>Ga0310345_10002406_pt1 | contig 18994 bp, 41 predicted proteins | sample HC15DNA20500_MG_FD_204667 | JGI IMG/M metagenome (GOLD analysis project Ga0310345, IMG submission 204667) | Marine microbial communities from station ALOHA, North Pacific Subtropical Gyre - HC15-DNA-20-500_MG | ecosystem: Environmental > Aquatic > Marine > Oceanic | place: Pacific Ocean: North...
ATCAGATGTCCTAAGATTGGAGATTCAAATTATGTAAGAGTTCTTAATGTAGGATGTTCTTTACCTTATGGTCATGTAGAAAATTATTGTAAGGTGTGTACTACTGGTTGGGCATGGGGTATTACAGAAATAAATATATTTGACAATCATATCCAGGATGTTAATTTTATAAGTATGAAAACATTAAAGGATATGTATGACACCAGAAGAAATCATAGACGAAGCTAAGAGATTAATTACAAAAGAAAGAGCAGAAGCATATGGAGATTATAATTCTATGTTTAAGAATGTAGCTACTATGTGGACTGCCTACTTCGGTTTCAATGTAACAGGACAAGATGTACCTATTTGTATGGCACTTGTAAAAATGATGCGACAAAAACAGGGTAAAGATCTTGATGATAACTTTATAGATATTATAGGATATGCAGCTTTAGCAGCAGGAACTAAGAAGAATGGGGTTGCTGATCTTGTAGCTGAGAAAGTGGCACGACAAAAAGCTCACGATGCCCAGGACTTAAACTTTTCCAATGAGGCTTCATCGAAGCCAAGTGATAGCGAATAGTTGTATGATCTTTATGTAAATATCTGGCTATCATACTAACACTAAAGCCATTAATTCTGGCTATTGCTAAGAAAGTATTTCTTAATTTTACTTCTGGATTCGTTTTAAGTTTACTGGTTTGTAACCAGTTATGATCGTAATAAAAATGCTTTGCTAAATTATCTAGCATAATTAATTTTTGTATTGTTGATTGTTTTAATTTCATTGACATATTTTCCTTTGTTCTAGTATTCTAATATATTTACAATCTTGTTGTAACAACATTGATACTACAAATTCTGAATTTGTTTTACCTGTTTTCTCATAGGTAATAATATTAGAACTAAGTGAAACTATTCCTAAATGAGAACAACTGGTACAAATAAAGAATAATAATATTAATAGTTTGTTCATTTCTTTTTTAACATATCCTTATGGAATATTCCTTTTACAGGTCTTTGTTGATTCATGTAATCTTTAGGAACACACATATATTTAGACCTATCTTTAAATAATATTTCTCCCTTACTGATACATGCACCAACATTAGAATATGTATCTACATAATAAAAGTTTAGATTCAACCATGCTAATAAAATAAATTCCATCATTTTGTTTATGCTTCAAAATAATCTCCTTTGGTTCGTTCTTCTTCTAGCTTTCCAAAGAATAATTGTCCACAAGCTCCATTAGTCCAAAGACCTGTTCTTAAATAACTTCTCATTTCTCTTATATAAACATCTGCATTTTTTTGTTTAGCTTGTATTCTTAATTGTTTAGTTCCTTTAAGACTGAAGGCTTGTTTATGACATTGATTAGCAATTTCTTGTTGTGTCTTAATCCAGAACAAAATATTTTTTACACTAAATCTATGTTTGTTTGGTAATGCTAATACTCTTTTATTTATATATTTTTTATTCATTGTGTTTGTTGCCATTCTTTATGTTCTGTTACAAATATATTAACAATATCTGATAACACAGATATCTTTTGATTCTTAAAAAATTCTCCTATTCTACTTGGATCTTTCATACATTGAATGTTCCAGGATATAACAGGCATTACTTCATGTAGTATTGCCCAGATATCACAACCAGGTTTCGGTCCATTACAATGTAGTCCTCTTGGTTCATATGTTAATGGATCATAGTCTATGATAACATAATATTTTTCACTATGTTTCATTAACTTAATAATATTACATGGTCGTCTTGATGGTAATTTTCTTCTCATAATATGATAAAGAAGAGTACTGGATTAGAGAGAGAAAGGGAAAACCAATACTCTTCCCGACTTTCTTATAAGGAAAGCCTAATCTGATTCTGTTGAATCTGCATCATCAGATGAATCGTCATCATCTTCATCTGCAGTATCATCATCACCATTACTATCATCGTCATCAGCTTTGTCATCATCACTCATAGCACATAATGCATATGAATTGATTTCAAGACCAACTGCTTTTTCGATAATTTCAGGTTCTGTCCACATATAAGTATTCCTCCTATTCTTAGTATTTTCTATTTAGGATAAGGAATGTCAATACCTTTTTTCGCATCTTCTTTAGATGTTCTCTTATGACCTTCCTTAATTTGTTCTGCATCCTCTTCAGTATATACAAAGCCCTGAAGATTTAAAGCTTTTAGTGCTGCTCTATCAAATGCTCTCTTCTCAGCCATAGCATGGAAGTAAGCATTCTTAGAATTACCTGGTGATGCTTCACCAGTTGTCATAATAGTTCCTCCTGTTGCAGTCTTAACTTGTATAACAAGTGCAGCAGAATCTGATGTGGAATGTAGACAGGTAATCTCTGTTACTTCTACACCAGCTAACGCAGCCAATCTTTGCATCCATTTGTTCTTGATTATCCATTGACCATGACAATCCCAGAACATATCCTTCTTATCAGCATCAGTTAGATTAGGCATATGTTTTCTGACTGCTGTGATTATAGTATCATTTGGTATTCTTGGCATGTTCTCTCCTTTGTTTTAAAAAAATAGCGATATAAAGCTTACTGAGAGCATATTTGCTATCTTCATATAGCTTTATACCTGGTTAATAAACTTGTTTACTCAGTCTACCTTGGTGGTTCAATTCGTGGAATGATATATTTATTCCAGAAATCTTCTACCTTTACTACTAAATCTATAGTCTTATCTATGTCAGGATCTACTTCCCAGTAATCCCATTGGTTTCCAAAGATAACACTCATGTAGCATTTAGTAGTTTTAGTGATCCACATATTCCATTGGATCTGATAATAGTAAGTTGTCATTATCTTTTTGATATTGGAATATGAATTGGTATGCTTACATTCCAGTATTGCACTTTCGTTCTTTATGATTCCATCTGGTCTACAATGTCCAAATGAAATACCATTTCTATGGAATGTTTTCTCAGGCATAACAACTATCTTTTCAGTTTGTTCCATAAACCATTCTCTATTAAATGGTTCTGTTTCAACACCAAGATTGACTGGAAATATTCCAGATAAATCTGGTGCTTTTTCAGGATGGATCTTATTAATCCATACTTCATAGAGTTTTCCTTTAGCTATATTATTAGCATCTGTACCACCAATAGTTGGAAGTGGTGTCAGATATTTATCATCTTTTCTTTTCATAAAAACCTCTCCCGAATTTTCTTTCTTCTGCTAATCTTTGTTTATCAGCAGCATTAACAAATTTCTTTGCATCTGAATGACCTTCATTAAATGCAGTTAGTATACCTAGAGCATCTTCTACATCATATCTTTTGTAGATTAGATACCTAAATATTTTTTGTTTCCATCTATCTCTTCTGTTTTCTTTCTTCGAATAATCAACAAGAGATAAGGCAGAATACAATCTATTTCTTATTGCTTCTCCTAGTTTTGTCATGGCTCTCTCCTTCGTGTGTTACATTATAATAAAAATCAGATAATACTTTAACAGCAACTTCTAAATTAGACATCTTTTTTTTATCATAATAAGTTAATTTATAATCTTTAATAGTATTCTTTCTTTGTTTAATCCAATTTTTGGCAAAATTAGATACTACTAAAATAGCTTTCATTATTTCATTATTTTCATGTGTCATTATTCTTTTCCTCCTCTCTTAATTTAACTTTAGGGTACATATCAAATACAGCTTGGATATACTTTCCAAGTTCATGAGAAGAACCAGTTTCTAGATACTCATCAAATAAAGCCCGAGCTTTCTTTCTTGCTAAAGCTTTAGGTCTTATATTTTCCATAATACACCTCCTAATGCATTTTCTTTTTAGACATCATGGCTCTTTCAATTATTGCATCTTGTAGTTCCATGAATCTTATTCCTAATGTATCAGTTATTTTTAATCTCTCATATTTTTTTTTAGTTCCAATCCATATTAATCCTATATCGTTTAGACATTCTAAAAAATATTTTAGTAACTGTTGTTTATTTAGTTTCTTTAACTCTTTTTTAGTTTTAAATTCTTCTTCAGGTAGTTTAGTACCTGATATGTGATACCATCCTTTTCCTTGAAAAGGCATTTTAATTTCCTTGTAGCTCATAAAAATGTTTACGACACAACCAGGTTTTTCCTGAATCCATAGAGTAAGGACAATCTTTATCCTTACATACTATGCACTCTCTGTTTTCTTTTTCGGTGTTAGTTGTATCTTGCATTCTAATGCATCTGCCCAACAGCTAAATAGAAATGCTCCTGGTTTTCTCATACCACATTCCCATTTAGAAACTAATCCTTCGGCACAACCAATAACTTTATCTAGTTCTGATTGTGATTGCCCAGTCTTTTTTCGGGCATCTATAAGTTCCTGTATTAATTCTTTGTATGCTGTCATACTATATAAGGTATAGTAGTTATTCACAATATACAAGTTTTTTATGTAGATTATTACATCGCCTAGCAGCAATATACTCCACAGTACATTAACAGCAAGACACAACAACACGGCACTCCACGGCACTTGACAGGGCTCTACTTTGCTTTACATAACTTCAACAGCAGAACAAAACCTAACTATACTTGACTGTACAGTTCGGAAACGAACTATACTTCCAGAACATTAGGAATCTTTTTTGTTTCTATTCTTATAATTATATTCGTTGATAACTCTTTGTCTTATACCAACATTTTCTTCAAGCCAAATTCTAACTGTTTCAACTATATAAGTTAGAGCTTTATCTCTTTGCCAGTTTCTGACAAACAGATCAAGATGTTTATATCCTCTTTGAGTTTCATCTGCTGCTGCTTCGACATCATTTTCCATTTGTTCTCTTGTTAATATTGTACCTGGTCCTTGAACTTGGATAGACGAACCTTTTTTAATATAGAAAGCTTTAACAGCTATAGGTTTACCTGTTTTAATACAAGGTCTATTAACACATAGTGCAGATTTAACTAAAGAAAATAAACTTCTATAGTATAATTGAGCAGCTTTATAGTTATCATCTTCTTTAAAAACATGAAGAGGTGAATCTACTTTAGTTGAATCATCTATCATAGCATCTATGATATTTGTTTCACTCCCATGTTTATCAATTAACTTAACGATTCTATCATGCACTTGCTGTGCATGATCCTCTTTAAGATTATATTTGTTAGTGAAGTGAGAGCCTTCTCTATAAAATACTTTATCCATATTATATTATCTCTCTTTCATCACCTAGATCTTCAATTTCAAACTCACCTTTATCTCCACTCTTTTGTTGTCGCCAATCACCAACACCTACACAAGCACCAGCTTGTTGTAGATATTGCATTACTTGTTTTTTAGTTAGTGATTCGGCAATCCATTTAAGTGGAAGGTCTACATACCAATCCATAAAATAAGGTCTATGTGTTTGTATTTGACCTCCAGTAGTGGGATTAGTTGTCCAATCAGAACCCAGAACTGGTCCTTGTTTGGTATGTATTTGAATTAAATCCATGAATGCAGATTTAGGTAGTCTTTTAGCATTGACTTTAACACATCCAGTAGCTTTATTCTTGGACATCTTTCGGTCATCAATATATGGTGCAGCATTAACCATAGCTAGTTTAAATGCATTAGCTTTAAAACCATAGACTTTTTTGTCTTTGTCTATGTAATACAATGCTGTTTCCATTTGTTGTTTAGGCGACATCTTCTTTTTAGAACTGGTAGGTATAAGTTTATAATCTGGATTATTTACAATTAAAGGTGTAACACCTTTGCATCTAAATACTCCAAACCCCCAACCAATTCCATCAAGAGCTGTATCATCTTCGATTACTTGATTAACTTTAGTAACAGTTTTTAACATATTTATCTCCAATAAATATTAGTTAATAAAATCGGAGAGAATAGAGGAGTGGTTGTTGCGACTAGTTCTGTTATCATCAAATCATATTCTCTCCTAGTTATATAGACCACAGGACACATGTACATTACTCCTGTATGGAAACCTATCCTCTATATAAATTCTTTTAATCTATGATGGCTTTGAACCCTTGAGGAAATAGTTGTATACAACAAATCCCATTGGTTTTAACTATACATCACCTCGGTATAAACTTAGTCGGACTACGCAGGATGGTTAGGGTAAAGGATATCTCCAATACAGCCATAACCTATAGTATAGTATATTCCGATACCATCTTCTTAAGGTCTTACACATTTAATCTATGATGGCTTTGAGCATTCAATCAGTTTTCAACTACTCTCACTTAGATTGCGTGTTTCAACTATACATCCCCTGGAATAAACTTAGTCGGACTTCTCAGGGTTGGTTCAATCAATTACAAGCATGCTTTAATACATGTTTCCTTGTAGTATCAGCGAAATAATTGATTGCTCTTTCAACCAGGTATATAGTATATTCCGATACCATCTCTTGGCTTTTGTTTGAGGATTCATTATTTAATCAAGTCCTCTCGTACCTTGATACCAAGATTTATGTAGTCTTTATAGTTATGCGATTTCCTGACTTTTGGAAATCAATATTTATATTCTCAATTCTACTTGTTTCGGTAGTAGTATAACTTGTTTTCTTTATCATTTGTATCTCTTCATCTAATACAAAAGATTTAGAAACAAATTGAACATCAGCCATATCATCTATCTGTGATATAGCACGAATGATTTCATATAGTTTAGTTACTTTCATTTATACCTCCAATTCATTATTAATAGTTTCTTTTTCTGGTTCTTTTATTTTTACAATGATACCAGTATCACCTGCAATAAAATCACCAGGTAGTGATTGAGTACTTGCTATGCCTTGCCATCTTAGCCAGGCACTAGTTGCTTTAATATTTATGTGGTGAGGTTCTTTTAATTTAGATTCCTCATCACAATATATATCAAATACTCTTTCTGATATTGTATAGTCTTTACCTTTTAGTATTTCGATTGTATCGCAATTTAACTTTTCATATAATAATTTAAAGTTCGGTTTGTCTTTATGATAACTTACTTCGGGCTTACCTTTAGTTCGCCATATAATAAGTTTGTATTTAAATAGTTCTTTTTCTTTATATTTATTTACAACATTATCAACTGTTTCTTTTAGTTCTCCTAAATCTATTTCGTGAACTTTGAATCTATCTAGATCTAGATTAGTTTTCTTTTTATTCGGTTTCATTTTTCCTCCTTTTATCTCTATCCATTTGTTCTGATGCCTCATTTTCTTCTATTAAGGCAACTTTATGGTGAGATAATTTTTGTTTTTTTGTTGGTAAATATTTATAACCGTGGTCTATTAATATAGAAATCATCTGACTTTTATTAACAGCAGTTAATTCCCAATGTTGTTGTCCATTTATAGTTTCGGAATTTACATATAGTCCATATTTTTTTGTCATAATTTTTTCCTGAAAAAAGGGAAGGCATTACACCTCCCCTTATATTAAGTATTATTTATTTCCCATTTTGCCTCCTAACAATCAGAATGTACTGATTCTTTATGTACAATTTTAATTGTTAAATAGGAATTTCATCTGCTGTTTCGTCAGCAACTTGTGGTTGCTTTGAATCAACAGAAGTTCCATTAGATTTAGCGATAATAACAAGCTTACCTCTAAACTGTGGAATAACAACTTCAGTAATATACTTGAGGTTGTCTTTTTCACCATATGTGCGATGAATTAATTCACCTTTAAGATATACTTCAGCACCTTTGAGTGCTTTACCTTTAAAGGTTCTTACTAATGCTGAATCCCAACACACACATTGATGCCATTGGGTTTCCTCTGTCCAAGTTTTATCCTTTTGTTGAAAAGGTCGGTTAGTAGCGATTCTAAATCTCATAAATTCTGTATCAGATTTAGTTTTTTTGATTTCGGCATTATCGCCAAGTCTACCGTATAGTGTTACTTCATTAATGCTTATCACTCGATTCCTCCTTTGTGGAAACATTATTAACATGGATAACAGAATCGTTATCTCTCATAAGTACATTGGTTAGTTTCCTAGCCAATAATACATATAATATCCAAACAGGTGCACCTAACACAGATAGAATCAATGTTGGATTAACACCAATGTATAATAGAAATGCTGTACAACCACCAGAAAATCCTAGGAATAGTAAAACAAATGTTCCTATTCTTCTAGCAGTTTCGCTAAACATTCCTTCTAGTTTTTTCGGTGTTACATTTTTAATACTTTCACCGAAGTGTTGACTTGCCTTATTCCAATTTACCATAATTATCCTCCTAATTCAATGGGTTAAGAATCTTTTTTAATCTTTCTTTTTACAAAATCTTTATATTTAGTAATAACTTTTTCGCCTTGTCTATCTAATAATTTATGTGCCTGTTCTTTGGATATTTTGCCCAATATACATTGTTCTGTTATTTGAACCATAGTCCATTCCAATTTATTATTAGAAAGCTTTTTCTTTATATGAATTTCATTATTAGACATTTTCAAATTTCCTATATTCTTTCCATAATTTTAGTATCAATTTATAATGCCCAATCCTTCTCCTTAAAAGAGCAGGATTAAACCAAGTTTTAATTCCACAATAATATTTCTTGTGGATATGTTCTTGAACTAAAACTTTACATAACATATCGTAGAGTATGTCTTGTTTTGTTCTTGGATGTTTCATTGTTCATTCCTTCGTAAGATAACAATTAATAAAATCATAATTAGAACATAGAGTATTACACTAATCATTTTATATTCTTTTTAAATATTATATCTTGTGTAGTTTCTAGCCACACTTTCATTTCTTTCCAGTCTTTAAATTCATCTACTATTTCATTATCAGAAATAATAGTTAGTTTGTTTTTATCAATTCTAACTGTTCGATTATTTGGACTAGAACCAAACAGTTCTATATATTTTTTGTGTATTATATTCATATTACACTCCTTCGTTATAAGTTTTAAGTCTAGGTATATTGAAAGTCATATACATATAACTTAAGATATTTTTATAATGCGATGCTTTTTCGTTATCTTCCATAGATTCAGCAACATCATGTTCGATTTCAATTTTACGAATATCTTCATCACTCATTTGATGTTCTAAATCTACTTTGATATTTAATGTTTGATGATGTTTAGATTTTAAGATTTCAGTCTTAATAATCCTACTATCATCAGATAGCATTTCATCGAATAAATCTAGTTGATCCATAATTACTCCTTCTAAATAATTATTTATACTCATAAATTAAAGCCCGAACATAATCATTCAGGCTTTAATTTCTTTTGCTATAGGCGTGGTCCTTTGGGCTTAAACTTTTACATTACTGCTTTAGCTTGACATTTTTTATTTACTTTTGCCATGTGTGCACAGTCATCTCCGTATTCATAATCTCTACTGATTTCTAAAACATCAGTAAAGTGATTTATAGTAACTAACAGATACCATACAGCTAAATCGTATGGCAACATCCTAGTTTTACAGAAACCATGATGATAACCGTTTTCATCAAACTGTTCTTTATACCATTTACCCATGTCAGGATCTTTGAAATATCCTGATAATTTCTTTTCTAACCAGAATCTTTCACAAGAATCAGGATTACCTTCGAACATAATTGTGTTCTCATCGTTTTGAATAATCCTAATCATACCTGTAGTATCAATATACTTTACTTGTGCTTGTATATTTTTCCATTCTTTGTCAGTAAAATCTTTTGTTTGTTGCCAATAATTCGTATAACCCATATTATATCCTTACAATGATTATTAATACTCATATTTAAAAGCCCAATCTTTTATCCTTCGGTCTTAAAACCCTGTCGCCCACCACCCTTTTGGTGGGCTTTTCTTATAAGTATCGTTGCTCTTGCAACGATTCCGTTTGCCCAAGAACAAAAAAAAAAATAATTGTATCTGTTGGAAAAAGCCCGAACAGATACAATCATTGTTAGAACACTATTTAAACATTTTAGAAGTAGCCATTGATTTTTCTAAAAAATCACCACCTGCTTCTAATTGTTTGTTACTAACATTAGTAACATTTAGTGCTTTTTGATAAGTGGTTCTTTTATCACCCCATCTTTTAGGATGAAATTCACCACTCTTGCACACTTCTCTTTTGGTATCAATAATTTTCATACCAAAGGAGTATTTTAGAACAGCACAAACATCTCTTAAGATATCTGTGTTGAGTTTCACTCTTGCTTCATAAGACAAACCACGATTAGTTATACCCGTAGCCATACCATCAACGACTTCTATTTGAATACCCTGTTTAGCAAGAGATTCTGCTATAGCAGTATTATTCCATCGTTCAGTATCGATGAGGTCTTTAAGCCATGCTTGAGTTTGACGAGCTTTACAAGCCCATTCCCAACCATAATTAGCTAGGTGAGTGAGAGTTCCAATTAATTGTGCTTCATTTGAATCTTTTTCTATTAAAGATTCAAAATAAGTGCACAATTCAGTTGGAAAACCTTCATCATTTGATGAAGGTATCTCAAGGTCTTTAGCAATAAAAGGATAATGTATGATAGCATAAGAAGCTTTGCTTTCACCATGAACCTTTTTAGTAAGCTTACCTTGAGAAACTACTGCTTGTTTAGCAACAGTAGTATCAGAGTGAGGCATAATTGCCTGTTCTTGTAGAATATCTCCAGCAGGTAAATCTTTCAATTTAACCATGATATTCTCCTATATAAAAAATTAATAAAAGGCAGTTATAATCAACTGCTTAAATGGTCATTATTTCACATCTCTTAAATTCAGGTTTCCCAACACATCTCTTAATGCGTTGGGGAGTAATTTGCGTTAGAGAAATAAAGAAAAAATCGTAAGTGAGACTTTGAGTTCCTACTGTTTTTTATCTTATTTGTCTTACGCAAATTGCTACCTGAATAGAGCCAGTTTTATGTGTTGAATTACTCTGCCGTTTAAACTGTTGCTCTAAAGATGTGGTATAATTTCTAAAGCAGTTGATTATAGAACTTCAATCAGTTTTGGTTAGCACAATCAAATCACTACTGCTAACGAACTCTTTAGTCTTTATATTAAACGAAAGCTTACGAACCTCTTAATCTTAAGTATTGCTTGTGGAATGAAAGTGCAAATTTCACACTTATTCTCTCCGAATAAGTTGTAAATTTCTCTTTCATCTCTTCCACATTCAACACCCATATAGAGGTTCTTTGCTTTTGTTTAGAGATAAAGCTTAAGTTAGCAGTTGATTTGCTCTTTGTGCTTACCTTTTTACAAAACTGATTGATTCTAATAGGATTTGTAAGACCTCTATTTATGAGGTCTTTTATAAACAAATCCGTTTCTTCTAAAAGAATTAGCCATTTGCTCATGATTGTTTTATTTATTAATTTGATGTGAATTGATTTCAACACTTATCGAAGATAGAGGTATTGAACATTCCATTCACAGGTCCAAGGGACAAATTAATGAATAAAATTATCAGGAGTTAATTACTATTTCTTTTAGTCTTATCTGCTTTTGTGTGGTGATTAGCAACATTATCTTTGATATTGTTCCTTGACATTTAATAGGATATATGATAAAAACCGTAAATATCAGGTTTTAATAGATGAATAAATACTAGCAAATGGGTAACAATATTAAAGATAAAGCGACTAATCTAACACTTAAACAAAAGCAGTTAGTTGATACTATCGTAACTACAGGTTGTTCCATAACAAAAGGTGCTGAAACAGCAGGATATAGTAAGGGAGAATCAGGTAGGGTAGTAGCAAGTAGAACACTACGATTACCACATGTTCAGAAGTATATGTTACAATGTGTAGCTAATACTCTAGGAGTAGGAGCTGGTTTAGCAAGTAATAAGCTCTTACAATTAGCAACAGGTGCTAGGTCAGAGTATGTACAGCTACAGTCTTGTATAGATATACTAGATAGGACAGGATTCAAAGCACCAGAGAAACACCAACATCAGGTCGTTGGTGATGTCAAAGTACACATTGATTTATCTTAAGTTCTTCCAACCACACCCTTGCTTTAGCAGAGGGGGGTGGGGGGAAAACTTGCTTTAACGAATCCCTCTTTCTCTTATACACAAGATAATGTTCAAAAAAGTAAAATATAATTTTTATCATAATAGGTTCTGGGATTTGGTATCAAAGATCCATACCAGGTTCGGTAATTGGCTTTGGAAAAAGAGATGGAGAAACTTCCAGAAGTAATGTGCGTTGTTTTTATTTTTTTTTTAAAATAAGCTAGTTTATATCTGTCAGATATAAGGATAACACCTTTAGTGTTCTGGCTGGTTGCAACTGGCAATATGAAGGAAAATGAATTATGAAATGGCTAAAAGATAAGATAAGTGATATATGGTGGGATGTTGAGGACTTTACTCTTGCTGATATCAAAGCATGGTGGCTGGTAGCTGCTATTGTTATTTGGTATCTGGTATGGTAAGAGATCCTAAAAAAGACGAAGCTAAAGCAAACTTTAGTTCTGATCTTGCTCAGGCAAGAGAAGATTCTGAGGATGCTACAAGAGAAGAGCTGAGAGAAAAAGTTAAAAGCACTCCTACTGCAAGTCCTGTTGATTCGGATTTTCCTCCTAAAGCAAAACATTGTCCAATGTGTGGAGAAGAGTTTTGTAGATTATTTAAATGTAAATGGTTATGGGGAGTTATTATTATAGCTCTTGCTGCCTGGTATTTCTGGGGTAAAGGATAATGGCTGCAGCTTCTAATAAACCTTTTGGCAATCCTTCTCTAATGGAAAGTATACACGACGATTTTATAGAATATAATAGAGATATACACGAAGATTATAAACAAGATCAGAGAGATCATAAAAAAGCTATGGCTAAGAAGAAAAAACGACTAGTGAAAGGATCTAAATGGAATCCTATAAAAGCAAGAATGGACACATTAAAACCAAAACAAATTTTAGGACTTAAAAATGCATTACGAAAAGAAATACTACGAGACATATCAAAAAAGGCATCTATTTATGGGAGGAACTTTAAAGGTTCTACTCTTGGATGGGCACAAAAAAAATTTGGTACAGGAGGAGCTCTAATAGTTGATACATTTAAAAGAAAAACATTAGCTAAAAAAAATCAAAGATGGCTTAATGCTACAAGAGTAAAACAAGTTTTACCAACAGTAGGTCGTACAATCGGTGTAGCTTCAGGATGGGGAACATTAATAGCAGGAGTATCGTTACTTGCTCAAACTAAAAAAGCTAAGAAGTTTAGACAAGATCCTATACATAGAAGAGCTATTATTAAAAATTATTTAATGAAAGGAGAAACTAATGAGTGATAAAAATATTAAAGCAGCTTTAGATAAATATTGGGATATTAAAGCTAAAAAAGCAAAAACTTTACAAACAAACAAATCAGCAGCTTTAGATAAACATTTAGAAATTCAAGGTAAAAGATCTATAAATAGAACAGCAGCTTTAAATTTTACGAAAGGATTTAAAGACCATAATGTTTTGAGTAATATTACTAAAACAGGTATAGGAAAAACATTTCAAGGTCAGCAAAGATATTGGAAAGATCAATGGTACAAAATTAAAAGTGGTGCAAGAAAACATCCACATAAAAGTCTTTTTAGTAGAGTATTAGGTGCAGTTGGTCCTAATTATTTAGCTGTAAATCCTGCTACTGGACAAAGAGCATATACTTTTAAGAAAGCTAGTTTGCGTGAAGGGAGAAAACTGATTACCTCTCCACCAGGAACTAAACCACAAAATATAAAACATTTTCCAGCTCAAAGAAAGAAGAATTAAAAATGGCTACTGGTAGTTTAAAATATAAAGGAATTACTTATCCATGGACACCAGTAGGTTGGGCAGAATGGGTAAGAGCTATAAAACAGGATAAAAGAAGAAACCTAAAAGGAAGTAAAAGTTTGTTCGCAACATTATTAAACAAAGAACAAAGGAAAGGAAAAACAACATAAATGGCAATAACTATTTATAAACAAGGAACTGATCCTAATGATCGTACTAAGAACATTCATTTTCTTAATAAAAAAGAATGGCAACAGTATAAAACTGACTATCCTGATAGAATTATTACTTGGAAAAGTATTGGTCAAAAAGTTAAAGGTGGTTTGTTAAACTGGGGTAGAAGGCTTAGAACTTATGCAGGAAAAACTCATGCAGGTACTCCATATAAGGAATTTGATAAAAGTTATAGTAAAAACTATTATCGTTATAATCGTTTTAATACAGGAACTAAATCTAAGAAACCTTATAATCGTTTTGATCGCCCTACAGTACATGTACCACTAAATACAGGTGGAAGTGAGAAAATGGCTGCTAAAAGTCAAAGACCATCTCATCAAACTCAAAGTGGAGTTACTAGTGGTTCTTATGATCCTTCAGGAATAAGATCTGGTCAAGGTGGAACAACTCAAACTTTTGTTAAACAATACCCAAGATCAACTGGAGTTATATTCGGTAATATCGCTGTCAGTCCAAAAGGAAAAGGCAGAACAAAACGAAGATATAAATAAAAGAATATGGACTGGGGAGCATACGGATTACTCATATCTTTAATTATTATATTTGTATATATACTATATATATCTATAATTAAATAATGGCTTTCATAGAAGATCTGTCTTTTAAAGACCACATGCGTCTTAGAAAGATAGTTAAGCAAGTTATATTCAGATATAAATCTCCAATAGGAAAAGATAATAGAATACATCAATTATATTCAGAAGAGAATATAACGGATCACGAAGCAGATAAATGGATCAATGCTCAAGGTCCAAAGGTCTTAGGTAAATTAATTAAGTTTCATGTAGATAAGGGAAATGTATAATGCCTACTTTAAATTATAAACCACAAGGGCAAGTATTAAAAGATTTTATGAAAGATGATTCTTTCTTTAGAGGAATCAGAGGACCAGTTGGATCTGGTAAATCTGTTGCCTGTTGTATTGAGATAATGAGAAGAGCATTAATGCAAAAACCTAATAAGGAAGGAATAAGAAAATCAAGATGGGCAGTTATCAGAAATACAAATCCTCAATTAAAAACAACAACAATTAAAACCTGGATAGACTGGATTCCAGAAACTGAATGGGGATATTTCTATTGGTCCGTTCCTTTTACTCACAGAATACAAAAGAAAGGAATAGATATAGAAGTTATATTCCTGGCACTAGATAGACCTGAAGATGTTAAAAAACTTTTATCTTTAGAACTAACAGGAGTATGGATTAATGAAGCAAGAGAAATTCCAAAGTCTATAGTAGATGCCTGTACTATGAGAGTAGGAAGATTTCCGTCTATTCGTGATGGTGGACCTAGTTGGTATGGAGTAATATGTGATACCAATGCACCAGAAGAAGATCATTGGTGGGCAGTTATGGCAGGAGATGTAGACATACCTGATTATATTCCACAAGAAGAAGCATTAATGTTGCAAAAGCCAGATGACTGGGCATTTTATTCTCAGCCACCAGGCATGTTGGAGAAAAAAAATAAGCAAGGACAACTACTAGAATATGATAATAATCCTAAAGCAGAAAATGCACAGCATTTAACACCTAAGTATTATTCTAAAATTATTAAAGGTAAAACTAAATCCTGGATTGATGTCTATGTTTTAAATAAACTAGGAACAATAGAGGAAGGAAAGTTAGTCTATCCTAACTTTAATGATGCCGTTCATAAAGCAAAAGAACCTATACCTAAAAGTAAAGACTTAGAAGTATTTATAGGAGTAGACTTTGGTTTAACACCTGCTGCTATCTTTGGACAACGAACTCCAAGAAACAGATGGTTTCTTATACATGAATTAGTATGTACAGATATGGGAATTAAGAAATTTTCAGAACTGTTAAAATCCGAAATAGCAACATTGTTTCCTCAAGCATCGCAAAAGATAACAATTATAGGAGATCCTGCAGGTGATTTCAGAGCTCAAACAGATGAAACAACTCCATTTCAGATTATGAGAGCTTCTGGATTACAGGCAAGACCTGCACCAACTAATGATGTAGTAACCAGAACTGAAGCAGTAAATTCTGTATTAAACAGAATGATTGATGGCAAATCAGGAATATTGATAGATCCAGCATGCAAAACCTTGTTAAGAGGTTTTGATGGTGGATATTGTTACAGAAGAATTAATGTTGTCGGGGATAAGTATGATGAGAAACCAGATAAGAATAAATATTCTCATATACATGATGCTCTTCAGTATATGTTCTTAGGAGCAGGAGAAGGCAAATCATTATTAAAACAACACAAACCAATGACACAATTTATTGCTAAAAGGGATTATGATGTATTTTCAAGGAAACCTATTAAAAAGGTTGATAAATGGAAAAGTCGATTCACCGTTGGATAATTTTCTTTACAGATAGAGAAGATAGGTATTGGTTTGATATGTTTACTAGACCTGGCTTTCGGCATTGTTGTATTGCTGGATATGTAGAAGGACTGGAACATTGGATTGGATTTGACTGGGGAAAGAAAGGAACTTATATGAATATATTATCAGATGAAGATATAAATAAAATTATCTTATATACCAGAAAAAACAAAGGCAGAATGTTAGAGATAACTAAACCTTATACTATGTTTAATAATTGGTCATGGATTCCAATGTATTGTGTATCAGTTATTAAAAGTTTAATTGGATATAAAAACTATTTTGTGATAACTCCTTATCAATTATATTGTGCGTTGAAAAAAGATGCAAAAGAGGTTTAACTAACTAGATTATGAGTAAAGTCGTAAGTATATTTAAAGCTATAACTGGACCTAAAAAACCTCCAGCACCACCACCTGTGCCACAAAGAACTCAGTCACAGATTGATGCTGAAGCAACAAGAGATACAGAACTTGCTGCTATAAAGGATAAAAAAGCTGAAGATGATAAGCGTAAATTAGCAGGATTATATGGTCGAAGATCATTAATGGGAGATCAAACAGGATCTTTCGGTGGATATAAAAAAACTTTGTTTAATACTACACCTACAAATACATCTAATACATTAGGATAATATATGGTTTTAACAACAACAGATGAAAGTATAGGAGTACCATCAACTTATGTAGATGATATTCTAAAACGATATAAAGCAGCAAAAACTAGAAAAGATTATTGGAATGGTTATTTCGAAGAAGCATATGAATATTCTATGCCAATGAGAGAATCAATGTATACTGAATCAGTAGCTAAAAGAAAAACAGATAAAATATTTGACGAAACAGCAGTTGTTGGAGTTCAAGAATTTGCATCAAGATTACAATCAGGTATGGTTCCAACTTTTGCCAGGTGGGCAGATCTAAGAAGTGGAACAGAAATTCCAATTCAAGAAAGATTAAGAATTGATGAATCATTAGATGCAATAACAGATTATATATTTGAGATTTTACAAAACTCAAATTTTAATCAGGAAGTTCATGAATCATTTATGGATTTAGCAGTAGGTACTGGTTCATTATTAATTGAAGAAGGTGATGCTAATACTCCAATAAAATTTAGAGCAGTTCCATTATCTCATATAGTTTTAGATACTGGACCAAATGATGATATAGATGCTATCTTTAGAACAAGATGGATTAAACAAGAAGATTTAAAAAATGCTTATCCTCAAGGTAACTTTCCCGATACTATTATGATGCAAATGAGTAATCAAAATGCTCAAAAGAAATGTGAGGTTATAGAAGTTGTAAAAAGAGATTGGAGTAAACCAAATGAATTAAAATGGAAATATTGTGTTGTATTAAAACAATTTAAACATTTAGTATTAGAATATCCTATGGAGGGAGAAGGAGCAAATCCTTGGGTAGTATTTAGATGGTCTAAAGCAGCAGGAGAAGTATATGGAAGAGGTCCATTACTTAATGCTCTTCCAGCAATTAAGACTTGTAATTTAACAGTTGAGTTAGTATTAGAAAATGCTCAAATGGCAATATCAGGTATGTATCAGGTAGATGATGATGGAGTAATTAATCCAGATACACTACAGTTAGTACCTGGTTCTATTATTCCAAGAGCACCTGGATCTACTGGATTAACACCTATTGAGCCACCAGGTAAGTTTGATGTTGCTCAAATTATCTTACAAGACATGAGATTAAATATTAAAAAAGCATTATATAATGAACAATTAGGAGATCCAAATAGAACTCCAGCAACTGCTACAGAAATTACAGAAAGAATGGCAGATCTTTCAAGACAAATTGGTGCTGCTTTTGGTAGATTACAAGCTGAATTTGTAACACCTGTTTTAAAAAGAGTAATATATATATTAAGAAAACAAGGAAGGATTGAATTACCGTCTATTGGAAATCGAGAAATACAAGTTAAACCTGTATCTCCTTTAGCTCAAGCACAAAACAATCAAGATGTAATGATAGTAGATAGATTTTTAGAATTAATATCTAGTAAATTTGGACCACAATCATTAAATATGTTTATTAGAACAGATGCTGTGGCAGAATACATTAGTAGAAAATTAGGGTTGCCAAGCAACTTAATTCGTGATAAAGAAGAACAAACACAAATTTTACAACAAATGCAACAAATGGCACAACAACAACAACTACCAAAAGGAGAAGCACAATAATGGCTTGGAAAGATTTACAAGAAGAAAAAAAACAAGGAGGGATTAGTATAGATGGATATGCTAGATCACCTGAAGAAGAAAATAAATTAAATGAATTAGTAGCATCAGTTTTTGCAGGTCCAAATGGACAAGCTGTAATAAACTATTTAAGATCAATATCTGTAGACGCAGTTAGTGGTCCTAATATTACTAATGAACACCTTCGTCATTTAGAAGGTATGCGTTATATAGTCGCAATTTTATCAAGAAGGATAACATCACATAACCAAGGAGGTACAGATGCCCGATCAAGAATCGTCAAACCAAACAAGCGAATCATCAGAACAAGCAGAATTACAAAATGATGTAAAGGAAGTTCCACAAGAACAACCACAAGAATCTGTGAAACAAGCAGAACCTGATTATACTGGTCAAGAAGAACCAATAACTACAACTACAGAAATGCCAGAATATTTAGAAGGCATGGATAAGTTCTGGAATAAAGA
>Ga0310345_10002407_pt1 | contig 18992 bp, 43 predicted proteins | sample HC15DNA20500_MG_FD_204667 | JGI IMG/M metagenome (GOLD analysis project Ga0310345, IMG submission 204667) | Marine microbial communities from station ALOHA, North Pacific Subtropical Gyre - HC15-DNA-20-500_MG | ecosystem: Environmental > Aquatic > Marine > Oceanic | place: Pacific Ocean: North...
ACTTTGGACTCCTCTTCTGCAACCAAAGCATCCCTTAAGGAATCAATACTCTGATCAAGGCTTGACAATTCAGATTTTAATATATCTATTTTCCATTGGATTTCCTTTCTTAGCAAGTCAGAGTCTGTAGACACTGTAGTTCCCTTTTGAATTAATTCAAAATCTATTACCCTTATGCCATAGGAAATAACTGATCACAATTACAGGAATAATAAATATGTAATTTACATGTGCTACTAATATGAATACTAAAGGAGTGTAGAATGCTAAACGTTTAACAAGGTGCCACTTATCTATCATGGGCCATGGTAGTCTACCTTCTGGTCTGCGCCATCCTGGATTATTCCTAGAAGCATCACGTACTGCATCAAAGAAAGATGTTATGAATATTACAGCTATCGCAATCCATTCCACGTTACTCCTCCTTTTTTATAACAATATTCTCTGCATCAAATTTTTTGAGTACTTTATCTCTGACTGGAACAGCATTGTAATAATAATGCTTCACAACTTCACAAATATCATCTATTGGATCTTCTCCTTGTTTAGTAAGCATTGAAGAAATATATCCTGCTGCCATACACATACCAAGCATTATATTTTTTGGATCTATTCCTTTTTGACCCAACAGAAAAGCAACATCAACAATTCCTTCGCATACTAAAACATCATGATGTTTTAATACAGCATCTTCTGCTTCATCTTGTATTTGTTTAAAGTCTTTTACTCCAGCGTCTTGCGCTAATTCATCAAGCTTTTTCTCAAACCCTTCGGGAAGATTATCCAATTCTAGATTTTTCATCCCTCTACCTTTTGATTTCTAATCATGCAATACAACAAAGGCGGCGAATTGTCAAGAGCAACCTTTTTCCAATTGGTAGGATGTATGCAATGAGATCTACTTATAATATCTATTTCATTGTATTCAAAATACATACATCCTGGACATATTCCATACTCCATGTTACCTATCTTCATTATGGTCCTCTCTTACTATGTCCATTGTGGTTTTTATTGTACCACATATTTGTTTATATATCATCTCTCTTTCACTGTCTGTGTCCTCCGGTCTAAATGCTTCTTGAATAAGATAACCTAACGATATAGTCATACCCCTTAATACATCTTCTACTATTATACCCTTTCCATTAAGAAACATAGCAGTATCTTTAAATGCATTCGCGCATGTAGTTGTTATATCATCAAATTCTATTTCATCATCATCTCTTATTTTAGCTATCCTTATATTCTCCACCAACTTTAACCCCCAAGTCTGTAAATGCTCCAACTTTTTTATCGAAGCGAATACGTTGAGTCCCTGTTGGTCCATTTCTATTCTTGGCAACTATAATTTCATTTATATCCTCCTCAAGCGGATGTAAGAATATAACTACATCTGCATCTTGTTCTATCCCCCCTGAGTCTCTAAGGTCTGATAGCCTTGGACGTGAGTCACTCCTGTATTGATTTGCCCTATTGAGTTGAGCTAAAAGGATGGTAGGTATTCCGGTGTCACGTGCTAAGTCTTTAAACATCTTGCTCATCAATGAGACTTCTTGTTCACGTGTATCCTTTTTAGGTGAGTCCAGCAATTGAAGGTAGTCTATGAATACAGCTTTGATGCTTTTACTGCGAATCGCTTTGACAGTTTCAGATATGATACGAGAAGGATTCCGAATATGATCGTCGATATATATAGGAAGTGATTTAAGGCTCTCTTTTTTTTCTTGGATGACTTCATATTGGTCCTCCGTAATTTCTCCTGCACGCAAAAAGTTTGTAGGTATACCAATCTCCGCCGCAAGCATACGTAATGCAATCATTCTCTTGGACATTTCAGCAGATACAATATATACAGGTGTCTCTTTTGATTGCATTGCGGCATGTTTTGCTATTCCAACCATCAATGCTGTTTTACCTACAGATGGTCGTGCTGCAATAATGACAAGTTCGTCTCTCTGAAATCCTCCTAGTATTCTATCAATGAATCTTATGCCTGTGGGTAGTCCACTATACTGACCGGGATTATTGTATGCATAATCAATCTCTTCTGATGTCTTTGTTATTACATTGTTTAGATTGTCCACTCTATCCGTTGGTAGTATTGGAAGGTTAAGGCTACGAGTTTCATCATAGAGTTCTTCGATATCATTGGATTTATCGTGAGCCTTATCTATGATGTTAATTCCTCTATTTATAAGAACCCTCCTATTGTAATCTGATGCGATGATAAAGCAATGATGATCTATATTTGAGGTTGTTGCCATATCTCCTGCAATAGATGCTACCTCACCTGCACCACCAACATCTTCAAGTTGCTTATTCTGTTCAAGGTATGAACATAAGCTTAATGCATCAGGTTCAATATCGTTTGCAACGCAATGCACTATAGCTTCATACATATATTGATGTCTCTTTGCGTAAAACGCTTTACCATCTGACGTTTTATCTTTAACTTTTTCTACTATGTTTCTTCCACCTAAGATACAGGCTGATAGAACAGCTTTCTCTATTTCAATATTTGAAGGTAACACTCTATCCATGTCTCTCCTTTAAGATCTTATCTAAATGATTACAAAAATTAAGTATAGTTTCTGGTTTTAATACTATTTTAGATGGTAGTCTCCTCGAAGTTCCTTGCGTTGAAAGAGTTATAATTTTTGTATTGCAATCTGTCTCGATGTATACATCATCACCAAGATGATCCTTAGACATTAAGAAAGTCCTCCTTTGTTATATCTTCTATTCTAGGCACCCACCTTACAGCTTTCCCGCCACGCTTAAGCTTCTTTTTGCTCCAGCTCCATAGAGAGATAAGACCCCCACGTTCAAGCCACATGGGAGCCTTATCGTTTTCTAATATTTTAATCTTGTGTTTAGAGTGATTTGATCCTGACGTTACCTGTATAGCTGTAATGCCATCTGGATATATCGCCACAATGTCGGCAAAGCCAAACATGTCTATACGTTTCTGTGCTGGAGCTACCCATCTTTCTACAACACAAGCTGGTATTCCATACTTCTTAAGTTGCGCTAGTGTTCTAGCTGATGGACTCATTCAAGCCTCCCTAGTTAACTGTTCCAATAATTGCTCCTCTCGTGGTTTCAATTTGAATAGATTTGTGACAGCGTGGACATTGTGAGGTTATCGTTTTACTTTTCTTAGGTTCTTTAGTTGCCTCTAATTTTTGCTCTTCGCCTAAGTACTTTCCGTGCTTCTTGTTAAGCAGACAGTCTCTTGCTGTAAGCACTTCAGCATCCTTCATAACCTCCTTATGATTGTTTACGGTAATGATGGGAGCAAGTATAACAAGATTGTCCCACGGTAATTTAACTAGATCTATTACGGAATATTCACACTCAATCATAAGTTTGTCTACTACTTTTACACATTCATTTGCAGATCTTTGTACTAATCCTAGACCACCGGACTCAAGTGGTGCTGTGTAAAAGGACTTAAAATTCTCAAATCCTAGACCTATGTATAATTTTTCATTCTTAATTTTCAGCAGTCGTGCTCCAAGAGATAATTTACTGAGAATAGTATTTGCAATAGAGTCTCTAGCTGCATCATATTCTTGCAGTGTGTTTGTCATATGGGCAAACTATCCTCCCCCTTACTCATTGGATGTATCTCTGCTTCTGGAATAGTAAATCCTTTCTCTTTTGAAGCCTCTATTACAGCAGCCTCAAACGGAGGCCACCATCCCTCAAATTCATTTCTTGTAAGATCATTAGTATCTATCCACATGAGAGCATTAACTGCTTGATTCTCTGTGTACAACCCATTTGATGCCATAAGATTAACAAGCTTACATGCATACTCTTTCTTCTTTGGGTGTATATCTGGTTCTGGAGGTCCAGGTAAATCAGGCTTTTTTACTGATGTAGATGGACTTCCACTGATTTGAGCTTGATCCATACTACTTTCTTCAGGCTCAACAACTTCAGTTTCGTTAAACTGTTCACCTATAGTCTGATCATCTAAGCGTTCAGTAACTTCTGAATTAACCCATACATCATTAGATCCATCACTTTTAGGATCATGCCAAACACGATATCTTACCCTTAATCCCATGTTCTTATAAGGATCAAATTGATACCACTCATCTTCAGTTAGTCTGCGATCAAGAATAACTTCCCTCATCTTTTGCATCTTGGGCATGAAGTTTCCAGTACGTCTCTTGGGATTTCCCCATACGAGATTATAAAATATTCCCACAGTAAAAGGATTGCCTTTATATTCACCTGAAGGTATCTTCTCTGTGAGACTTTCTATACGCTCCATAATTACAGTATTTGTGTTACCGTATTGATTTGTTTTTTCGCCCAAGCATTTCCAAGCGTACAAGATTCCGTCAAAGCGTCCTTCGGGATGTATAGGGAAATCCTTGAATTCTCTAGGTTTACCTTTAATCATCTTGTGTCTCCTTTTGAAATATTTCAAACTGACATGGGCTTTGTATGCCCCCCTTACCCAGAGTCATATAAACTCTAGGCGTCACACACTCAATATATCTGAACGATACAATAGACATCCCCACCTATTGTTGTCTATCATATCTATACACAGGTAAGATTGAGTTCTCTATGGTGACATAAAACATACTCCACCCATGTCAGTACCATTCACGTAAAGTAAGGCATGTTCCAATTTGCAGATGGAGTTTCTATTCTTGAGTTTCTTGCTTGCCAGAATAGGTCTTCAATGGCTTCTTCTGACGTATCTCCAGAACCAGAAATGTCCATCGACTTACCTTGATTGCCTGTATAGAATTTGGCATTAGGTATTCTAGCTATATGTTTCCCGCTCTGGAGTTCTACGTGTTCCACTTTGAGCTTTGTTAACGCCAGAAAGTCATTAATTTTTTTCATTCTGCCTTAACTCTTTAAGTGGAACTTTTAAGATTTCGGATAACATGAATGCATCTTCTAGTTTATTAACACAATCATACTTCTCCCAACTACACACACTTCTAACAGTTACTCCGCAGTAATCAGCAACGTTAAGAAGTGTTAATCTCTTCTTTTTTCTTGCATCCTTTATTTTCCCCATAATCCTCCCGTTCTGGTAAGTGTATCCTTTTGTTGCGTCTGTTCCATCCTTGGGCTATTTTGCCTCCTGCAATTTGTCTTATAAGCGTAAGTCGCGGATCGCTAGGAGAAAGGTCTGTGTTTGTAAGCCAATACCTTACAAGGTTACACGTATCTTCAGGCCCTATAAGTCCATGAACATCTCCTATGGACACATGTAGTCCCGTAGGTTGTCCATTCGCGTGAAGTTCGTTCTCGGGAAATAACTGCGACTTGGCCTTAATGGGATCTTCTGTATCAATATTGAGTTTGAATGTAGTCTTTTCCAAAAGCTCCTTGGCACTAACGGTCTTCAATTTCATGTTCTAGTTCCCCTCTGTTTTATAAAACCTTTTTTAAAGCCCCCGGTGGTTCATGTCTTAGTGTGCAGGGCCACCGGGGGGAAAAGTAGGAGACCCCCTGCACACGGTCAAGCCATATCCTCCTTCCTGCTATTGTGTATTTCTCTCAACTTTTTTTGTGTATCAGCGTCTAATCTAAAGAAGTTCCATTTTATCCACATAGATATATCTACAGCATCTATGCAAACTTCACAGTAACAACCGTTAACAGCTTTTGCCTTTGAACATACGTCACATTTAAATGATTTCATATTAACCCTTGATTTAATTTGAGATAGTATTTATAGTATTATAAATACACCCAAAGGAGGCTGGTTATGAGCAGTACGCGCGAAAAGGTTGATGCTATACTTGAAGAGTGGCAAAGTGGTGAGCGTAATAGAACTGAGATCTCAAGACGATTGCGCTCAAAGGGTATTGAATGTGCTGAATCTACAGCACGTAGGATTGTAAGAGAACTGATTGATGATGGATCTATTGAAGAGAAGATTGAAAGTTTATTCGATTGTAGCGGTCCCATCTTTCCTGACAAGCCTACGCCCGAACAAGTTGGATATGATCAGGATCTTGAAGAGAGAATACAAATCCTTGAAGAAGAAAATACCAGACTAAAGTCTCAAATGGAATGGACAACACACTCAGCAGAACACGATCTATCTGGTGGAACTGCTACCCTCAATATAAGCGATCTTCACTTTCATGACAAGGGCCATATGTTATCCTGTTTCAACGCCCTGACTATTAAGACGTTGGAACCTATCAGGCATTTCGCTCCAAGGAAATTTGTAGGTATAGTGAACGGTGATATCATCCCCGGCAGAGGTATATATCGTAACCAAGCAATGGAAACAATTCTCCCTAAAACTGATCAACAGATTGGAGCAGGAGCCTTCAAGTTTTTCGAGTTCGATAAGTCCTTCGAGAAACTTCTTGGCAACACTCCTAGGGAGTGGATTTTCCTGAAAGGGAATCATGATTATAGTATGGGTGAGCCACTTACGCTGAAGTTTGTCACCGCTCTCCGTATGTTAGATGTGAATGCTAGGTATGTCGGAGATGTATGGATTCAGAATATTGCCGATTCTGGAATCCACAACGTTCTATTTGAACATGGATATGGTGCTAGTTCCTACGGCCCAACATCCAACAAGATGGTTCTGGAAACGTTTGTCAAGATAGTAGATTTCCAGAAGCGTGGTATCATGATTGAAAGAGTTTCTCACGGTCACGGCCATTGGCAAGTGGTTGGAATAAGAAGAGGCACCATATACTGGGATACCACTGGTGGATTACAACGAAATGATAGATCCAGTATTGGATCTAATACTCGTCCCACCGGATGGATACTTTATATATCCACAAAAGGATCTTCTGAGATATTAAATCCAATTGAAATAATCCCTCCCGAAGAATCGTTAAGAGCAGATCTGGACGATCCGTTCCTTGAGGAGCGTAACAGGAAGGATGCATCCAGATGTCTGGAATCGTTTGGTGAACTAATGCGTGAGAAGAATATAATAGCAGACATTAAGCCATATAGCAGTAACAACGGCAGTGATGATAATGAGACGAGATGATTACTGATGATAAAATAAATGATACAGCAAAAGTCCTCATTGAAAGATGGTATAACTACCTTGGATTAGGTGACTGGACTATTGATATAAGATGGAATACTGATCCTGATTGGGAGAATCAGGGTGATTGCCAGTGTACTTATGGGAGAAAGTATGCGGCAATCACCCTGAAGAGCACCGTAACATTTGAAAATCTTAGAGATACTATCATACATGAGCTTGTGCATGTAGTATTCTGGAGATCATTCAATAGCCCAGTATTACTTGAAGAAGCTAAAATTATACCTAAGAAGGCATACGATTTATGGTTTAAGATGTTCGAGGAAAGCGTTGAGTATGATATAGATTCACTTACGAATGCATTATGTAGAATTAAGTTACTCAACGACGATGACTTAAGGTTCTGATCTTACCTCATATAATATAAGAAATTATATAAATATTATCAAGGGTTAATATTTTTAGTCACAAAAACTTTCTTTCCATTCTATATCAATATATGAATCTTCTGAAACTTCTATCAATTCTGACATAGCTTTGTGATCTTTATTCCTTATTTTAAGACCTATGCAGGTCACGGTCTGTCCAGCTTTAACAAAATCAAGAAGTTCAATGATATCTACAATAGCTCTCATATCTCCGCTTTTAGTCATCTTACACATTTTCCCTCACGTAAGTATCAAGTTGCTCAATGGCGTCCTCAATACGATACACTGTGTTATCTGTTGATTCAATGGATGTACTGATGTCATTAGATTGAGAAGTTTGTGATGAATGTGCCTCATCAATCTCAGTACTTAAATTGATTTCGCTCCTTTTAATCATCTCCTTGAAAACGGAATCAATCGTAACCTCATCTGATTCTACTTCAGCTTTCATAATATTATACTGTAATCTCAGTGATTTGAATGCGCCTTCAAGATCATCGTGTGTTATGTTATCACTTCCTTTTGTGTGAGCATAAAGAATAGCACGTTTACATCCTTCAATAATAAAGGCAGGGGTATATCCTTTAACAGATTCAAGAAGTTCTTCCACTCTGTAATCCATCGCGTCCTCGCATGAAGTTGAAATCATCTTGTTCAGCACATATGAATCAATCTTTCCAATTTCAAGGATAGTATCAATTCTCCCAGGACGCTTCATTGCTTGCTGGATACGATTAACATTATTGGTTGTCATTATAATCATAACTTCTGACGATTTAGATAGAACACCATCAACAGTGTTTAGAATTTCATTGAGATCTGTATCTCGTGTACCTGATGTAATTTGATCTACATCTTCGAAGAAGACTACAGCAGGTGGAAACTTCTGACCAAACTCAATGAGTGGATTGAATACATCACTACCAGATCCCGGCTTGACGTTAATGAAAGTAGTGTTGTTCTTCTGGCATTCAAGCGCAGTAAGGTATGCAGTAAGTGTTTTGCCTGTTCCGTAAGTTCCAGACAAGAGTATACTACGTTTAAATCCTGCACCCTTTTCTCTTAACTGTTCTCTATTCCTGATTAATGAGAATATTTGAGCATCAAGGTGTGACTGTTCTTCGAGTGAATACACTATCTTCTTTGCTTGTTCATCATTAAGATGAAGGAAATTGAAATCAGAATCAATGGCCTTACCCTTAAATATAGGATTCTCTGCAAGCCATTTCTTTGTTCCCTCTTCAAGCATAGTCACAAGAGGTTCACACTTAGCCTTATATCCTATATCTATAAGGAGCCTACCTTTAATCTTTGGAGAACCATTTCTTATTTGAATATGAATTTTGATTGGTAAACCAGGTACCTCAACAGCTCCGATGGGAACTGTCATCATCTGGTCTGGGCCAATTTCAATATTTTTTGTTTCTGCTGGTCTCTGAAAGAAACCAAACCCTGTAGGTTTCCCAATGAGTTCACCAAATGTTTCTTCAGTAGCCATAGTAAATGCATGTAATAAATCTGATGGATGTCCTTCAATTTCAATATGTTTATTCTGCTCTTCTTCCATACTCTCTTGATGTCTCCTCAATGCATCAATTGCATTTTCTACATTCTCAAGATGACTAGGAAGAATGATACTGTTACCTTCAAATCTGATTTTCATTGAGGCTTCTGCTCTTACCTCAAGTGCTTCATTTAATTTACCAACAGCAATCTCGACATCATTTTTCTTCAATGACATTTTACTAGTCTCCATTTTGAAATATTTCAAACTTGTGACCAGTATTGGCCAATATAATCCTTAGATTTACGGTTCCACATAGTTTTTTGCTTAGAGTCACCTTGTAAACGACCTGCTAGTAGTGCTTTGATCATGTACTTCAATCCTTTGTCTCCTTTTATAGTTCCATATGGTTTGAATGAAGGTCTATGTCCACGTTCACTTATTATAATCCGATCATATATTTCTGCACTATCCTCTACACTCCATCTGTGTCCATAATTATTCTCAAAGTAATGTGCCTCCTCTTCTAGTTTAAATCCCATAGCCCACATCAAAGGGCATCTACATTTATTGTCTACTCTCCATTCCCCCCATGCAAAAAGTTTAGGATGCTCACTATTGTTTAATGCACAACGCATCTTTTTTATTACTGATTCCTTTGTTATGTAATCCATTCTAATCATCCTTCTATATTCGATGATGTTGCCAGCTGGAATTATTAGTATCTATTATATACCTAGGTTCTATTGTATCTACATTACTCCATGTTTGTTCTTGTATTGATATTGATGTACCATGTAATACAGCTATATCTCTAGCTAGGTTACGTACATGTTCTATACTATAATGATCTATGTTATGTATTACATTACCACTATCAGTAATGAATCTATATGTCATTATATGTACCTTTACATGTTATATTATTATTATCCTATATTATTATATACATGTCAGTATACATGTATTGACCTATATATATCAAAATAGAAAATAATTTCATTTGTTTGACACGCCTATATTACTGGTGTTGGCTGGCTCTAAGAAAATGTTCCGTTTGATCCCTGTTAATTTATGGTATTTTACAATCCCCTATCTTTGAGTTCCCTGATAATGGCATAGCTCAAACCATGAGGATGTGATTTGAGCATCAACCTGTCATACATAGACTCAGGAATACGTATTGTTTTTTTTATTAGATCTTCTTCCCAGTGATTTGGTCTGCCTACTAGATTGCGTTTCATATAGTTATGGGGAAAGTCAAGGGGAGACCTTTTTCTTCCTCCATCCTCCTTTAAGAATCCGACAGAGACTTATCGCTATTTGAGTTACTATTTTCATTGACTTCGATGACGTGGTAATCAAGAACTTGATTAAGTACTTCACGTAGAAGTGATGACTGATTTAAGTCATTGATCCTTATAAACTCTTTCCATTTGGTAGCTGTCTCTACTCCAACGTTTGTGGAGATTACTCCTTTAGGATTTACTCCTGCTTTCTTGTATGCTTCTAGATTCTTAATCATCTCACTTCTCCTTAACTATGAATCTCTCCTTCCGGAGAGCAACCGATATATATCCTGCAGTTTGGGATACCTCCAACCCATCCTGAGACGTACCCTTCCGGTAAGCCCATCAACCTGCCCGACTCTGGGAAGTGTTTACTGTCATACTCTACTTCATACCTCTCACAAATTGATCTTAGTGCTTTGACCTGTTTGCTTGTCATGCTGATTCATCCTTATTTATAGCTTAGGAAATTTAACTATGTTGTTGTATTCCTTTACCTCTGCACTTAATATACTTATATCAAACACTGGTTCTATTTCTTCTCCAGCAATTTTTTTCTTTGCAAGTTCAAGGAGTTTAGCGTCATTGTCTACCCATAGATCCTCCTCATTTTCTTCATTGTGATGTACCACAACAGTATGTGTAGAGACTACTTCTAGTTTGATTTCGTATGTTGGCATATAGCCTCCTTACGGGTTTCGGTCCAAACTGGGCCATGGTCGGTCAGCTCCTTGCAAAAAACTATTGAGAATGGCCTTGGCCTCCTTGTCCCAATACATGGGCGTGTTGGCTTCGGCCTCGAAAGCAGCTTCTCTAGCCCTTAGTTTATTAACACAAGGATACTTCTGACATAACATGAATGTATCTTCTAAGGCTCTTAAGGCTTCGGCATCTCTATCTACCTCGTCCTCGAAGTAAGCAACCACCTCGAAGTATGTCCCGAAATCATGAGGAAAAGATTTGATTCCAAATTCTCCATCTGGGAATTTACGCTCAAGCTGTTCCTTGAATGCCCGACATTCTAAACGAGCCATTGCTCGGTAGTTATCTCGGCCTACTTGAGCACATTGTTCTTCAACGGGTGCTGATCCTATGTTGATATAATCTCTCATGTCTGTATCTCCATGTGAATCATGCCCTAACTGCATTCTTAATATATTTACACGTATTCTATATCCTCCTCTCCTGGGAATAGAGGCTTAGAGACTATAGTTATTATCTTATCATTCTTATATGTGGATATATTCCAAGGACGATCACAGTCTATGAATGTGCAATGTTCATAGACGATCTTGCCCCTGCTGGATGAACTTGTTAAGAAGCTGGTAGTAGGTTCGCAGTTCCAATGGAAGTCACAGTTTATAAACACTGCGTGCCTGACTACTCCATCATCATCTTTCGGTAGTGGTAGACCACTTTGCAAAGGATAATGCAGCGGTGTGTCTTGATCCTTATAGTAAGCATCACAGTATACTTTGGTATAGTCAGGCTTATTGGCAGCATCTTCTATCAACTTCTTGATATCAGAAGCCGTAAGTGCGTATCTTCTAGTCATGTCTACCTCCGTTGTTGATTATGCTTCTATCCATTCTATCTCATCCTTGAAGAATAAATGCTCTACGCCATCATACTCTTTCACTATAAATTTCTCACCCTTGCTTACCCACCATATAGAGAGACCTTTAAGGCTCCGTCTATAGTACATTTCTTCAGGATACCGTTCTCTTGCTATTTGCTCAATAACGGAAATATCTTTTCCATCCTCGATAGCCCTGACGATTTCTGGATCAAATAGTGCTCGCATCTTATTTTCTTTTTCCATACTAGATGACCAACCTCCTCCGAATCTCTGACTCACAATCACTGCAACCCTTCCTTTACAGTCTGTAAATTTTTGCAAGCCTAATTTTCTTGAGGCTTCAGATGAGTTGTGTCCGTAAGAGGTCATGAAAATCTCCTTGTGAATTCATTTTGAAATATTTCAAAACCAGTTAGTGTTATTGTGAATCTTTCTTTGCGGCAATTCGGAATGCAGAACGTGGACCTTCATTCTGTTGACGTGCATAATTTATCATATCAGTGCAAGCTTTTACAGTTTCCTTTGCATCCTTTGCTTCCTGAAAATACATCTTGCCAACGTACTTGAAGCTACCCTTTGCGTCCTGAGTAATTTCAATTGAATGAACATCGTCTTGTGTCTCAACTGTTCTTACCTTTTTTCCTTTATCATCTTTTTCTACTGTTGCCGTTGACATTTTCAGTCTCCTTTTCTTTCTGTTGGTTATATCTACCAAACTCTTTGGTTTAAGGATTTAGGTAAGTGAATAACATTGCCAACAATATCTACTGTTGGAGTTGTATATAAAGACTGAACTAGTTTCGTTGCCTCATTATTTCGAAGCAAGTCTAGCATTAATCCATCTTCGTTAAAGAGTAGAACATCTCCGTTTGGAAGTTCTAATTTTTCTACCCACCCTTCTACATAGCTTTGCGCTTCTGACAAAGAAGGGATATCTTCTCTCTTCTCAATCGTTCTCATATTAGTAAATCTCTCGTTAAGCATTAGCATCCTCCCATTTAGGTGCGACTTCTGCGTTATAGCCAAAGGTCTGCATCCTTTCAGAAACCTGCTTGGCCCAGACCTTGGACTCTGCTTTATCTGGTGGCAAGATGTCAAACACAATTGAGAGGTGATTATAGGAATGCCCGTTGTGCAAGGTATCTATATTGTGCCTGTGCACCAGCCCTGCATAGCGTAGCTGTTCTACGAACAGATCAATCTCTCTCTCTGTGCTTTTACAAATTACCCTTACTACGTAGGTTCTTTCCATGTTGCACCTCCCTTATTCGTGAATCAGGTTGTTCATCTTGTCGAGCGAGACATATTCCACAGCTAGGCATTGTTTCCTTTTTGTGAATATAGTTGGTCTTACATTCACAATCCCAATATTTGGGTGTTGTCCAATCCATGTTACACCTCCATGTCATAGTCCAATTCACGCGCTCCATTTATCTCATCCGGTGTCCACCTAATCTTAATGGGATTCCAACGCTCGTCTTGCCAAGACGTACCGTATCCATTGGGGAACTTGGTAATTACTTTACCAAACTTTCCACTTCCAACGAAGTCTATAAATTTCTGATCCAGCCACGGTGGAGTCCAGCACCCACTACGACATATATGAACCACCGGGAATTCCCATCCAGATAAATCCCCTAAGTCAATCTTGGCAAAACCATCAGGTTTCGTTTCTGGATCATCCGTTCCCGTAGGACTTGGAACCCACAGCAATTCTCGTCCAAACTCTGAGTGTAACCAATATCTTGCCCATGATCCGCAGTCCACTTCACATCCCTTTTCTGTTTCCTTTAAATCCCACACGTCATGATGTGCATCCACGGAAACTATTGTGTCTATATTGTAAAGATCTGCAATATCATAGGCTGGTAAGTGTGAGTCTGACACCCAGACTTGATCTATTGGAAATATATTTTTCTCCCGTAACCTGTTCCAGAAAACAAGTTCTTCACCGCTTGTCTTGATGTTATCAATGTATTGGACTCTGAACCACCAAATCTGATCTAGGAAGAACAAGTTTTCCATATGTCCAAAGTCATGTATGGGATCTTCCGGTACAAAGTAATCCCAATCAATGGTCAGCATTGCAGATTTATTATTAGTAGGTAATGACATGGCATTGGGCCTCATTTATATCATCGTATAATATAACTTTACGAAAATCTGACTCAGCATCTATGAAATTCTTTCTTCTTATTTCCCAATCTCCCCTACTTCGTTCCACCTTTAATAGCCATATGCTGGCTTCCAAGTGCTTCTCCGCAGAGGTCATGAAAATCTCCTTGTGAATTCATTTTGAAATAATTCAAACTACATCGGCTACGGTGTCACCCTTATTAATCTCTGTTTCTCCTCCTTTCTCCTGTGGGTGGGACATGATTGTCTGAAAGATATTGTTTATATGGGATGACGTTGTTTTCGCCACCAAGAAACCACTTACTTCCATCCTCACACATAAGAAATGAGCCTGTTCGTTTAATATCACGTCCACGAACAGGCATTTCAGTTATTACTGTGTTTGAGCTTAGAAATTTCGAAAGAGTCAATTATATTCTCCTTTCTCTTGGTTTTTTCCACTCCTTCTTTTTCACATACACCCATTGATGTGTTAACACGAGTTGCTCTGCTTGTTTATTAGGTACACGTATCATCTGATTTGTTTCTATATGCTTTATACATTTCATGTGTGATCTCTTAGAAAAAAATTTCAGTGAAATTAGTTTCTATTGATAGGTTGACAGAAGTTTCTTATATTATAAATACACACTAAGAATTCCAGACGGCATCAGCTTTATTGCAAGCATCCCTTACAGAGAGACCTTCTCGAATGTATTCTCTTTCTATTCTAAATTTCTCACCAGATTCACGGAAGAGAGCAACGGCCTCGTCATGTGAATATTCAGGCATTTCAGATATCAATAGCAGAATATCTAAACGCATGTGTTATCTCCTTTTGAATTAATTCAATTTGAAATATTTCAAATGGATTATAAACCATTCTCACTATCGGTAGCGACCTTCGATTTCATTCACCGCTTCACTTTTTTGGTTACGGTGTCTACTCTCTTGAAGGAGTTAGCTTTGAAGTCTATGCCATCACTCAGCTCTAATGGGGTTCTACCCTGGAAGTTTTCTGAAGTGGTAGGCTACTTCTTATTTCCGGTCGATGCAAGCTCTACAACCTCACATACTGTCTATGAATCTTGGCTGGCCTCGCATCCTTTGCCGGAACGCTATTCCGCTTGATGTGTCATACCAACCGGGGCTGATCAATATGAGCTACATCAATCATCTGTTGTCTCACACAACAGAGCCAGTAAAATGAACTATCAACTGGATGATTTAGTTATGTTTGTTTCACAAAGAGCATTGCCGCTTTTGAAATATTTCAAAATTCCCAATCCTTTCTACCCCAATGAAATAATTAAGCGGCTCAATTACTTCAAAAAAAGAAAGGATTTCAAATCCTTGTATCTACCTTTTTCTATATATAATATAAGAAATTCCTTCCACAAAGTCAAGAAAAAAATTTCTAAATGTGTCTTCATGTATTGTCTTAAAAAAGGGAATATTTATGGAAAATTTACCTGAGAAATATTCTGAAAAAATATTAGATAGAGTTGAGGTGAGGCTTGGAGAGTCTAATCCAGAAGATGATGTTAAGTTATTCTTTGATGGTATGCCGCATCCAATGCCAATATATGAAAAACTTATACAAGTAAGACGCAGAGTGACAGATCTTTTAAATGAAATAGATACGTGCGAAGAGCTTGATAAACAGAATATTGCAGAGTCAGACAGGATGATGGAACGTGCAAGTGAAGTAAGAAAGGATGGAAAAGAAAGGGGTATGGATGTAAGCATCTTGGTAAAGATGCATGAGTCTAAAGGACATACGCTTATGGCTCAAGCCAGAGCCTGTAGGAGAAAGATTGAGCAAGCCGCACACGAACTCGAATACATACGAATCCTTATGCAGTAGTATACGTGATACTGTATTGAAGTATGTCCACAAGAGAACCAAGATTCATGTAGATGTAATATATGATGGTGCAGTAGTATATGTTATTAGAGTATCATTTAGGTACAAGAAGGATATGCAGTCTTTTGATGTAACTGACTACATATCAGATACTTCATTAAATATGAAACGTATAGTTGATCAAGTTGTTAAAATAAAGAAAAGATATCAAAAGTGAAGTGTGTAACTTGTCCATACATTAGCATCGTAGAAAGTTTACCCTTTTGTAAAAAAGGTAAAGCACCTATATTATCTGGACATATGAATCATACTCGTGCTCAGTCTGGGCGCGGTGATTGGTGTGCTACGTATCCAGTCCCAAAGGTGGTGAAGGTTAATGCCAACGAACGAGAAGAAGAGACACGGTAAGTCTGTAATGACTCCGCATCTGGTAACACACATATGTGGTATTCTCAGAGAAGGCAACTACGTTGAGACCGCATGTTTAGCGGCAGGTGTAAGCAAATCTACCTATTACACGTGGTTACGCCGAGCCAATGAAGATGAAGCTGCTGGAGAGAATACCATGTATGTGGATTTTAAGAATCAAGTAGAGAAGTCCAGAGCAGAAGCAGAAGTTGCATTACTGGAATCCATTAAGAATGGTGAAAAGGGGTGGCAAGCAAAGGCATGGGTATTAGAACGCACAAAGTCTGGAAGGTTCGGTCAGAAACAGACCGTAGAACAGACAATAGAGATGCGTCCACCTGCATTGCCACCGAACGCTCCAAAGACCTATGACAAGTGGCTTGAAAGGCGCAAGCAGAGGTCTTTAGAGACCGCTAAGGACGCTGAATTTAAGAATATGACATCAGATACGGAAAAAGAAAGATCGTCCAAATCTGATCAATCTAAGACCGTTTTAAGGCTATCAAAAAGTAAGGAAATAAATCCTGAAGATAACATAGTTTTATAAAACTTTGAAATATTTCAAACTGTATCAGGGGGATACCGGAATGAATGTGACTAGGAATGTGGATATATTAAAGAGTTATCTGGAGCATCAGGGTAAATTTGATGTTTCTATTATCAAGTTGCTGGAAAAGGAGTTTAATCATCTAGTGCTTGAGATGAACAGGTTGTATGGAATGATTGAAGAATTAACTTATCGCATAGGTGAGTTGAATGAAAGGCTTATAAGGGTGGATCATAAGACTACGCCACTGGAGGAAGTTAAATGAAAGTCTATGTTGCTGGTCCGTATAGTGCAGACACGTCCAATGAAAGGGAAGATAATACACGTAGTGCAATATTCTATGGCGTGAGACTCAAAGAGAAGGGCCACTCTCCATTCATTCCACACCTGCTTCACTATGTTGATCAACAATATCCAATGAGGTTCTCTTGCGAGGATTATGTGGAATGGGATGATGCATTCCTGAAAATATGTGATGGGTTTTTGTATACAGGTGCATCTCGTGGATCAGATAGAGAACTACAGATAGCTAAGGATATGGACATGAGAATCTTTTATAATATAGACGAGGTTCCAAATAGTGAATAAGAAGATTGTGGTCACCTCCAATGTTCTTCCCGTAGGTGAATTTTATATGTATCATGAGCGTGACATATTATTTATTTTTAGGCGTGAATTACAGAAGGTAGCAAAAGAACTTGAAGATGATTTTAATGAACGTCTAAATAATGGAGATTCGTATGGGAAAAATATTGAATTACTTTGATAGACAATATGATGATTTGAGTAGCATGAAATGCAATTCCTCAAAAATTGATACTAGTTCACCAACTACAGAGAATGAATCAGCGTGGAGCAAGATTGCAAATGAAGTAGTGTTTGGTGATAGACAGAAGGAGTATGGAACCCCAAAGAGTAATCACGATAGAACTGCAAAATTGTTCTCTGCATATCTAGGAGTACAAGTAACACCGGATATGGTGTGTATGCTCAATATATTACAGAAGGTTTCAAGGAGCATAGGAGCGCGTCACGCGAAGGATGACACATTCATAGATATCATTGGATATGTGATGTGCATAGAGGAGATGAGGAAGTAATACCGGACAACACTGGAAAGGAGTAATCATGTTCGATCAGGACACATGGAACAATCGTGTACGTATAGCATCAGAGAAGTTTTGGGAAGGTATGAAGAATCTCTCCAGACCTATGCGAGAGGAGACATTGCGTGATATGGCATCAGCGAACAGGGCACTGCGTGACCTCAGAGAAGAACATTATGAGAAGTGTAAACCGGGATACCTGAAGATGAAAGCTACTCTCAAGGCAATGAAAGATCATAATGTACAAATGTGACAAATGTGGTGGTATCGACCCTGATTGGGGATTTGGGCACAAGCAGTCTTCAGACATAGAATCGGATTGGTACTGTAGTAAGTGTATCATTGAAATATTGGAGATTATTGGCAACGAATAACTACTGGAGAATCAGAGAAAATAAGTGGGGAGAATGACAGTCGAGGATCTAATTAATATGCCTAGATATCCGCAATGTATCGGAGTAGATGAATGGGAGATAATACTTGTAGCAGAAAATAAAGGCGAGGCGTTTATAGGTGGTAACGTGGTAGCGAAGTGGAGTAAGCCGTTAGAGTATTGCATTATGACACATCCGTCTTCTGAGATATTCAAGCAGATTAAGCACATACTTGCACATTACGATTGAGAAGTGATTATAGAAATGCCCGTTGTGCAAGAGTTGCACACAACGGGCATTATCTAGTTCCATGGAGAGGATCGTCTATCTTTTGATTCTTCTAATTCGATGATTAACTTTCGCATCATGTCCCTTGCATCCACATTTTCTATACACATGCAAACTCTGCACATCCTATCCAACAAATCATCGGCTACCAATAAACATTTCCTCTTTGAGGATACTATGGGGATCTTTCCTGTGGGCCAGGTAGATGAGTCGGGATTTGTCATGGCCTAAGTCTTCACCTCCTTTCATTTGAAATATTTCAAACCGTTTTAGATTGGTTGTGTAGGGCAGATATCCTTTACGTACGCCTTCCAGATCTCCTTTGGCATTACATTTCGTGCCGGGAGCCTGATGGATATTACATACACCGATAGTGTAAGACTGAACCCTACACAACCAACCGTTATATACTAAATCTTACATGTATAATATAAGGATTTATCTCCACTAAGTCAAGAAAAAAATTTCCACCTTG
>Ga0310345_10002409_pt1 | contig 18981 bp, 18 predicted proteins | sample HC15DNA20500_MG_FD_204667 | JGI IMG/M metagenome (GOLD analysis project Ga0310345, IMG submission 204667) | Marine microbial communities from station ALOHA, North Pacific Subtropical Gyre - HC15-DNA-20-500_MG | ecosystem: Environmental > Aquatic > Marine > Oceanic | place: Pacific Ocean: North...
AGTGTTTTATCATATCTAGGTTCACTTTCGAAAGTGAAAACTTGTGAATATAACCTTATTTTACGCTTGTCAACAGTTTTTTACTCACATGTTCACACATTCACATCTAACTCTACATATCAGACTTGTTGTTAAAAGAAATAATGAAACGTGTTAAAATGGAAGTTGATGATGGTCATGGAGGTAAATTCACCTTTACCTTTAACGGATCCATGAACAATAATCAACTTTCAAAATTTAATCAAATTATGGACCTTATGAAGGACGAACCAATTAACCACGATTTGGAAATTCCACAAGGAAATACTGTCTTTGGTAAGGTCTGCAGCTTAATAGAAACAGACTTTCCACTTGGTAGTTTTACAAGTCAGGATATGATTTCATGTTATAAAGCCGAATACAATGATGATATACCAATTAGTACAATAGCAACATACCTGGGCCGTCTTTATGATCGTGGTATGTTAAACAGAGAAAAAACAAGAACTGGTTGGTCTTATAGAAAATTACGTCCAATTAATTTAACAACAGAATAATTTGTTGATATCCATGAACCTAATAAACTGTCTAAAAAATCATTCACAAATTGGTTATTGCTGCATATCAGATAATTAAATAACCTAATTCGCTGAGGATAACGATTAATGTTACCATCTTACGTTAGAATTCCTAATACACCTATTAAATTTGCTAAAAGGATAGGTTTAGGAAATCTATATCGATATAAAAAAACTGGATACGTTGCAGGCATAACAGAAATGGTAGCCCATTTAATTTACACAAAACCAAGTTCACGTCAAATTACTAAAATTAGATTCCTAATCCTAGCTGTTATGTTATTAGCACCCGACGGTTCAGGAATTTTTATGTATCTTTTCCTATGGCTTATAATCCCACCAAACACACAAACATTCTAATCTTAACCCATTTGTCAAGAAAAACCACAATAATAAGATAGATTATACTATAACCCATTACTTACATGCAAACAGGGAAAAACGACGTCCTAGATTCTATCTTTAATAAGGCTCTTACAGGTGATACACTTTTTATTGATCGTCAGGCCCTTAGGACAGATTTTATACCCCAAGATTTACCCTTTCGTGATGAGCAGATAACTTCAATCGGCCAAATCCTATCTCCAATTTTACAGGAATCTAAACCGTCTAATTTATTATTATATGGTAAAACAGGTAGCGGAAAAACCGCAGTCGCTAAATATGTATTAAATAAATTTGAGGAAACAACAAAAAAACACTCTAAATCAATTTCTGTTGCCTACTCCAACGCTAGGTTAGCAGGCAGCGAGTATCGAGTTTTAGTCGATTTGGCTCATTCTTTAGGAATGGATATGCCATTTACAGGATTACCAATAAGTGAAGTACTTCAGAGAATCTATACCAACATCTCAGAAAACAATCTCAAAGTTATCTTCATAATCGACGAAATAGATTATTTAGCAACCCACTCAAAATCATCCAATGACGATATGTTATATTCCTTAACCAGAAGCTCCGAACATCTGGGAGCTGGTTTTATTTCCATTATGGGAATATCAAATGATTTAAATTTTAAGAACTTTTTAGATCCGAGAGTCCTTTCCAGTCTTAACGAAGAAGAAATTTTATTTCCTCCATATACGGTAACCCAACTTTCCTCAATTTTAAATAAACGAATTAAATTTGCATTTAAATTAAAATGTGTACCACCAGGAACAATAAACCTATGTTCAGCTCTTGCTGGTTCCGAACACGGCGACGCCAGGCGAGCTATTGAATTATTACGCGTTGCAGGGGAACTTGCGGAAAGAAACGACGAAAAAATCGTACATGAAAAATACGTACGCGAAGCATCACAAAAAATCGATAAAGACCGTATATATCAAGCAATCAAAACACTACCAATACACGAAAAGACTGTTTTATATGCAGTAAGTAGTGGCAAAGAAACTTCAACTACTGGAGATGTTTATAATAACTATCAAAGACTCTGTAAAAAAACAGGTTTAGATCCACTTACCCAAAGAAGGATAAGTGGTTTATTGAGTGAATTAGATACACAAGGCTTGGTAAATGCCAGTATTATAAACCAAGGCAGACATGGCAGAACCAAAAAAATATCATCACATATTTCTCAAGATATTATAAATAAAGTACTTTCTGACGATTCTACAGCCAAAATTCTCTTAATATAAAACGAATTAATCTTTCATTTGTATAGTAATGACGTAAAATTTTAATATATGTAAAAGTTAGTTTTTTTCGTCGGACTCTATCAAGCTACGCTGAAACTCTTCGGCGAGCTTCGATCAGGGTTCGGCATTTTATTCCTTCTTTAAACCCTTAAGATTAAATGAGACAATTTCAAATACTTTAGAAACACACTAAAACTAGATACTAATGGAAGATATAATTGATAGACCAGCATTATCCATCAACGGTTTCATAGTACTTGCCTTAATGATTGTTTTAGCATTAACAGCTATTGGAGTAGGTGGAGAAATAACCCTTCCATTTGTTATTATTTTACTTCTCATACTGGGAACAGGATTTACCATAATAAACCCAAATGAATCACGGGTTGTGACATTCTTTGGACGTTATATGGGAACTGTTACTAAGAATGGATTAGTTTGGACAATTCCTATTACCAAAAAACAAAACGTCTCATTACGATTTATTAATTTTACATCACCAAAACTCAAAGTAAACGATTCAAACGGTAACCCTATTGAAATCGGATCTGTAATTGTATGGCGTGTAGAAAACTCAGCAAAAGCTATTTTCACAGTTGACGCATATCAAGAATTCATTTCCAACCAAAGTGAAATTGTAATACGATCAATTGCTGCACAATATCCATACGACGCAGAAGGCAAAACATCATTACGTGGAAGCACAGGGGAAATTACTGAGAAATTCGTAAGTGAACTGCAAGAAAAACTTCAAATTGCAGGCATTTTCATTAAAGATGCCAAAATTTCTCACCTAGCCTATTCCCCAGAAATTGCTGTTGCTATGCTGAGACGTCAACAGGCAGAAGCCGTATTATTTGCACGACGACGCCTAGTTGAAGGTGCACTTGGTATAGTAGACGATGTATTGAAACACTACAAAAAACAAGACATTATTCTTTCCGACGAACATAGAATAGAATTAATCAACAATCTTCTTGTCACGCTGACATCTGACAGAGAAGCTAATCCAATAGTCAACGTAGGAAAGTAAACCATGAATAAAATTTAGAAAAGACGTATCAGAACATTACATATCTAATTAATTAATTCTTTTTCTTATTTCGATCAATTAATGACTTTACTATACCGCATCCAAATATCCAAGGACGAATATAATTAAAAGTAAACTTGGCGATTCTTCCTTTATTTGGATTAATTACCTCTAATTTTTTCAAGGCATCCTCAATTTTTATTAGAATTTTAGTTATTTTATACACACTCCTAATTTATAAAAAATAATAAATCTATCTTCTAGAATACAATCCAGTTAATTTTGCTTCTGCAATAATATGCCCTTCAATTTTATTATGCAAATCTTGTAAGCTACTAACCGATCCTAATTCAATATCTAATGCATATATCTTGAATACATATCGGTGTGTCCCTGACGGAGGACATGGACCTCCATAAGGAGTTCGACCAAAACTGTTTCTTGCTTCCTTACCTCCCTCTGGAACAGAATCAACTTCCACAGAAGTTACTTCAGGTCCGATATCAAATACTATCCAATGAGTCCAACCTCCAGATCTTGGAGCGTCAGGATCATGCATTTCAAGTGCAAATGATACAGTACCAGAAGGTGCACCAATCCACTCTAAATGAGGAGATATATCAATTCCATCACAAGTGAATCGTATTGGAATTCTCTCTTCATCCTCAAAACTATTACTTCTTAATACAAAGTCTTCTACATTCTGCAAATCAACATTAGCCAAAGCTTCTGCATCCAATCCTTCATAAGCGAGATTACATATAAGAGGAAACTGATCCTTCTCCTTATACTTGGCAGTTTCCCAAATCGTTTCTATAAGAATGAGTGAATCTTCATCAAAATACGTTAAAGGACATAAACGCGGACCATGTAATCCAAAACGACACTCCTCTACTAACTCACCATTACGATACTCTGCACAAGCAAGTCCAAATTCCCAATGAGTTCCAAACATATTATCTTCAGGATGAGGGCTTGGTACTATACCTAGAAAAGTAAATTTTTCAACTACATCGCCGACTTCAAGTTCAGTATTATAAGACCCAACATTATATTTAGTATAATATTTGTTATCATAACCAGTATGAAATAACACTATCCTCCAATCATTACCATCTTGTACTAATTCTACAATCTCACCCTCTGCTGAAGAATAAAATTTAGGAGGCTCATCAGGGTTAACCCACTGAAAATCTATTCCTGCATGACCACCAAATTCTGCTTCATGATGTACCGTTTCACCCATTGGCATCATACCATTAGGAAGGGTGCTTTGAGGATCAAACGGAAGAGTAATAATAATTCGTGGACCTGATTCTTCTGGTTCAGGTTCATCAACCGGTTCTACTATTGGTTCAGGAATAGGTTCTACTATTGGTTCAGGAATAGGTTCCACCACAGGTTCCATCACTATAGGTTCAGGAACAGGTTTAGATCTAGGTTCAGGAATTGGTTCAATTACTGGCTCAAGAACCGGTTCAGATTTAGGTTCCACTACTATAGGTTCAGGAACTGGTTCCAGAACAGGTTCAGGTACTATAGAATTCTCTGTAATTGGTTCTGATAGATACCACCAAATACCACTTCCTAACAAAGCTACAACAATAATACTGATTGCAACTTGTTTAGTATTCATAAATAATTAAACCTAAAATCCTAAAGGACCGTCTCTAGCATTTCTTCCACGGCAACTTCTACAAACTTTACGCTTTGGGTTATAGGTATTCTTTCTACAAGACTCACAAAAAGTAGTACCAGCAGAACCAGAACCTCTACCTAACTTATCATCTGATGCCATATTTTCTAAAATACACAAACTCTATAAAAACCCGGCCTAAAACTACTAATTGTGAATAACAAATTACTCACAATTGGGATGATAATAATTGCATCTCTGATTATTGGATTATATATTAACAACGAATCTATAATCAGTACTTCCGATATAGACAAAGATATTACAGAACAAGAAAATACTACTAACAAAACCACAAATATTTACGATAAAACACAAATCTCAATCGAGTCAATCGAAGTTAATGAAAACACCGTAACTGTTTACGTATCTATAGTAGGACCTTGGGATCATTGGAGAATAATTCTGAACGACGATTTTCCAATCGGAGAAGCAAATTCAATTGAAGGCCAGGGAGTAAGTAATCCGAACAAATATACATTTGATTCCGTCCCTCCCGGTACCCATACTGTTCGAGTAGCAGCAGTTGATCCAGCCCACCGCCTCGTTGGTCAAATTATAAACCAGACATTTACAATAAAAGAACCAACAGAAGGAAGGACCATCCTAATTAACAACCAAAAATTCTTAATCTATAAAACATTTAATGTTGAAGAACTTACCGAAGAAGACTTTATAGGACTTTATGAATCTCTCCCACCTGACCAGGTTCTTTTGTTTATCTTCAAATCCTCTACATTACACGAGTACTTTAACGATCATGTATCTACTGGAACTGATGTTATCTGGCTCAATGAAAAATTTGAGATTGTACAATTAGAATCTGTTGAATATTGTGAAAACGCGGATAAAATGAATTACATAGAAAGACTAGAAAAATGTCATATATCAAGAAGTGAAGGTAAATACCTGATTGAAACCCACGCTGGTTTCATTAAGGAAAACAATATTGAATTGGGTTTAAAAACCGAGATACATTTATTCAAAAATTAATCCGCAAACCGTTTCATTGCAACAACCTCTAAAGTAGATAAATCTGCAACTACTGCTATCGCAGGATGAGGAATTATTCCTAACCTTCTTTGATAACCAGTTTGAGACTGCCAGGTACCAGAATTAATTAAAAGAGTGCCTTTATAATTTAGAGTTTGAACCGTGTGAACGTGTCCACAATGAAATATATCAGGAATTTCATCTATTACCAATTTATCTTGTTCTTCAAGTGCAACAACAGTATTAGTTCCATGAGTTGGGGCTAGGTGACGGGCTTTCAAAAGGACCTTCATAGCCTCAGCAGGTTTGTCAAATGTGATACCAGGGCTAGAACCGACAATATCTGGTAAACTATGGCCATGGTAAACGAGGATATTCACACCGTTTACACGTAATGAACAAGGATCACCAAGCATTACAACATTATTCATTTTATAAAGACGAGACGCATATTTTTTGAAAATAGATGGTTGTGGTAACGCATGTCTTGTTGCATCATGATTACCCGGTGACACAAAAATGGTTATATGAGAAGGTATTCGTGATATCAAATCAGCGAATTGTTCATATTGTTTAGTAATATCCAATTCTGTAAGTTCATCCTCTTGCCCGGGATATACACCAATTCCATCCACTACATCTCCAGCCACTACAACATACCGTATCTTTGAGACAATATCTTCATCTCCTGATTTACCACAAATCCAATCAAGAAAACGATGAAAAGCTTCATCCAAGAATGTTTTACTTCCTACATGTATATCGGATAAGAAAACACCATAAACCTGTTTATTATCAGAAGGTTGGAACACTTCAGTTGGAATATCCAAAGAATAGCAATTTTTTACGATATATCTACCAAAATTACTATTGTAAACAACATCACAAATAACCATCTGATCAACCAAAAAAGTCTCAACCTTGTGTATGTTGACAGCATCAACTGCTAGCAGAGAAATAGTTCCAGACTCGTCTTCAATAGCAATTTCATACGATTTTTCTCTCTTTGTTTTATTGCTTAACAAACCAGCTATTTTGTATTCTTCCGAGTCAGTATGTGTTTTTAATAATTGTATTTTTATTACTTTTACAGAATCAGGTCTTTTGTACATAATGCGTTTATATCTAGCAAACCGATCGGTCATTAATTTATGATAACCAGTTACCCCCTCTAAACGCTCAGCAACTTCCTCATTACCTTCAAGAATTGTAAATTGATCACCGCCTCTCCCTAAACTTACCTTTTCCTCTTTAGTATTGTCTTGAATGTCCTTTAACGTAATAACAAAATTACCAGAACCATTCCTAGTTTTCTCCCTAATTATTTTAGATACCAACAAAGAAAATTCTACATCTGAAATTTTTAGAAAATAATCTATTGCGTCAGGAGTAGTCTGAAACCCTTTTTTTAACAGAAAGTTCACAATTTCATGAGTTTGCATTATTAATACCTTAACAAAGACAAACTAAAAAGTTCATTTAGTTGATACAATTAACAAATAGTTAATTTTCATCACAATCAAAATTTCTTATCATGTTAAATTCATCAGACAGTATATGCACAGAATCCTGGATACAAAACAACAACCCTCTATCTTTCAATCTATCCGTATATTCCATAATCACACGATAAGTCTCATCATTCGGTATTGTAATTTCATAAGCGTTATACTGATACGTATCAACTGTAGTCGTAAAATTTTTATCACCAACTTCAAAAATTATATTGTGTACATTAACAGCGCCAACAGCAATTACTTGTCCACGTAACCTCACAAAATCTGGATTTTCTACTTGTACATCTTCTTGCCTTTCTTCCACTTCTTCATCAGGTACGTTATTACCATTCATAACAACACTCACGCCCAGTAAAATAATTACAACAAGCCCCAATCCTATGATATACTTTTTCGTGGACAAATCAGCTATTTTTGTGGGAATATGCTTAAAAAACCTTAATACCGTTTAATATAAAAATTCAAGATAGAAATGATCGGTTTGCTAGATATACACTCGTTATGTATACAAGAAAAATAATTACAATAAACCCCAATACTATGATATACCTTTTCGTGGACAAACCAGCTATTTTTGTGGGAACATGCTTAAAAAACCTTAATACCGTTTAATATAAAATTAAAAAATATGGACTGTTTATTTTGTAAGATTATTACAGGAGAAATCCCATCTAATAAAATTTATGAAGACGACAAAACATTTGCGTTTCTTGATATATCACCGATCAGTGAAGGACATACTTTAGTAATTCCTAAAAACCATTCTAAATATGTTGAAGAGATGAATGAAGAAGACGCTTCTGCTGTTTTTTTATCTACAATAAAAATTTCAAAACAAATACGCGAAAAAATGAATAGACCAGCAACAACACTTGGCATACATAATGGTAAAGAAAGCGGACAAGAAATTCCTCACGTTCATGTTCATATAATACCAAGAGAAGAATCCGATGGAGGAGGTCCAATAAACATTGTTCTTGCAAATGGCAAAATGGACCGACCTACAGACAACGAACTCAAAACATTAGCTGAAAGATTACATTTTTAATATAATTATAAATTTTAACAATCAGGAGAACTGAACTGCAAGTCTTTTACCAAACTTGACAGTTCACCTGAATAAAGATAACTTGTTTACTCAAGCTATTCTGTTTTTTAATACATTTTTATTAATTAAATACAGAAACATAAAAAAAATACATAAACAAAACAACATTTACTGACATTAATTAATCCCACAACTGATATTTTTGATTAACAAAATCCATCAAGTAAATTATTCGTATGTGAGTGTTTTGATATACAGTACCCAAATCATCAAAACCAATCCAACGACATTCCATTATGCCCTCTTCCCCGTCTGATTTCATACTCGCATTCATATCTCCTGTATATTTAACGAAAAACCAATTAGTTTTTTTCAGTCGTTTTACTCCGTCAATTATCTTATAGTAATACGTAGTAGGCAGCTTTTCAACAATTTCCAAGTCAGTTTTTACCAAATCTGTCTCTTCAGTGATTTCCCTCAACGCAGTTTCTTCCTTTGTCTCAGATCCCTCGATTTTTCCTTTGGGAAGGTCCCATTTGTCATTTTTTAGGATAAAAAGAATCTTATCCTCTGCAAAAACCACACCTCCACACCCAGAAATTACAGAATCATTCTTCATTGGATTTTCCGTTTTCATAACTCTGTATTATTTTAAGAAACCGAATATAAAAACTGATACTGTAATAGATGGACTTTTTTATTACAAATGGAAACTAAAAACATGTCCGACAAATCTACAAACATCTTAGGAACTGTAGTAAAACTCGGATTTGTAATTACAACCCTTGGACTTTTAGGATATGCGTTCTTTTTTGGATTTGGAGAAGACGTTACTACCGACATTCAGCCACAGATAGAACCTGTTGAAGAAGTCTTATCAGAAGTAGATCAGCCTCAAGTAATACAACCCCCTCCACCCACAAAAGCTTCAATTAATACTATTGATATGCAATTAAATTCTCAAAAGAACGGACATGATCTTAATGTTCATGTTAATATTGATGGAACATTCCATCATTGGAATATTGTATACGGGGTTAGCTCAACCCTCGAATACCTGATCGCTGATTTAGAATCTAATAACGCAATAAGAAGTGATCGTGACGGATCTCAAGATATTTTTATTGACGATTTGGAGCTTCATGCTAACAATCTAGTCTTATTTCCAGGAGCTTATTCTGTTTGCATTGCGGCCATGAATAGTGTTAATCTAATTCTAGACTATGTTTGTGACAATACAGCATTTACTATAGAACCTCCTTTAATCACAATAGAATTTCTAAAACAAAATACTGATTATGGAACAGTCTATCTCCTTAATGTGGATATTGTTGGAGGTTATACACAATGGCAACTCCAAGTTAACGAAAATGAACCTCAATCATTTCCTTTCCAAATAACTCAAACCGCTTGTGACAATAATATAGTTCTAGATCTTCCAATTAACTGTGATAATCCCAATATCATTCTATTTGGCGCAGATAATCCTGATAATATCATTCATGCATTAGAAAACGGAGTCGTCCCTATCGTGTTAAACTATCAAATTATGGAAATTAAAGCTGGTAATTATGAATTTTGTGTTCAAGCTCTGGATTCTAAATTACGGACAACCGAAGAAAAATGTTTGATTTCAGAAATTAATGTCTAAAGAATTGACATTCTTTTGAATTTTCCGGACAAATTTTTTTACAAACCATTAACTTCAATATATTTTTCGACATCTATTGCCGCTTCACAACCATGTCCTGCAGCAGTTACTGCTTGTCTATAACGAAAATCATGAACATCACCAGCAACAAAAACGCCTTCTACATTTGTTGCTGTTCCATTACACACGACATATCCTTTTTCATCCAAATCAATCTGTTCTTTTAAGAAATTTGTATTTGGTATATGCCCAATAGCAACAAACAATCCATTTACTTTACACACGCTGGATTCATTTGTTTTAATATTTTTAATTTTTACTCCCTCTACATTATTATTTCCTAACACATCCACAATTTCCGAATCCCAAATAAATTCAATTTTGTCATTTGCAAATGCACGATCTTGCATAATTTTACTTGCACGTAATTTATCTCTTCTATGAACTACAGTTACTTTATTCGCAAACTTTGTAAGAAACAAAGCTTCTTCCATTGCAGAATCACCGCCTCCTACCAATGCGATCTCTTTATCTTTGAAAAAGAATCCATCACAAGTTGCACAAGAAGAAATACCTTTACCAATAAATTTTTGTTCATTTTCTAAACCTAACCATTTTGCACTGGCACCAGTTGCAATTATTACAGTTTGTGTTTCATATACTTCTTTTCCAACAAACACTTTAAGTGGTTTATTTGAAAAATCTACAGACGTGACATTTGAATTAATTATTTTTGCTCCAAATCTTTCTGCTTGTTTTTTAAAATTTTCCATCAAATCTGGACCATTGATACCGTCAATAAAACCCGGATAATTTTCTACCTCTGTAGTTAACATTAACTGTCCTCCCCATTCTAAACCCCCTAAAACAAGAGGATTTAGGTTAGCTCTAGCCGCATACAACGCAGCAGTTAACCCAGCTGGACCAGACCCAAGTATGATGACTTTATGAACCACACGAAAGTTATTGTCGTATAAATAATAAATCTTTGATTACAGCTGATTAGAAATTTTACTTGTAATTATATGACAGTTATGCTTTAGTTGTATTTTTTGACATAAGAGGTTCTAATAACTTTCTTTCTTGCAATCTTATATTTCTCCAACGTTTTCTTCTTTGCAAGATTTTTTCATCACTTGGAAGATGTTTACCCAAACTCTGAACTTTTTGTCTAGCTCTACGTATACTTCCCATCTTTCCTGAGAGTTGCTGGAACTTTCTCCATTGCATCTCCGGTAGATCTAATCCTTCGATATCTTTTAACCAAACCCATTGCAAATAAAAATCATTATTTTTTGCTTCAGGATACTTTGATAATAAATATTCAACTTCTTCAGTTGTGCTTTTAAATCTGTTGTCCCCCGACTTTGCCATACAAGAATAATATTGTCTGATAGAATTAAACCTTCCTCCTGTTTTTTTTGAAAAATAAAATCTACTTTTATACAACTGGTATTTTTTTGAATTAGTTTACGCATTTAATGATATTTCTATTGTAGTTCCTTGTTGTATATCCAGTTTATCAGCTATTCCTGAATTAACTTCTAACACATATAATGCACTATTATTCGGTGCAAATATTTCACAAGGGTTATTCACACATGGCTGAACATTTTTTTCTATATGAACTACTACTCCCTCAGAGTCAATCCAAATCATATCTAAACTAATTGTCATATTTTTCATCCAAAAAGAGTGTTTCAATTCTTCTTCAAACACAAATAACATTCCTGTAATTGCTCCAGGAAATTCATTATTATCAGCTAATTTTTCTCTCCCCATTAAACCTCTTCGCCTTTCTTCTTCTGTTACAGCTAGTTCAATAATAATTATATGATCATTCACAACAACAAAGTTTGTTTGATTAAGTGGATCGTTTTTTGGAATATTACTAAACTGATCAACAATAAAAATTGAAAACACTAAAAATAAAATTCCAAAGAAAATCAACATGCGTTGCTTACTATTCATGGCCTTGAAACTGTATAAAATTCGTAATATGTAAGCACATCGCTAAGAATTTTTAAAAAAAATTTCTCATTAGGTTTAAAAAATAAATTTTGATTGACACTTTTGTTCAACCTTGTTAATCTTTCTTTGTTTATTTGTAATTTTCCTTTATTTATTTGATACTAATGAGTATACTCAATAATTGGAATACCCAAGAAAAAAAGGAACCTTTAATGTCAAAGGTCAAAGGTAAAGTAACACCTCAACAACCATTACGTAACCGTATTGATACCACACAACGATCAATGCAAACATTAATTTCCAGATTAGATCAGAAACAATCTGGACTTAAAGTACAAGACACATCATTATTCAATAAAATCGTTGAGGCAACCCAAAAACATGATAACGACCGCGCAGCAGCTTTTGCAAACGAATTAGCTGAACTACGAAAAATTACTAGTAACGTTACTCAAATGAAATTAGTTCTAGAACAAATTAATTTGAGAATGGGAACAGTACAAGACTTCGGTGATATAGTAACTTCTATAACACCAATTGCTTCCGTAGTTAAACAAATGCGTAGTTCTATTACTGGCATTCTGCCTGAAGCCAGTTCAGAAATGACACAACTTGGCGAAATGATGAATGGATTAATTACAGAAGCCGGCCAACTTAACGGATCTGCACCATTAATTGAATCATCTAGTGCCGAAACTGATAGTATATTAGCTGAAGCAGCAGCAGTAGCTGAAGTAAACAATGAAGAAAAATTCCCAACTCCATCTTCAGAATCCTCTACAGCTTCAGGAACATCAGTCGACGACTTTTTCAAACTATAAGCAACAATATTGATTATCGTGATGAATTTTTCATCGCGATAATCTACCAACCCCACTTTCTAGTTATAGAAAATGCTTTCATTACTGTTGGCATATATGGCACCACCGTTATCAAACTCCAATATTTTGGAGAAAACACTTTGATTATTACTTTAATTTTTCCTAATGTAGTGATGTTTGTAACATCACTTTTCCCAACCAACTCTCCCATCTTTTCCCATTTTTCCGGGGTAAATGCTCGCATAACTTTGGCCGTTTTTAATAATGACTTATCAGCCAGTGGCATTTTTTTCCATTGTTTTTGATACCTGGAAAGAAACTTGGATGAAAAGTCTCCTGCCCTTAAAGATTCAGAAGCAACCTTACCTGCTAACCTACCTGTTTGCATTGCCGTAGATATACCACCTAAAAACACAGGGTTTGTATGCCCTGCTGCATCTCCAGCAATTAAAACTCCATCAGCATAAGTTTTTTCTAATGGACCCATATATGGAATTGCGCCGGCAGTTTTGTGTATAACTTTACCTTTGATATTTTTTTGTTGAATAAAATTATCTAACCGTTTCACACCATCGGTAGCTGTAGTTGCAATTCCAACATTAGCTATTGATTCGCCTTTTTCAAAAATCCAAACATAACCCTCTGGTGCAATTTCTGAATCAAAATACATATCAAAACCATCTACATCTACTCCTTCCATTTTTAATTCATATGCACGGATTAATTTTTTTCGCCATTTTTCTTTCTTTAACAAACCTGACCAATATGCAATATTTGATTTTGGCCCATCAGCTCCGATTACTATTTTACTTTTTACTTGTAAAATATTTTTTTGATACGTGACTTTTAATATTTTATTTTTTAAATCAAAATCAACAACTCTGGCTGAAGTATACAAATCACTTCCTGCTTTAGTTGCTCGTTTTACTAAAAACTGATCAAATTTGTCCCTATCTAATTCATAACCTCCATCATGTACTGACATCCAGTTACCATTTGAAAAAATTACTCTTAAAGTTGAAATCTTTCTTGCAACAAATTCATCTTCTGGTTTTATATTTAAATATTGTAATGCAAAAACACTAAGACCTTCTCCACATTGTACAGGTACTCCAACAACAGGGTCTTCTTCTAATATAATAACGCTGTAACCATTTTTTGCACATTCATAAGCCGCATTACTTCCTGCAGGTCCTGCTCCAATAACAGCTACATCATACTCTAATAATTTTTCACTCATTTACTTTCTCATACCTGACAATAATTTTGTTATTTTTTATATCTTTTATAAATTAATTAAAGATAATAATGATATTATACTTTGATGCAACGCATAATTCTACATCTTGATCTGGATTATTTTTATGCTCAAGTAGAAGAATCACGTGATTTATCTCTTAAAACAAAACCAGTCGTGGTTTGTCAATTTTCTGGCCGTTCAGCAGATAGTGGAGCAGTTGCCACCACCAATTATATTGCACGAAAATATAATGTTAAATCTGGCCTTTCTATTAAACAAGCAAAAAGACTTCTAAATAATACTGATTCTGTGTTTATTCCTGCCAATCACGATTTGTATGAAGCTGTTTCTGAGAATATAATGAATATTATTCGTAAATACAGCAATAAATTTGAACAGCTTAGTATTGATGAAGCGTGTATAGACATTTCAAAACACGTTGAAAATATTTATAGTCAGGCACAAATTTTCGCAGTTAAACTCCAGGAAGATATTAAGAACTCTGAAAAACTAACCTGTTCAATAGGTGTTGGACCAAACAAACTAATTGCAAAGATGGCCGCCGACTACAAAAAACCCAATAATATTACAATTATAACACCCGAACAAGTGAATGATTTTCTGTTTCCTCAAAACGTTGAGAAACTTTATGGAATTGGCCCCAAGACACAATCAAAATTATCAGGTCTTAGTATTATTACAATAGAACAACTTGCAAAAAGCGATATTAATACACTGGTTGATGAATTTGGACAAAAATTCGGAGTTTATCTTCATTCAGCAGCAAACGGAATAGACGACGATCCAGTACAAGAGAAACCAATTGATCAGATTGGACGTATTATGACTCTAAAAGAAGATACCAGAGAAGTTGACGATATTAAAAACATAATTATTAATTTATCAGAGGACTTGTTTGTCCAAACAAAGGAAAAGCAACTCACATTCAAAACAATTAGTATAACCGCAATAATGGAAGACCTTACTATATATCAACGCAGCAAGTCATTTGAAATATATCAAAATTCAAGTGATATTATCTCAAAGACTGGTATTGAACTGTTGACCAACTTTTTAACGCAAGAACCTAAAAAATTACGCCGAATTGGTGTACGTGTGTCAAACTTTTCTGAAAACAAGGGCCAAACTGATCTATTAGACTTTAACAGTTAAATCATTCTTTTTTTATTAGACTTTAACAGTTAAATCATTCTTTTATTGATTATAATTGTATTATAAACTTGTTTAAAAATTATTACGAACCAAAAGGAACAACTGGAACTGGAAGACCAAATTCAAGAAGAGGGATTTGGATATTTATAATTATTATAACTCTTTTCGTATTAACTTCATTAATATCTCAATTTCTTTCTGTTTATCTAAACTTCATGGAATTTGGTGAATTATACATTAGACCATTATATTATGGTTTCATTGGAGGATTAATTTTGGCATTGATTTCCTTTGTGAGAATTGATTTCATAAATCGAAGATCAATTTTGTTATGGGTATTAAGTACAGTTATACCGGTAATGAGAAATTCTGGCGATCTTGAAACAAAAACAAACGTTCAAGAATTTAAAAACTTTCAACTTTCTCCAAGTCGATTTATTTTATGGCAACTCACTAAAGTTGTAATTGCTAGCGTTTTTCTTATTAACACTAGTCTGGGAATGTCTATTCTTGGAATGACTCAAGGATGGGTTTCAGGATTATCACAAATATTTTCGATTTTCATGTTGCCATTTGCTAGTCTTCCATCCACGGCAGGTTTTTCACAACAAAATGTTATTCCTATGATACCTGCTTTGACATTAATCATAACACCATTACTTAGTGCATTTGGAACTCGTTTAGTATTGCTTGTTGGCTTGACTCAACTTCTAAAATCAATCTCCTCATCAATTTTTGAAATAGGAGCTGAATTTAAGCAATCATCGGAAACGTCTGAGAGTTGGAACAGAACTGGACCTGATCTTAGTAAAATTAAACTTCCCACTTCAATTATTGAAGCATTAGTTGCAATATTCCTAGTCTGGACTGCCTTTAACATGTTCTTTACTTCCTATATTGATTACAACACCAAATTCCTGATTGGCGGTGTCTTCTTTGCCGGCCTTGCTTTTGCAATTTTTTCCTATCTTGACTCATCAAAAACAAAAAGAATATTCAAACCATCACGAATTAACTCTTTAAGAATTGGTGCAATAATTTTAATTGCATTACTGACCGGCTCTGCTATAGCTGTTCAAGGAAGTATAGCTGATGCACGAAAAGTTGAATGGAACGGTCCTTATTCAGCACAAGAAATTGAAGTAAACAGATATCTTGCTAATCTAAATAATGTCAATGAAGTTCCATATAATTTTAGTTTATCACCTTTACCTCAAAACGAAATTAAACCATATATTCAAGAACACTCGGATCTTCTGAATAAAATACGTTTATGGGATCTAGATGGAGCTGGAGCAAAACTGAAACCCGAAATTGGATTGATACCTTATGTTGATTTCCAAGATACTGACATTTTGAGATTTAATGGTTCATTGTATTGGAGTTCCTCTTTGAAACCAATATTGCCAGATACAGTAGAACAATCAAACGTTTGGTATAACGAACATCTTGTATATACTCATGTTCCAAACGGATTTTTATTACTTGACGGACATAATGGTAAAATTGTTAACACCGCAGAATTTTTCGACCAAAGGAAAATCTACTATGGCGAGGGTGGTTTGTTCTCTGATGTATGGTCTGCATACCCTACAGCTAGAGAAAGTAGTGATGAGCTAAATGGACATGCATATTCAGGTTCTGGAGGTATAGATCTCTCTCCTCCAATAAGCTGGCTATTTGAACCTAATTGGTTGCTGGCCAGGCCTTTTGAAACTATTCACACCATGCGATACAAAGACGTTCATGAGAAAATGGAGTTATTATTCCCATATTTCATATACGAAACCAATGGAAAACCTATTGATATGTATCCTGTTACTGACGGGAAGAACACATATTGGTTGATGCCTTTAATGTCTGCTCTTGATACCTCAAGAGTTCCATGGAGCACAGACAACTATTTTGTCAGGCACGTCGGTTACTCGTTGATTGACACGTACAATGGCGACGTTTCTTTGTACATATTAGGAGAAGATTATTACAGCAACCTGTTCAAAACATTGTATTCTGATTATATCCAAACGGAAATTCCAGATTGGCTCAAAGAACAGACACGGTACCCTGAAGAGTTATTCAACTATCGTGTAAACATGTACAATTTTTACCACATTACTGACGTAACCACGTTTATCGAGGCAAGAGAGTTCTTTGAGACTCCTCCCAACCTTGATACCTACTTTATTATTGCAAAACCTCCAGGTTTTACAGAAAATGAATTTCTTGGCCTGTTGTCTCTTCAACTTCGAGGTTCACCCGGACAAAATTTGGCAGGTTACATGATTCTGGAAAACGATTTTGACGATCTAGGACAAATGACGTTTTATGAAATACCCTTGAACGCAAGTACAAAGTTACTCGGTCCTACAGCTATTCTAGAAGCATTGGAAAGAAATCCTGAATTTAAAACTTTGAGGACATTGCTACGAGATCCCCGAGTTGGTGACAATATTCTTTATCGAATAGGAGACCATGACGTTTACTTCATACCTGTTTATACGGCTGGCTCAGGTGGAGTCACAACTCAACTAGCTACCATAGCTGCAATCGGAGCCACATTTACTGGTGAATATTACATGGGCTTTGGCGATACACCGATGGAGGCTTTTGAGCAATTCTTGCTGGAACTTAGTGGAGTTCAAGTCGACGAACCACTACAACCTAGGGTTCCGGTCTTTTCAGATGATAAGGGCATAGAAACACAGATTACCGAAATACTATCTGCAAACGGAATTACAGTGGTGAATCCAGATGAAATTCCATCACTTTTCAAATTTAAAGAAAAGGAACTCTCCTACAACTCTGATTCAGAAACTATACAACTGATTATGAACGACTTTATCAAGAATTGGATAACTCCATACGATAACACTCGTGTTTATTCATGGGAAGACGAAGATACGATCAATTACGGATCTGTTGTTAACATCAACGGAGTTTCAGAATTGCATTATATTACAATTACAAAATAGTTAATACAGTTAAATTACTATATACATTATGGACCCAAACTGTTCAAATCCAAACTGCAAATGTACTAACTGTACATGTGATCCTTGCACATGTTAAATAATTAGAAAATAATTACATCATTAATGAAAATTCATGGAATAATCTTTGATTTCGACGGTACGTTAATCGATACATTCAATACACATCTACAATCTTGGAGAGATGCTTTTGAATCTGTAGGAAGCAGTATGAATGACGAAAAATTTATCAAAAACTTTGGAAAGTCGCACAAGGATTTTACTTTTAGTATCGATCCATCTCTTGGAACCTATGACATAGATAAAATTATTCAGACCGAAAAAAAACTCATGAAGGAAAGATCTAATCAATATACACTTTTTCCAGAAAGCAAACAAGTTCTTGAAACATTAAATCAAAAAAACATCAAGTGTATGATTGCATCATCCAATCCCCGACATGTAACAGAAGCAATGCTTGAGCAATTTGAAATCAGTCATTTGATTGGCAAGGTGGTTGGCCCAGACGACGTGGAAAACGGTAAACCTGCACCAGATATGTTGCTTTTGGCGCTTAAACATTACAACATGTCTCCACAAAACTCGATTATGGTAGGTGACACTTCCCATGATATTTTGGCAGGAAAAAATACCGACACTAAGACTGCTTTGATA
>Ga0310345_10002410_pt1 | contig 18979 bp, 14 predicted proteins | sample HC15DNA20500_MG_FD_204667 | JGI IMG/M metagenome (GOLD analysis project Ga0310345, IMG submission 204667) | Marine microbial communities from station ALOHA, North Pacific Subtropical Gyre - HC15-DNA-20-500_MG | ecosystem: Environmental > Aquatic > Marine > Oceanic | place: Pacific Ocean: North...
GGACGGCTACGGCAAGGACTACCGCATCTTCAACCTTCCGAGGACCTTCTCTCAGCTTGAATTCTCATACCTGACGGCGTGTCTTCTGAGCTTCTATCAGCAGCTGAAGCTCTACGAGGACAAGCAGGGCATTTATGCGCCCTACAACATCGAGAAACCGCTCTGGGTTTTCGTCGGCTCCAGCGTGACCAAGGCCACCGGATCCAAGGCCGAGAAGGCCACAGTTTCTGACGTAGGCAAGATCCTCGCCTTCATCGCGAAGTTCCTTAAGAGCGAGGGTACGTCGGCCGCCGAAATCGAACGGATCCTCACCGGCAACGCACAGGAAACCGGTCTGCTCGACGAGAACGGCGGCGACATCTTCGCCGGCGGTTTCGTCTACCTTCAGCAGCTCATGCTTCGGGAGGGCTGGAAGCCCGGCGACCTGTTCCGCGACATCCTTGAGAAGCTCTTTCAGAACCGGGCCGGTGGTGAGTTGTCGATTGCCCGGATCAAGGGCGACGAGAACGAGATCATGCTGCGTGTCGGTCAGGCCGAAAAGCCTTTCGGGCTCATCAACGTCGGCGATGCATCCGGCTTGGCGACCCATATCGCTGAGCAGGAGTTCGACAACGTCGCGGTCCTGGAATCCGAGTTTGCCGAGACCATGTTCGGGCAGATCAACCTGTCCAGTTCCCCGGTTAATCTGCTCATCGGTTCCAAGCGCTTTGTCGAGGGCTGGGATTGCTGGCGCGTCAGCACCCTTGGTCTCATGCATGTCGGCAAGAGCGAAGGCGCGCAGATCATCCAGCTTTTCGGGCGCGGCGTCCGGCTAAAGGGGTATGACTGGTCGCTCCAGCGCAGCGGCTTCGCCACCCCCACCCATCAACCGGAACTCATACAGTACGTCGAGACCCTGAATGTCTTCGGGATCGAGGCCGACTTCATGGAGCGATTCCGGAAGTTCCTCGAAGAGGAAGAGCTGCCTCGCAACGATCAGAAGCAGGTCTTCACAGTTCCGCTGACGGTCACATACGACTTCGGGCAACGGCTCAAGGTGCTGCGCCCCCGAAAGAAGCGCGGTGACGGTCGCGAGTACGATTTCAAGAGGGACGGCGCTGTGCCGGCCCTGACGTTGGTTCCAGAAAAGATACGTCAAAAGGGCGTCGCGATAGATTGGTATCCTCGTATCCAGTCTCTAGAGTCCAAGAAGGGCACCAAGCTGGGCACCAAGGAGGAGACCGTTTTCGAGGATGGTCACCTGGACTTCCTAGACTACGATGACCTTTTCTTCCGGCTTGAGAAATTCAAGCGTGAGCGCACTTGGCACAATCTCAACATTTCCAAGTCCATGATCAGGACGCTGCTCACTGACCGGACCTGGTACAAGGTCGTCGTGCCTTCGGGGAAGATGGAGTTCTCGGATTTTGGGAACGTTGCGCTTTGGCAGGAGATGGCGGCGGAACTCCTGCAGAGATTCTCGGAAGAATACTACAACTACTGCAAGGCGGCCTTTATCGAGCCACGCCTTGAGCTCCGTGAGATCGAGGCCGGCGACGGAAGCCTGCCTGAAGCGGACGAATACCAGCTAATCGTCGATGCCAGCGAAACAGCGCTCATTAACGACATCCAGAACCTTACCGGCGAGATAGCCACTCGAAAGGCCGGGGTGTTGCGTGCTGGCGACTTGAAAGGCTGCCTGTTTGGCACGCATCTCTACGAGCCCGTGCTTCATGCGGCCAAGGGAAGCAAAATCCAGATTGCGCCGGTTTCATTGAATGAGAGCGAATTCCAGTTCCTGGACGATCTGCGCCTCTTCATCGAAAAGGATCAAGCACGGCTGGCGGCGGAAGGAATTGAACTATTCTTGCTTCGCAATGAGAGCCGCGGGCGCGCAGTGGGCTTCTTTGAGGCAGGAAACTTCTATCCCGACTTCCTTCTATGGCTTGTGAAGGACGGCAGACAGCACTTGGCTTTCGTCGAGCCTCATGGCCTCCAGCATGAAGGCCCTGGCCACAAGAAGATCGAGTTCCATCAGGTCATCAAGGGCATCCAGGCAAGGCTCGCCAGTGAGAACGTCATACTGAACAGCTTTATCGTCACACCGACACGGTTCGGCAAGCTGAACTGGGGCAAGACGATCCATGAATTGGAGGACATGCATGTGCTGTTCATGGAGGATCAGAAAGACACCTATGTCGCCTCAATAATAAATCGAATGGCGGCATAGACGGGGGGGTGGGGAATGTCGGAAATTTCAAACACCAGGCCGAGCTGGTTTGTCGGCGCCGCGTATAATCGCACCGAAGACCAGACGCCCAGATTTCTCGCTGAAGGCATCTGGGAGAACGGCTACGAAGACGGCAAGTATGGCGATCTCGTGCGAGCGATGCGACCGGGCGACAGGATCGCGATCAAGTCGTCCTATACTCGCAAGCGAGAACTGCCGTTCGACAACCGCGGCGCCACTGTCTCAGTGATGGCCATAAAGGCGGTCGGCACGATCACTGCCAATCTAGACGATGGCAAGCGTGTTCAGGTCAACTGGACGCCCGTATCGCCGCCCCGCGAATGGTACTTCTACACAAACCGCGCCACGGTTTGGCGGGTCGCGCCGGGCGGCTGGATGGAGGATGGCCTCCTCGCCTTCACATTCGACGGCCAGCAGCAGGACCTCGACCGGTTCCGGAATGAACCGTTCTGGCGGGAGCGGTTCGGCGACGCGGACGGCGAGCAGCGTTTCCGCTGGACATCCTTCTACAGCGCCGTTGCGGCAAAGCTCCTGGACTACCGGGCAGACCGCAAGCCCCTGATCGACGGCATCCATGCAATCGCGCAAGAGATGGCGGGGCTCGGGTATTTGCAGGACCGCTACCCGGAAGGCGGTACTGGCCCACTGCGCGACATCTGCCCCTTTACGGCGATGGGCACGTTCAACCGATCCATGACCGACTCCAATCGGAGCGCGATAGCGGGAGCGCTTGCCAAGCTGATCGGCGTGGAGGACGAGCCTCCGAGCACCTTCGAGGGAATTCCGGTCCTCAACAATCAGCGATCCTGGTTCTTTCGATACGGCGACAAGCGCGGCGAAGGCGACATCGACAAGCTGTGGGACCTGTTCGCTGCCGCGGCAGCGTTGGCGGAATCTGATCAGCCCGATCAGCGGGACCAATTCATCGCCGGCTACGACGCGGCCATCGACGTATGGGGTGCCTCATGGAACCTCTCGACCGGGCTCTACTGGTCGCATCCGTGGGAGTTCCCAACCCTCGACAGCAACTCGCGCTCGTTCCTCACCGGTCGGCTGCAGATGCGGATCCCGACGATAGGGCCGCAGAAGCCGTGCAGTGGCGCGACCTATCTCAAGCTGGTGGACGATCTGAAGGCGCGCTTTTCTGAGGAGAGCTACCCGGTCCACAGCTTCCCCGAACTGTCGCTGGCCGCATGGCACTACAAGGGGCCCGAAGAGTCTCAGGCCGAGGCCGACCAAGGCGGCGCGACGCCCAATGAGGACGAAGAAGATGCGGCTATCGTCGATCCGGTCCAGACGCCAGCGCCAGCTGTGCCATACGATGTTGACGACATCCTGCGCGAGGGCTGTTTTCTGGAGCGCAGGGAGATCGACCGCCTGCTGGAGCGCTTGCGCACGCGCAAGAACCTGATCCTGCAGGGACCGCCGGGAACGGGCAAGACTTGGATGGCCAAACGCCTCGCATTCGCACTGATGGGGGAACGCGACGAGGCGCGCGTCCGTGCGGTCCAGTTCCACCCAAACCTCTCCTACGAGGATTTCGTGCGCGGATGGCGTCCGATCGGCGACGGCAAGCTGACCCTTGCCGACGGCGTCTTCATGGAGGCGATCCGCGCGGCGCTGAGCCGACCAGAAGCCCACTTCGTCGTAATCATCGAAGAGATCAACCGCGGAAACCCTGCGCAGATCTTCGGCGAGCTGCTGACCCTGCTTGAGGCGGGCAAACGCACGCCGCGCGAGGCGCTCGAGCTCTGCTATCCCGATGCCGACGGCATCCGCCGCCCGGTTCATGTCCCCGAGAACCTCTTTGTCATCGGCACTATGAACATCGCTGACCGCTCGCTGGCGCTGGTCGACCTCGCGTTCCGCAGGCGCTTCGCCTTCGTCGGACTTGAGCCGAGGCTGGGTGAAGCCTGGCGAGGGTGGGTAACCGAGAAGGGCGGCGTCGATCCCGCCCTCGTCGATGACATCGAGCGGCGTATCGTGGCGCTGAATGCGCAGATCGCCGACGCGTTCGGCCGTCAGTTCGAGATCGGGCACAGCTATGTCACACCGACGGCAAAACTCGAACCCGGCGCAACGCGCGAGTGGTTCCGTCAGGTCGCTGAAACGGAGATCGGCCCGCTGCTTGACGAATATTGGTTCGACGCGCCCAAATCGGCACGAGAGGCACTCGACCGGCTGTTGCAGGGATGGTGATCGCCGATGCCGGTGTTGCGCCCGAGAGGGCTGCTGCGGGGTTCATCGGCCGCATCCCCGTGCGCAATATCTGGCTCCTGATGCTTTACGCCTCGGACCTATTCCGGAAGGCCGGGCCCACGCGCGTCGACGTCGAGCGCAACCCCGACGAGATCGCCGATCTCGTCGCTGAGTTATTGGCGCAGGCGGTCGAGGAGCGTCAACGCCAACAGCTGAGCCTCGGTTACCGTCCCCGCTGCGCCGACCTATCGCGGGTCCGGGGGCGGATCGACGTGCTGCGCACGGAGCGCCGACAGTTACTCGCGCGCGGAGCTGTGGCGTGCCGCTTCGTCGAACTCAGCGTCGACACACCGCGCAACCGCTACGTCCGCGGCGCACTTGAGGCCGTGGCGCGGCTGGTAACGCGCCCCGATCTGCGCCATCGCTGTCGACGGCTGGCGGCAGACATGCAGGCGCAAGGTGTAGCTGGGGCCATGCCATCGCGCGCCGAGCTCAGTGCCGACCGGATCGGTCGTCATGACGCCAAGGACAGCGAAATGCTCGCAGCGGCGATGCTTGCGATGGATCTCGTTCTGCCCACAGAGCGAGCTGGCGCGCGCCCCTTGCCGATGCCGGAAAGGGAAGAGCAGTGGGCTCGGCGGCTATTCGAACGCGCCGTCGGCGGCTTCTACAGAACCGTACTGCCACGGGAGCGGTGGCGCGTGCGGACGGGTGGCTTGCTCGACTGGCCGATCGATTGGTGGACCGAAGGGGCACGCGACATAATGCCCGGGATGCAGACTGATGTTGTGCTCGACGATGCCTTGGCTACCCGCCGTATCGTGATCGACACCAAGTTCACCAGCATCGTGACGACGGGCTGGCGCCGCGAAACGACGCTGCGCAGCGGGTACCTCTATCAAATCTATTCGTACATACGTTCACAGGCAGGACGTAGCGACCCGCTGGCCGACAACGCGGAGGGCTTGCTCCTGCACCCGGCCATTGGTGAAATGTTTGATGAAGCCGTCTCGTTGCACGGACATCTCATTCGCTTCGCCACTGTAGATCTGGCGGCCGACAACGGAGCTATCCGTGAGCAACTTCTGAAGCTCACGTTGCAGGTTAAAGAAGAGACTGATCATGGCAAGCACGTCCGAGCTTGATCCCGCATGACGCTGTAGTCGGCGAGCATTTCGGCAATAGCCGACCCCTCTGGCAGCAGATCGAGCTCGTCGGCGGCACGCGCCTGGAACTCGCGGCTATATTCAACAACCGGCGGGCAGACGGTCGCCACGCGAGGGTCAGAAGCGACCGTCGCGCAGCCGGTCAGCGAGATCATTGCGATCGCGAGGGCGGCGAGCCGCCGCATCGAGCATCTGGCGTTGGACGTCATTTGTCTTCTCCGAGGTTTCGAGGCGTTCCGCAAGCCGTCCCGCATGCTCGCCAGAGCGCCGGAGTGAGAGCAGGAACAGGAACACCGCGAGTGCGATGGCGCCGTAGCGCAGGGCCGCCCGCATCCACGGGGCGGCGGCGATCCCGGTGAACAGAGCGGCGATCATCGACGCCCCCGCTTCCAGTCGTCGATGCGGGCGTAGATCGTTACGGCAAGGCCCGCGAGCGCCACGGCGATGAACACCCAGCGCAAGGTGTCGAGAAAGGGCACGAGCGGCAGGATCGCGGTCTGGGTCTCCGCCAGGACGTTCTGCGCCACCTCGACGCCCGCGGCGCCAAGCGTCGCCACGCCTGCTGCGCCGCTGCCCTTCATCGTGCGGCTGTCTGCCAGGACCTCCCGCACGGGCGCCGTTTCCGCGGCGAACGCCGTCGCCCGCACCGGGAAACGCTCGCCCCATTGCCGAGCCGGGCCGAGATCGATGTGCATGAAGCCCGAGCGCGGATAGTAGCCAAAGCCGAGGAAGCCAACGGCTCGGGCGGCAGCCTCGAAAGCCACCGGATCGTGGTTCGCCATGGCGATGTCAAAGGCCGTGCCGTCCATGTGCTTTGAGCGTGGCGCGCCGCCGACGGCCCGGTTGTGCGCCGGACTGCGGTAGGCCGAACGGACGATAAGCGGCTTGCCAAGTCGGTCGCGCAGCGCCTGGAGCTTGTCGAGCGCTTCCTCGTTTATCCGCAGGGAGCCGCTGCCCCGGCAGGCGATCTCGGCGGGGGGAAAATTCTTCCAGCGCCATGAGCGCTCGGGCACGTCGCGCCAGTGTTTGTAAGTCATGGTCGTCATCGCAGGTCTCCAGGCACAAAAAAGCCCGCACCTCGACGAGGGCGGGCGGTGGTCTGATGGGTCGGGCGGATGGGTTAAGACGTCGGCCCGAAGAGCTTCAGCTTGATGGCGATGCCGGCCATCAGAGCGAGCAGGATGCCGGTGGTGATCAGCCGCACGGCGGTCCGGACCGCCGTCTGTTTGGCGAGGCGGAAACCCGCGAGCAACGAGCGAAGATCGCGGATGTCCTCGGCAGCATCCTGGCCATCGAGGCCGACCTCATGCAGGGCGCGCCGCGCGCCCGTCTCGGCCGCGCGCTCCAGCAGGGCTTCAAACTCGGCGGCCGGCAGCGCGATCAGCGCCCCGCTGTCTGGTTCCTTGTCCATGACGCAATCCGGCAGCGATCAGAGGACCAGCGCGCCAGCCAGCGTGAACCCGATTCCGGCGAGCGTGGGGTCGGGCGTCGAAGGCGCGACCACGCTGAGCACCTGGCCGGGCTCCAGCATGGTTTCGCTGGCGGCGATGAAGGTGGCGCTCGTGGCGGCGGCGGCAAAGCGCATGGTGGCGCTGCTCACGCCATCGACCCGGATGTCGAAATCCGCACTCGCGGTTGCGGCGGCCTCGGCGCTGGCATGGCTGCCGGCAAGATCAATCTTCAGCCGGGTGCGTCGCGCCACCGGGACCCGTGCGATCACCTCGTCCGCTGCCGGCTGCCCGGCCTTGTAGCCGCTGATGTCGGCCGGAGGGTCGGCCGCATCCGCGGTCTCGACAACCTCGATCGCAAGCCACGTGCGCTCGAGGCCACGCAGCTCCCCGGCAGTGCCGACATAGACCGCCAGTTCAAACCAGTCGCCCGCCGACACCGGCAGGACGGCGCTCGACAGGTTGCGCATCTGGTTGGAGTAGCCGCTGTCGCCGCGCACGATGAAGGACCCGCCGCCCAGCACGCTGTTGCCGTTCTTGCGCACCTCGACCAGCTGACTGGCCGGCGAGGTCTGCCACTCGATGTTGCCGACGATCCGGACTTTCGTCACCCCGGCTGGAATGGTCAGGCGGGAGGGCTGGCCGGCATCCCAGAATGCGTCGCTGTCGTACTCGGCGCTTTGCCATGGCACGGCGAGGTAGACGCCGGTCGTCGCGACGCTGAAATTGGTCGAGCGTCGCAGCAGCGCGCCCCGGAAGGGGAGCAGAGCGCGGTTGAAGATGCCGACGCCTGCGGCGCCCCACGCGGCTCCATCGAACTGGAGGACGTCGCCATTGGCGGCGCCGGCGATGGAGATGTCGGTGAGATCACCCAGCGCGCCAGCGCCGCCGCCGACCCCGTAGAGATCGCCGCCATTGCCCTGAACCAGCACCGTCGCGCCCGGAACGATGACGACCTCCGCGCCGGAGCCCGCGTATTTGGCGCGGACGTCCTGGCCGCCGCTGGTCTCGTTTCGGATTGCGAGCCGCCGGTGGTTGGTGGGCAGCGTCAGGGTTCGGGATGCTGTCAGCGTGCCGGTGAGGATGATCAGACCGTTACGGTTGGCTTGGGTGCCCGTCAGCGTCATGTTGGCGTCGGCCATCGCTACCGACAGCGCCCGGTTCATGGCGTTGTCGAGGGCATCGACCGCGTCGTTGATCGTTACCTCTTTCTGGTTCTGGGCGGCCGCGACATGGGTCACGGCCAGATTTGGGCTGGGCATCAGTTGATCTCCAAAGTGACGGTGCGCGGGAAGCCGCGGCCCGCGACGGCGCTGATCTGGAAGACGGTGACGGTCAGGGACGACGGAACCACACCGAAGTCGGCGAGAATGTCGGCATTGGCGTAGACGACGCTTGGGCTCGTCGCGGCGAGCGTCCGCTTCACCGCGCCGCCCGGGCCGGAAAGGATGTCGATCTCGTAGGCCTCGGAAGTCTCGCCGAGCGGCACGAGGCCGGTGCCGTCCTTCAATTCGCCACCGATCCGGGTCCGCCGGACCCAGGAGAGGCTGATGTTGGCCGGACTGCCGGTCAGAGCCGCCTGCACGTTCCAGGGCGCGTAGGGCTTGAGGTCCCGGCCGGTGTGGCTGGCGACCAATGTTTCCGCATCTTCGAAGATCGTGCCGAAGCCGACCGCTCTCCAGGACCGGGGGAGATCGAGATCGCCGAGCGAGGTGACCATGGTCTCGACATCGTCGGGGTCGAGGAGGACAAACAACTCGCCGGCCTCGTGCCCCTCCACGAAGACATCGGTGCCACGTCGGCCCCGCATAAGCCCGGACAGGGTGTAGGAGCCGTCCGGGTTCAGCGTCACGTCGCGGAACTGGATGATCTCGGGCTCGCCGTTGGCCTTGAGGACGAGGGCCGCGTTGGCGCCGCTGAGCATCGAGTCCTGTGTGACGCTCTCCAGCCGTTCGCCGCCGGTGGTCATGAACACCGTTAGGCTGTTCGTCTCATCGGTCGCGAACGGGGATGTCGGCGTGCCGAGGGCATTTGCCGTGGCGCCCCAGGCCGCCTCGCTCAGGGATCGCCCGACCTGTGCCCACGCCGTGCCGTCGGCGCTGCGGTAGAGAGAGGCGCCGGGCCATCCCGCACCTCCGAAGCCGCCCATGAGGTAGTAGATCCGCGACCCCGACCCGCCGGTGTCATCGGTGTCGCGCAGCAGCGGAAGATCCGGCAGGATCAGCCGCGTCGCGGCCTGACTGCCGACGATTTGGACCGGTTTGCCGGAGCCGCCATCGGCAGCCACGTTGGAGACGTAGGTGGCGGCAGCTTCAGAGACTCCCTTCACCGCGAGCGAGAAATCGGCCCCGACATCGAGACGGGTGATGCGGGTCCGGAAGGTCGAGCCCGACTCGAAGACCACGTCCACGACATCGGTCGGATCGAGGCGCAGCCAGTCGGCCGGTAGTTCTGCTTCGTACGCGCTGCGTTCGATCCAGGCGCTGTAGAGCGTCTTGGCGGCGATCTGCTTGGCCGTCGTCGCGTCCAGCGCAAGGGCTAGCTCTACGCTGGACTGGTTGCGCGAATGCATGGTCGGCAGCGGCAGGGATGTGCGCTTTTCGCTCTGCGTGCCCTGCTGGTAGTCGGCGCCGCGATCCATGTAGACGACGCTGACCCGTTCCGGCAGCTCGACCTCTTGCGTGCGACGCTCACGCCAGCTTTCGCCGGTCCGCTCATCCAGCGGCAGCAGAAGATCCGCGTCGATGGTCGCGGCGGGCGGTCGTCCCCGCGTCCGGAACCGCAGGGCATCGTCGCTTTCCGCAGCGTCGAAGAAATAGGCCTGCGCCAGCGGCTCGATCGCGCCTCGCACCGTGGTCTGCCGCCCGATGACATATCCGGGAACCGTCGCCCCGAGATCGGCGACGTCTATGTCGGACAGACCAAGGGCGGCACGGGCGCAAAGGTCGGAGACGATGCCGGAGAGCGTCTCTCCACCACCGCCGCCGCGATTGAGGAAGAGCTTCGCCCAGCCCTGGCTGCCGCGGACCAGATGCGTGTCGGTGACGGCATCGTAAACCTGAGCGCCGCCTTCGCTGACCGCACCCGGCCAAATCTCATTCAGGACCAGAGCGCCCGTGGCGGTGTCCAGCTGGATGACGCGCGTGCCCCGCATCAGCGTCCAACGCTGCCCGCGCAACCGGCTCTGACCGAAGTAGGGTCCCTCGTAGTTGATCTGGATCGGAACGACCGTCTTCCAGACAATGCCGGTGTCGCTGCGCCATTTCAGCGTATAGATCGCGCCGGGCGATCCCCCGTTCGAGATGCGCGCCTGAAAGATGACGCTGTCGTCGGTCGTGTCGTAGGTGAGCCCGCCCGCGCTGCCGTAGAAGCCGGTGGCGCCGCTCTCGACATCCGACGGCGAGAAGGTGGCAACCTTCTCGAAGGTGACGCCGAGGGATTGGCCGGTGAGGCCATCGTACCCTGCCAGCGCGGAGACTCGCAGGCGATAGAGGCCGAGGCTTCCATGGTTCGTACTCGTCCCGCTGCCAAGGATCCAGCCATCCCCGAAGCCTTCGCCGACCGCACCACCAATGACGCCTCGAACGCGAGGCTCCGTGACGCTCTGCCCGGCGCCCCAGACATAGCCCATGGTGTCGGCGCGGATGAGTCCGACATCGTCGAAGAGCGATCCGGTGAGAACGAAGTCGACGCGGCCAGAGGGGCCGTAAGCGGAGACCATACCCATCCACGTCGTGGCGACGAACCGCAGGGTCGAATTGGTCAGGCCGCTGCTGGCAGAACCGAAGCGACCGACCTCCTTGAGAGCGTTCGGTTCGATGCGCAGGATCGGGCGTGAGTTGCTCGATCCGGTCACGACATAGAGGTGACCATCCTCGCCGCAGAACAGCGTGCTCGGGAAGTTGTTCGGCGCGACGGCCGTGATGTCCGTCATCCGCGCCTGGCGGTCTTCTTTCATGGTCCGCAGGCTGAAGCGGCGGATCCCGGCCTCGGCGGCGTTGACGTCGCTGTCCAGGAAGTAGCCGTATCCGCGCCGCCAATCGACGGCCAGGTCGTCGATCTGGTAGGTCCCGAAATATCCGCCTTCGCCCGGCGTGATGAAATCGAGCAGCTGGTAGGGCTGCTGAGCCGCCCGCTGGTAGGTGATCTCGGCCGTGACATTGGGGATGCGATTGCCGAAATCCGCGAGCGCCAGATCTTCGAAGACGATGGTGGCAAGACCCCGATGGGCGGGTGCACGGCCCGCGCCGACGTGCGTTTCGATCAGCGGATCGGCCAGCTGATCCTCCGCCCCGGAATGGAAACGGAACTTGAGATCCGCTTTGGCGACGTCGGGGCTCGCGCCGGTCTTGTCGTAGATGAGTTTGCCGTCCGCCCAGATCCGAAGCACGTCCTCGGCCGGCCCCTCGCCGAAGCTGAGCGCGAAGGACGCGAAGTAGGAATACGTGACCGAGGTCTGGGTGGCTCCGCCGCCGCCCTTGCCGCCCGAGCGGGTCCGGGTGACGTTCTGCTGCTCACGGATGCCGGAGGACCAGATCATGTTGCCGGCCATGCGCAATGTGCCGTAGCCGATGGCGATCGATGCGCCATAGGCGGACGAGGAAACGGTCAGGTCACCGAGTCGGGGGCCTTCGGTGGTGACGTTCTGCCCCTTGGCCGGGAACAAGAGGCTGCCGACCACCGAGCCGACGAGCCAGCCGGCTTGCCAGCCGAGGCCGACTGCGGAGCCGAGCGCGGCTCCGCCCACTGCGACGAGAATGGCCATGGCAGGTCAGGGTCCGGGAGAGCGAAAGCGAAATGCGAACTTGATCTTGGCCGGCCATTCGCCGGCATAGGGTTCCTCGATCACCTGCCTGCGCGTGGCGTGCGCGTGCAGGAGATGCGGCCGTCCGAGCCGTTCCGTCAGAAAGCCGCAATGGCAGGGATAAGCCTGATCAGCGAAGACGAGGACGTCACCGGGCTTCGCTTGTGTGACGGCAATGCCGTCCATGTGGCCGCGAAAGTGCTCGACGAAGCCCTGTCCCTGCGCGCGGCGCCCATAGGCCGTGCTGTCGTGGTCGGCGAGTTCGAGCGCCCGCGCGACAAGGACCACGAGGCCCGCGCAATCAACACCGGCGCGGCTTCGCCCCTGGTGCCGCCAGGGAACACCCAGCCATGTTCGCGCTTCGGCGACGATCGCATCGGCCAGATCCCCGATCGCGGTGGCGGTCGGTGATGGTGGGCGGTCAGCGTGCATCGGGATAACTCATCATGGCATCCTGGCCCGGCACGTAGGGTTCGCCGCGAAAGTTCAGGACGTTGGTGAAGCGGTCGATGCAGGTGTCGAGCCGCTTGTCGCAGCCGGGATGAACGCGGAAGGCGTCGCCGGGCTCGATCGCGTAGCCCATCGGCAGGAACAGCTCGATCCGCCCGCTGCCTTGGGTCCAGTCCTTGACCTCGATGGAGCGACCGGCATTGGCGCCGGTCTCCCAGGTCAGCACACCTCCAGCAAACCAGCCATCAACCGCTCGTGGTTCATCGAGCGTGGCATTGAAGACCGCCCGGTCAGTGACTGCCGTCACGATGCCCGACCGGCTCCAGGCTTCCTCGGCCTCGAAAACCGCGCCACCATCGGCGGTTTGCGCGCCGACATTGGTGTCAAAACTCGGTGGCTCGGACGCGGTCGTTCCGGCGGTCACGCACCGATAGACGCGGTTCTCGAAATCCGCGGAAGTCGGTACTGATGCCGTCGTGTCCGTGATCGTCGCCACGACGGCGTCGAAGGCCGCATTCGACTGGCTGCCGGCCGCGAGCTGGTGGAGAAGCCGGAAGCGGAGAAATCTGGTTCCCACCGGCAGCTGCGCCTGCGAGATGCCCCGCTGAACCCAGCTGTCTTCGGGCAGGATCACCTCGAAGCCCGTGTCGAGAAGGGTTGAGAGCAGGTTCGACGAGCCGTCCAGAGATTCGATGACGACCCGCCCCAAGTCATCCGGAAACGAATTCGCCCGGCTCACCGATGCGTCCAGCCGGTAGGCGTCCGCGTCGATCTGCAGTGGATCCAGACCCGATGCGACGAGGTCGATTGATTGGGTCAGCTCGCCCGATGCCGAGCTTCCGCCTTCCAGGTAGAAGCTCCCGGCCGCAGGCGCGAGGCTGCCGTTGCCAGCGTCGTGCACGTCCCAGTCGCCGGACATCTTCGTCCATCCGGTGGGCGTGAAGCTGGAGCCGTCGCCGGCACCATCCGCCTCAAAGCTGCCGTTGACGATCGGCAGCGCGAAGCTGACCGGCGTGCCGGTCGTACGCACGCGCACCACGTCACCGACGGAGTACGCCGTCGACCGGGCGATTTCTGGCGGATTGACCGGCACCTTGCAGCGGTGATCTCCGAGATCGGCGCGGCATTCCGGGCTGTAGAGTTCGCCGATGCGTTGCTGCAGCGCTTGGGTCATGCCGCGCAGTTCGGTCCGGAAAATGCCCTGCTCGGTCAGCACGACCTCGCCGAACCAGCCGCGGCGCATCCGAAGAGCACCCATAGCGGGGTCCGCCCAGTTGACGAGGAAGATCCGCACCTCGGCCTGATCGAAGAGCCCCGCGCGCAGCTCCTCCTCGGTGATCGACGCGCTGTCGAAGACGCCCTCGACGTCGAGATTGTCGACGCTCAGGCTCGCATCGTTGGCGATGGCCGTGCGCGAATAGCCGGAACTCGCCTTGTAGACGTTGCCCTCGAACGACAGATCCCGGTCGTGGTCGGTGAAGAAGAACTCCTTGCCGTCAACGCGCGAGATGCGCCAGCAGGTGGCGAGCGTCGTCACCGGTCCGGCGAGGTGTGCCGCGAGGGCTGCCGAAGTCGATTTCATGGTCTGATCTCCAGCACCGGGATCTGGCCCCAACTGCCGAGCTGATAGGTTTCGATCGTGAGGTCCATCTGATCGCTGTCGAAGCGGACGGGCACGTCGAACTCGAAGTCCGCCGTCACCTGGACGCCGGATACGGGGGCGACGGTGAAGGTCACGAGGCCGGTCGCCGTGTTGACGCTCCAGCCCGAGAACGCCTCGACGCCGTCGCGGTAGATCTTCACCGTTCCGGGAACGGGCTTGGTGATGACCCGGGTTTCGACCTCGCCACCGCTCGCGTAGGTCTTCACGAGCTGGAACGTCTTGGTCGCGCCGTCGCCTTGCCCGATCAGCTGGGCCAGCGCCTGGTAGTCGGTCCAGTCCTTGAAGCGGAAGCCGTAGGCGCGTCCGCGCCGCGCGCGAAAGAAGGCGATGAGGGCGGCCACCTGATCGCGTTTCTTCAGGCCGTGCGCCACGTTCCATTTGCCCCGCGCGGCGGCCCAGTTGGCGTTGCGCCGCTCGTGTCCCGAAACCGTTGTCACCACGGTGGTCGAGTAGCCGGGGCCGCCGGACGCCCCGTAGGAGATGTCCGGCGGGAACTGAACTTCGTGAAAGCCGCTCATCTGTCGATCCGTCAGAGATTACGCCGCGCCCGCTCCATGGCGCGGGCGGCGTCGGCGGCGATCTGCCCTTGGGCGTAGCGAAAGCTGCCCGCGTCCGGGGTGGAGATGTTCATCACCACGTTGACCGGTGACCGGGTTTCGCGTGCGGCGCCGATCGCGGCGAGCTGAGCCCGTGACAGCACCATCTCACCACGCTGCAGGATCGCGGGCACCTCGTCGGCACGAAGCCCCGCGAGACCGCCGTCGTGGAAGCGCGGCGCACCCGCAAAAGCGAATGCCGGGACGAGCCGCTGCTGAGCGGGCCCCCCGGCGACGCCGCCTTGATGGAAGATGCCGGCAAACAGCCCGCCTCCGCCGCCGAACAAGCCGCCGAGCAGTCCGCCGCTGCCTCCGCCAAGTGCATTGGCTAGAGGCCCGAGGATCGCGGAACGAACCGCGATGCGGGTGATGTCGGCGAGGATGCTGTCGGCGAGCGCCTTGAAGTCGATCTTGCCGCCGGTCACGAAGTTGGCGATGGCGTCCTCGGCGCTGCGAAAGGCGCTGGTGAGAGCGCTGCCGAGACCCTTGCCCCAGTCCATCGCCTCGCTGGCATAGCGGGACAGCTCCTCGCGAACCGCCGCCCAGCCGGTTGCCGCCTGTGTGGCCGCCGAAGCCGCTGCCTCCCCGGCGGCCCGGCTTGCTTCCGCGGCGCGTGCGGCGGAACCGGCCGAGCCTTCGCCATCTCCTGCGGCATCGCCTCCGGCGCCGCCGATGGCTGCGAAGGCTTCATCAAGACGCTCCGTCGCGCCGGCTGCGTTGTCGATTTCGGTGTTTGCGTCCGCCATGGCCTCCCGGAGCGCCGCGATGGACGCGAGGGGCGCGCCTGCCAGCTCTCCCAGCGCCGTCGCCGTCTCTCGTGCACTGTCGGCGGCAGCGCGCGCATCCTCGGCGAAAGCGGAGAGACCGAAATCCGGTGCCGCGAAGGTGTCCGTCTGGAACGCAGCGGCGAAGGCATCACGCGCTGCGTTGCCAGCCTGGCTCGCGGTACCCGCAAACTCGTTCTCGATCCGGCCGAGATCGACGTCCGGCACCAGTTCGATGGCCCGCTCGATGCCGATCGCCGCCAGACCCGCATTGACGCCTTCGAGGAGCGCGTTGATGCCGTCGACCGCGCCATTGAGCATCGCCTCCAGCCCGGCTACAGCCAAGTTCGCCGCCTGGATCGTCAGATCGCCGATCGCCCGGGGCAGGTTGCTCCAGATGACGACCATCGCATCGAAAGCGCCCTGAAACGTCCCGATGGTGCGATTGCCGAAGGTGACGACGGCCTCGAGCGACGCCTGCAGCGCGTCGGCGATGCTCGCTTGAATGCCGCTCCAGGCGGCGTCGATGCGCGCTTTCAGGACGCCGGCCAGCAGACCGATCCTGTCCCAGACCTCGGCTGCCACGTCACCCAGCAGGCCGAGCGCAGCGCCGAAGCCGCCGGTCGCCTGCACCAGGCGACCGAACTGGTAGATCAGCTCCCCGGCAGCCACGATGAGCGCGCCAATCCCGGTGCGGATCAACGCGCCGCGCAGAAAGACCAGCGCGGTGGCGAGGCCGCGCACCGAGGCCGCGGCAACGACCATGCCGGCGACCCAGCGCCCGGCGATGAAAGCGGCGAAGGCAGCAGCGATCGAGGCGAGCCGACCGATGTTGTCGAACAGGAGCCGGATCGCCTGACCAAGCGGACCCGTCGTGCGCGAGATCGCCGCCAGCGCGTCGGCGACGGCTTCGAGGGCCGGGGCGGCGGCAACGGCCAGCTGGTTCGACAGCCCGCGCCAGATCAGACCGAGGCGGGAGATCGCATCGTTGGTCCGCTCGATCTGGTCGGCGTCCTGTTCGGACACGACCACGCCGAAATCGCGAACGTCCTGCGTCGCCTGCCGAAGGGTCGCCGTGTCGATCCGGGAGATGGCGATGCTGCCTTCCTCCCCGAACAGCTGCCCGGCCACCGCCGCACGCTCGGCCGCGGGCACAAAGTCCTCAATCGCCTGATTGATCCGACCGACACGCTCATCCAGCGGCAGGGCCAGCAAGGCCGAAGCCGAGAGCCCGAGCCGTTCGAGCGCCGCGACGGCAGGACCGGTCCCGGCGGCCGCCTGGCTGAGGCGGCGGGTGAGGTCCTTGGTCGCCTGCTCGATGCCGGACATCGACACGCCGGCCAATTCGCCGGCTCGTTCGAGAACCTGGATGCTCTCGACGGTGGTCCCGAGCGATTGGGCGAGCTTGGCCTGTGCGTCCACGACCTGAAGGCCGGAGCGGATCATGGCCGCAGCGCCCGCAGCGAAGGCGGTCGCCGCGGCGGCGACCGCGATCTGCACGCGCCGATAAAAGGCCGCGACACGGCTGTTCGCGGCGTCCATCTCCCGCGATAGCCGACGGAAGCCTTGCTCGCCCGCATCGCCGATGCCCTGCAGCTCGGCCCGGACTTCACGCCCCCCGACGACGGCAAGGCGAACAGAGACGCGTTTCTCAGCCATTGTCTTTCCCCGTCGCGCTTACGCGCTCCCCGCCTCTTGTTGATCAGTCCTGATTTGTGCATTCAGTCCGCGCACCAGCATGCCTTCCACCTCAGGCAGCAGTTCAGCGCAGACGAGCGTGTCCACTCCAAGCGCGTGCGCGCAGGCGAGCGCGGCCGTCATGTCGAGGCCAAGGACCGCACCGGGGACAGCGCGCAACTGCCCCGTGAGCTTTTTGGCAAGATCCCAGACCTGCCAGCCTTCGATCGTTTGCGGACGGTTCAAGACGGTTGGGCACTCGCTGCAGACCCCCTGGCAGGATTGGCAGTATTTGTCGCCCCCACTGAAATGCCATTCGGCGAGAGCGCGGAGCCGTTTTTTTCCGCTTCCAGCAGAAGTCCCTTGGACACGTAGCGGAGCTGGAAGGCCTCGAAGATCGGCAGGATGTCCAGCAGCGCGTCGATGCCTTCCGGTGTGACGGGCACCGGATTGCCTTCAGCGTCGCCCACCCCTTTCCATTCCAGCACGACCAGTCGCGCCAGGGCCTTGGCCATGGTAACCGCGATGGTCTCGTTCGACGCGCCTTCAGGCAAGGCAGCCACCGCCGGATCACTGCGGGCGGCGGCCATGAGCGAGGTGGTCAGGGGAGCGACGCGCACGCGCACGTCATGTCCGAGGTCGAGCCAGCTCGGCTCGCGCGACAGGTTCAGGCGGATCATGAATGACTCCTCATGCGTAGCTTGTGACGTCGTTCAGGAGGTGAGCGCGCAGCATCGTGCCTTCGCTGTCATCGTAGGCGGCGCGCCAGTCGAAGCTCGCCTCCACCCCGCCGGGGCCGGAGACGGCGTATTTGGGTTTGGGCAGAAAGACCCGCGGCAGCTCGAAGCGGAGCGCGTAGCCTTCCGGGAAGGTGAACCCGTATTCGAGTGCGACGGGATCGCCATCGGCGGCTTCGGCCACCAGCGTCGCGCCATCGAAGCGTACCGACATCGATCCTTCCGCCGAGGCGAACGTGGGATCGGCCGCCTCGATCTTGCCGTCCTCGCGGATGACCCGGACGCGTTCGAGATTGTTGGAGAAGGTCAGGCTGCCGCCCGTGACGCCCGCGAGCGCCGCACCGCCGCGTCGGATGAAGCCGCGCCCCTGGCTGAAGCGGCGGAGCGCGTAGGCCGTCGGATTGGCGTCGACCGTCGCCGAGTAGCGTTCCTCGCCTTGGGCCACGAGCTGGAGACGGGCGTTTGCCGGTCCCTCCTGGCCCATCTCGAAGTTCAGGCTCTCCATCACCGTGCCGAGGTGACGGAAGAACACCGGCGTCGTGAGCTTCGGATGGCCGACCTCGATCGTGTAGCTCGGAATGTCGTCGGCGCCGCTCTCCCAGACATGCGCATAGCCGCCGCCGGTCAAGGTCGGTGAAGAGACAATCGCCGCCGAGGCCGCGATGGTGTAGCTGTTGCCAGACGGGCCTGCCGTGTCGAACGCGATCACCAACGTCTGCGTGCTGGTCGGCCGAGAATACGTGCATTTGGCGATTTCGGGATCGGCCGAGGCGTTGAGGTCGCTGACCAGCTGATCGACCGTCTGCGTGGCCGTTCCCTGGATTTCCGTCTCCTGCGCGCCGGCAGTTCCGGAGACGAACGTCCAGACCGTGCCGTTCAAGGTGATGGTGTCCCCAGGCGACGGATTGTCAGCGAAGTCTATCGAGCCGCTGGCGCTCGCGGGCGTGGTCACCGGGTCTCCGAACAGGCCCGTCAGCCAGAAGCCCGTTCCACGCAGGTCGAGCGGAATGTCGAGCTGGCCCTCATCGGTGATGAGGCCGCGGTAGGGATCTTGCGCGTTACGCCCGCGCCCGAGCAGCGGGTCGTCCCCGAGCGGCTGGGCCGAGGAGAGATCGGTCGATTTGAAATCGAGGCTGTGATAGCCGGTGAGTGGCGCGACCCCGTAGCTTGCCTCCCGGCACGCTTTGAGGGTGGCGTCCGCGCCATATGCGCGCGCCTTGGGCATGGTTGACTCCCGTCTTGTCG
>Ga0310345_10002411_pt1 | contig 18972 bp, 23 predicted proteins | sample HC15DNA20500_MG_FD_204667 | JGI IMG/M metagenome (GOLD analysis project Ga0310345, IMG submission 204667) | Marine microbial communities from station ALOHA, North Pacific Subtropical Gyre - HC15-DNA-20-500_MG | ecosystem: Environmental > Aquatic > Marine > Oceanic | place: Pacific Ocean: North...
CGATCGCTGCGTACGAAGCTCTGGTAGACCTGCGCGCCAAGCACTTCATCGCTGAGGCCGCGCCTGCTCCTGGGCCGCGTGAGCAACGCGTAGAAGCCACCTCGCGAGACACCGAGCGCCTCGCACATCAGATTGACCGGCCAGGCCCCTCGGTGTTTCGCCACGAAGCCGAACTTCACATCGACTCCTTCGCGAAGTAGGCCGCGGCTTTTTTCAAGATGTCGCGCTCCATCTTGAGCTTGGCCACTTCCTTGCGCAGCTGCGCTATCTCCGCGTCCTGGGCCTTTTGCTTGCCGTTGCCAGGGAACGCCTCCTGGGGTTCGTCTCGCAGCTCACGAACCCACTTGCGCAGCACGTTTTCGTGAATGTCCAGGTCTTTGGCAGCCTGGGCCACAACCACACCACGCTCGGTGACCAGCTTGACCGCCTCGAGCTTGAACTCTCGGCTGAATGTCCTTCTTCTCTCCATGAACCACCTCCGGTTTCATCTTCCACCTTAACAAGGTGTCTTTGAAACCGGCAGCAGCCCAGAGGCGGCAGTGTTGAGTCAGGACAGTGGTTTGCGGGCGCAAGTGCTGTCGTTGATCGCGCAGCTAGCTAAACCAGAGACCCTGCTCAGTACGGAACTGTTGATCGAGTTGACCAAGATCCCGGTGGAGCAGCGCAAGTACCCGAACAAGTCAGCCAAACCTAACGTAAGCCTAAAAGGGACATCGGTGGCTTGGTGGTGCTCAACCTCGCCAATGTCCGATAAACGCTATGAAGCTGATACCACTTTACGAGCTAAGGCGGAAGAAACTTGAAAAACGAGACGATCTTGAGCCGGATGACTTGGACTTCATCCGATACACACCACGCCACCGAATTGCCCAAGTGATCAAGCCCGGGGATCGGGTCATTCTGTCTCATGCCTCCAAGTCCGGGGTAGCACGAACTGCTAAGGTGCAGCCGCCGGCGGCTGTTGTTCACGTTGAGCGTGGTGCCGAAAGCGTGCTGGTCTACATCAAACCCATCAATGACGGCCCGAACCCAATGCGATTTGGCAAATTACGCCACGTGACCCAAACCTTTGCCGGCCGAGGGTTGACCTTCAAAAGCAACCGCATACTCAATGCCGACGAATACTCGAAGCTAGCCGCTGTTTTCTAGGCTGGCCGCAACCGGGCCGGCTGTCAATGCTCGCAAAGTGTGATCCTATCGGCTTCAAGCTGTATCAGATGCTCTCGGTCAGCCGCAAGCTTCTTCCAAAGCGCCCACAAGGCGAAGCCGATGGTTGGCAGGCTCCCTAAAGGAAGAAGGACGTTACGGACATAGTTGTTTAGTCCCTGCTCGAAGTCCTTGCGCTCGTTTCTTACTCACAGCTTTGAGGTGCATTGCTGCCGTTCACGTCAGCGAATCGAAGTACCGCTTTCAGCCTTAAGCGGACCCCCACCGCCCACACACCTTCGCTCATCAGTGAGCGGAAAGCGACCTGACTTGGGCGCATTGACATTTCTCCGGCGGACTTTATTTGCCCGACGAAATTTACTTGTTGGAGCCACAGCACTGCTCAGACAATTTACGTCGCAAACACGGTCCTGCATTCATGCGGTTTTCAGACTGGCCGAGCAACGGCAGGCCCACCGCAAAGTCGTAAACCACATTGTTCGGAAGAAATAGCGGCTGTTGGGCCGAGCTACTCCCGTCGGACCGACCTAACCATCGAGCCCAAACACGCAAGCGACTACACAACGTAGGTGAATATCCCAGATATCCACCGCGGTGTTCTGCCTGTCCCTAGCTACATCCTTGGTGCGGCCTTCTCATACACAACATTCAAAACGCTCTCCTACCGCTTTAAACATCACTCAAGACTGCACCTGATGAGCCCTACGCGCCATGTCCACTTGATGCAGTGTGATCTTGCGCACTTCTAACTGGCTGGTCTGGATGTGGGCGCGTAGCAGCATGGCTGCCTGGTCGCCGCGGCGGGCGCGTATTGCTTTTAGGATCGCGCCATGCTCATCATAGGTGGCGTCGATGCGCGCTGGCTGCGTGAAATCGAGCCGGCGGATGATGCGAATGCGCTCTGTCACGTCCCGGTGGACCCGCGCTATCTCTGTGTTGCCAGCTGCACGCACGACGGCGCAGTGAAAGGCTTCGTCCCAAGCCGCAACCTGTAGCGCGTCCGCGCTACGCTGCTCTCTGGGTACCAACCAGATTTCATACAGCTGCTCAAGCAGCGGATAGTCAACTTGGATGGCCCTGAGTGCCCCGTTCAAGTCGACGCCGCACAAGCGGTGCACAGCCGTCGTCTCCAGCACCATCCGCAGATCGTACAGATGCTCGAACTGGTCGAAATCGAACGGAAGCACCCGCCAGCCGCTGCGAAACAGCACCTCGACATAGCCTTCCTGTTGCAGCCGCACCAGGGCCTGCCGCACCGGCGTGCGCGAGACGCCCAGTCGCTCGCAGATCTCGTTTTCGGTAAAGCGGTCGCCCGGCACGAGCCTGAATTCGCCTACGTCGCGCTTGAGCTGGATATACACCTCGTCGGCGCGCGAACTGCGCACCGGCTTGGTCTCGGAAACACGGGGGGCGGAAAGAGGGGTCAGCACAATGCCACTTTAGCAAACGGTCAAACCGCCGCAGGCGGTCGGTGCCACGCTGACATCAGCGCCGCAGAGGGCGCGGTCCACCCGACGATGGCACCCTGCGCGCAAACCATGGCAAGGGTGGCTGCCTTGAAAGCGGGGAAATAGCTCTCGGTGCAGTCTTCCAGCAACAGGCTGTCATAGCCTCGGTCGTTGGCCTCGCGCATGCTGGTCTGTACGCACACCTCGGTCGTTACGCCCATGAAGACCAGGTGCGTGATGCTGCGGGCCTGCAGCGTCTCGTGCAGGCCGGTGGCGTAGAACATGCCTTTGCCAGGCTTATCGACCACGATCTCGCCCTCCTGGGGGGCCAGCGCCGGAATGATGTGGTTGCCCGACTCACCCGCCACCAAAATGCGGCCCATAGGCCCGGTATCACCGATGCGCAAGGCTGGGTTGCCGCGCAGACGCTTGGCCGGCGGGCAATCCGACAGGTCCGGGCGGTGCGATTCGCGCGTGTGCACCACCAGCCCGCCCGCCGCGCGCCAGGCCAGCAGGACGGCCGCACACGCCGGCACGATGGCCGCCAGCAGTGACACATCGTTGCCCAGCGTTTCACCAAAGCCCCCTGGCTCGATGAAGTCGCGCTGCATGTCGATGATGACCAGGGCTGTGTGGTCCAGCTCAAACCGATAGTCGAACGGGCTGGCGGCAACGGTGATGGAAGGACTCATGGGGACTCCTGTGCTTGTGCTTGTGCTTGTGCATGGGCATGCGCTGGCGCATGGCCGCCCATGTAGGCGCCCAGCACATGGCGCTCGGCGAGGGCGACCGAGGTCTCATGCACGATGCAGCCCTCGCTCATAACGACAATGCGGTCGGCCAACTCCAGCAATTCGTCCATGTCTTCACTGATGAGCAGCACGGCGCCGCCCTGGGCACGCACGCCGAGGATGCGGCTGTGGATCTCGGCCACGGCGGAAAAGTCCAACCCGAACACCGGGTTGGCCGCGATGAGGACATTGATTTCGCCGTGCAGTTCACGGGCCAGTACCGCCCTCTGCACATTGCCCCCGGACAGGCTGCGGATCGGCGCGTCCTCGCTCTGGGTCTTGATGCCATAGGCGGCGATCCAGTCGCGCGCGCGGCTGCGCCATTGGCCATAGCGCAAGCGGGCACCCGCTCCACGGCGCGAGGCCAGCGACGGACGGTCGAAGTCGCGCAGCGCCATGTTTTCGGCCACCGAAAGTTCGCTCACGCAGGCATTGCGCAGGGGCTCCTCGGGCAGGCTGCGCACTTTCAGACGGTAGTTTTCCTCGCGCCGTGCCGCGTAAGGCTGACCCAGCACGCGTACTTGGCCGGTCACGCGGGGCCTTTGCCCCACCAGCGCTTCCACCAGCTCACGCTGCCCGTTGCCGGACACTCCGGCCACACCCAAAATCTCGCCAGCAGCCACGGCGAGGCTCAGGCCGCGCACTGCCAGCGTGCCGCGGTCCCCCATCACGGAAAGCTGGTCCACTTCCAGAAAGGTTGCGCCAGCTATATTTTCGATAGCTGCATGCGGCTTCCCGACGTTCGCTAGAGCCGGTTTTTCCACTACATCTGGCTCCGAGGCCCCTGCGAGCCGGGCAACAGCATCCCCCACCATCGCCTGCGCCAGCCGGGCGGGCACGGTGGCCGCGACGAGCGTGTGATGCACCGCCCTGCCCCGGCGCAGCACCGTCACGGCGTCCGCATAAGCCATCACCTCGCGAAACTTGTGGGTAATGATGAGCACGCTGCAGGCGCCACTGCGCGCAAAGTCGCGCACATGGCCCAGCACCTCGTCGGCTTCCTGCGGTGTCAGCACCGAGGTCGGCTCGTCCAGGATCAGCAGCCGCGGCTTCAAGTACAACTGCTTGAGCAGTTCCAGTTTCTGCTTTTCACCGGCTGCCAGTTCCTGGGGGCGCGCGTCGAGGTCCAGCCGGAACGGCGTGGAGTCCAGAAAACGGCTCAGCGCGGCGCGCTGTCGCGTCCAATCGATCACCGCTGGCGTCTGGCCACCGGCCAGCAGCAAGTTTTCGGCCACGGTCATGCCCGGAGCCAGAGTGAAGTGCTGGTACACCATGCCGATGCCCAGCGCCCGCGCCACAACCGGGTTGGCGATGTCGTGCTCACGCCCGTCGATCAGGATGCTGCCGCCATCAGGGCGCTGGAAGCCCGACACGCACTTGACGAGCGTGCTCTTGCCGGCGCCGTTCTCGCCCAGCAGCGCGTGCACAGTGCCGGGCGCCACCTGCAGGCTCACGCTGTCCAGCGCCGTGAAGCTGCCAAACCGCTTTGTGAGCTGGTAGGTATCTAGCGCCAGGGCGCGAGCGGGCGCGGCTGCTTCATGCATGCAGCGCTTCCAGCACAGCGGTGGAAGTGGCGTGCGCCCCAAAGACGCCGCCCTGCATGGTGATCATCTTGAGAGCCGCCTCGTGGTTGCCGCGGTCGGTGGCAGCCGTGCAGTCCGACAGCAGCAGGCATTCGAAGCCGCGGTCATTGGCGTCGCGCAGGGTGGTGTGCACACACACATCAGTGGTGATACCCGCCAGGATCAGGTTGCAGATGCCTCGGGTGCGCAGGAGCAATTCCAGGTCGGTCGCATAGAACGAGCCTTTGCCAGGCTTGTCGATGATGGGCTCACCGGGCAGGGGCGCCAGTTCAGGAATGATCTCCCAGCCAGGCTCGCCGCGCACCAGCACGCGGCCCATGGGGCCAGGGTCGCCAATGCCCGCGCCCATCTGGCGGCTACGCCAGCGCTTGTTGGCCGGCAGGTCCGACAGGTCGGGCCGGTGACCTTCGCGGGTGTGGATGATGTGCCAGCCACCCTTGCGCATGGCCGCCATCAGCGTTTGAAGCGGCGCTATGGGCGCGCGCGTGAGCGATATGTCATACCCCATGGTGTCCACATAGCCACCGAAACCGCAAAAATCCACCTGCATGTCGATCACCACCAGCGCGGTGTTGGCCGGCTGCAGGTCGCCGTTGTAGGGCCAGGTGTACGGGTTGGCTGAGATGGTACGTTCCATGGTCACTCCTTTTCCAGGGGATTCGTCTCAGCCCCCCGGTAACTGCGGGTGGGCGCGTCAAAGCCACAAGAGGTGCCGTCGGTCACGTTCACCTGCCAGGGCAACCGGTAGCGGCCGGCGGCCATGTCCTGCATGTAGGTATAGGGGCAATCCTGTGCGCCGCCCTGCACCGCGACGTAGCCGCGGTGGTAGAGCTGGTAGATATTGTTTTCAACCCCCCAGCCTGCGCGGGCCTCGCGCACCAAGTCGGGCCGCAGTTCGGCCGTGATGATTTCGTCGACGCGTCCGCCGCCTTCTGCCAGCACGGTGCCATCGAAGTTGCAGAACATGCCTTCGCCCATGGAATCGAAACTACCGTCGCTCCCGCACAGGCAAACGCTGGCGGTGATGGCCAGGTTGCTGAAGGCGTTAGCTTGGTTGCTGATCTTCCAGGCATGGCGGATAGGCGCGGTATAACCGGCGGTGCGCAGGATGATCTCGGCGCCCTTGTAGGCAGCCTCGCGCGCCATCTCGGGGAACATGCCGTCGTGGCAGATGATGAGCGCCAGCCTGCTCCCGTTCGGGCCATCGCATACCGGAATGCCCACATTGCCGGGCTCCCACGGCTCCACCGGCACCCAGGGGTGCAGCTTGCGGTAGTAAAGCCGTAGGCTGCCGGCGTCGTCGATGATCAGGCCGGTGTTGTACGGATTGCCGCCGGGGTTGGCTTCCATGATGGAAAAGCAGCCCCAGATCTTGTTGTCCAGGCAGGCCTGCTTGAACGATGAAACTTCCGGCCCGTCGAGCGTGCACATCAGCTCGGGGGCCATCGACATCGACAGGCCGTGAAGCGCGTACTCGGGAAACACAACCAGATCCATGCCGGACTGGTTGCGCCGCGCCTTGGCCACCATGGCGCAAATGCGCTGCGCCTGCGCGGCCAGCTGCGCCGGGGTCTCGACCACGGGCAGCTGCAGCTGCACCAAGCCCACACCCACGCCGTGCTTCGATTTGTTCAGTCCACCCAATCCGGTTGTCATGTTCTGCCTTTCTTCATTCACGAGAGCCCAGCTCGCCCGGGCTGCCCTTGACCGCCCTGCCAGGACGGCAGGTGATGATCAGGATCAGCAGAGTGAGCGCGTAGGGAACGATGTTGAACAGGTGGTAGCCCCAGCCCACCCCGATCGATTGCAGCGCCGGGCCGATGGCCCCGGCACCGCCGAACAGCAGCGCTGCGCCCATGCAGCGTAAGGGGCTCCAGCGCGCAAAGATCACCAGCGCCACGGCGATCAGTCCCTGGCCGCTGGAGATGCCTTCGTTCCAGCTGCCGGGGTAAAAGAGCGTGAGCGAGGCACCACCCAGCCCGGCGATCATGCCGCCGGCCGCCGTGGCCGCAATACGGATGGCGGCCACCGGGTAGCCCAAGGCGCGCGCGGCCGCGGCCGAGTCGCCGGCCAGACGCACCAGCAGGCCCAGGCGGGTGTTGGCGAACGCCCACCACATGGCCACGGCCAAGGCCACACCGATGGGCACCAGCGCATTCACTTGCAGAGCCGAGCGCACGGCTGCGGAATCGCTCCAGTTGCCCAGGGCAATGACCGGCAGCTGCGCCGCCTGCGGCTGAATCAGCGGCTTGCCCAGGTAGAAGGCCAGGCCAGTGCCCAGCATCATCAAGGCGATGCCGGTGGCAATGTCGTTCACCCGGGGCAGCGAGCACATCAAGCCATGCAGCGTGGCAAGCAGCGCCCCGGCGGCAGCGGCGGCGAGCACGCCCACCCAGGCGGATCCCGAGAGGTACGAGCCGCCAAAGGCGGCCATTGCCGAAAGCACCAGCACGCCCTCCAGCCCCAGGTTGATGCGGCCGGATTTTTCGGTGAGGCATTCGCCCAGGCTCACGAACAGGAAAGGTGCGCCCACCCTCAGCGCTCCGCCCAGAATTCCGGCCAGGAAGATGAGCAACTGTTCGGCAATCATGGCTTGTCGGCCGGAAGCGTGCCCGGCAAAGATTCAGAGGGGCGAACACGCACGAGGCGCGCAAAAAACGCTTTCCAGTCCACGTCGCGTAGCGCTTCGCTGGCCAGAATCAGCACGAAGGCAATGCCCTGCAAGAGCAGCACCGAAGCATCGGGCAGCCCGAGCCGGCGCTGCAACAGGCTGCCCGCAGCGCCGAAGCCGCCGAAAAGGATGGCGACCGGGATCACTGCCACCGGGTGGTGCCGTGCAATGAACGACACCAGGATGCCGGCATAGCCGTAGCCGGCGATCAGCGCAGCATTGGCGCTGGTGTGCACAGCTGCCACCTCGATGGCGCCGGCCAGGCCCGCGCACGCGCCGCCAATGGCGCAGGCCGCCAGGATCAGCCTGGACGCCGGCAGACCCACCAGCTGGGCGGCGCGCGGGTTGCCGCCCACCACCCGCACGGCAAACCCCGAGGGCGTAGCGCGCAGCCACAGCCCTAGGGCGACGCACACTGCCATGCCGATGACCAGCCCCCAGTGCACGTCTGAGCCCGCAATGCCGCTGATGCGCAGGCCCTCGTCCAGTGAAGATGTGGACGGCTTGTTCAGGCTGGCCGGGTCGCGCAGCGGCCCCTCCACCAAGTGCTTGAACAACCCGATGGCCACGTAGGCCAGCAGCAGGCTGCTGATCGTCTCATTGATGCCGCGAAACTGCCGCAGCCATCCTGCCAGCGCAATCCACAGTCCGCCTGCCATGGCGCCGGCAAGGCAGGCCAGCACCGTTCCTGTGGCGTTGGCGGGGAGCGGCAGGCCCTGCGCCAGCGCTGCGCAGGCCAGGCCGCCGAGGACCAGGGCGCCCTCGCCGCCGATGATGGTCAAGCCGGCCCGCGCCGGGATAGCCACGCACAGAGCCGTAAGCATGAGCGGCGCCGCACGCTGCAGCGTGTTCTGCCAGGAATACCAGTCGCCGAACGCCCCGTTGAACAGCAGCAACCATACCTCCACCGGGTTGGCGCCGGCGAACGCCACAAAGACGCCGAACAACAGCAGCGCCGCCGCAATGGCGGCCAGGGGCAGCAGAATGTTGGCGAAGGAGTGGCGCATGGGTATCCGTGGATGCAGTGCGGGGGCAGCCCTTGCGGGCGCTTCAGCATGGCCGACGCGAAGCAGGGCTTGCGCGGTCAGACCGGGCAGTTCAAACCGAACCGTTCACGCCTTCCACCAGGTAGTTCATCTTTTCGAGTTCGATGTCGGTCTGCTTCATCGACTTGCCGGCCGGGATGACGACAGCGCCCTTGTTGTCCTTGAGCGGGCCCTTGAAGATGTCGAAGACGCCGGCCACCATTTGGGCCTTGATCCCGTCGGCCTGCTTCTTGGCCGCTTCGCTGACAGCAGGGCCGTAGGGCGACATCTTCACGAAGCCTTCCTTGAGCCCGCCACGCACGAAGTTGGGGTGCGGATTGCCGGTGCGAGCGGCCTCGATGAAGCGGGTGTAGGCCGTCAGCCAGTTCCACTCTGCCCCGGTGAGGAAAGCCTGTGGCGCAAGCTTGGCCTGGCTGGCGTGGTAGCCGCAGACCATCTTGCCGCGCTTGGCCGCTGTCTCGACGATGACCTTGGGGCCGTCCACATGCATGGTGAACACATCGACGCCCTGGTCGGCCATGCTGTTGGTCGCCTCGGCTTCCTTTACCGGCATCGACCAGTCGCCCGTGAAGATCACGTTGGTGGTGATGCCGGGCTTGACCGAGCGCGCACCCATGGTGAAGGCGTTGATGTTGCGCAGCACCTGCGGGATCGGCTTGGCGGCAATGAATCCGATCTTGCCGCTCTTGCTCATGTGGCCCGCGATCACGCCGTTGAGGTACTGGCACTCGTCGATGTAGCCGAAGTAGCTGGCCGTGTTCTTGGGATGCTTCCCTTCGGCCCAAAGGCCGCCGCAGTGGGCGAAGCGGGCATCCGGAAACTTGGCGGCCACCGCCAGCATGTGGGGATCGAAGTAGCCGAATGACGTGGGGAACACCAGGCTGGCGCCGTCCTGGGCAATCATGCCCGTCATGGTCTTTTGCACCGCGGCGGTTTCAGGCACGTTTTCTTCTTCCACCACTTTCACGCCGGGCATTTTCTTGAGCATTGCAGCCGCTTCAGCCTGGGCCTGGTTGTACCCATAGTCGTCGCGCGGGCCGACGTAGATCACGCCCACGGTGATGGGCTTCTGGGCGAAGGCCAGCGGCGCAATACCCGCTGCGCTCAGGGCGGCCATGGATTTGAGGGTATCGCGGCGGTTGAACAAGGACTGGCTCATGGAAGGCTCCGGTTTGACGTGGAAGGAAGGCGACGAAATAGAAGGTGAAGGGAATGGAAAGCAAGGTTCATGCAAAGAGCGCGGCGCCGCTCCACAGCGCAAAGGCGCCCACCAGCAGCCCGATGGCGCGGGACAGCCGCTCGGAGATCGCCGACAGCGGCGCAGGCACCTGGCGTGCAGCGAACCAGGCCGCGGCCAGCATGGCCGTCTGGGTCAGTGCCAACCCGGTGAGGTAGGCCAGTAGCGGTGTGGTCTCGGCGCCGATGACGGCCTCGCCGTAGGCATACCCATGGACCAGCCCACCGGCCGCAGCGATTGCGGCCAGCGCCGGAGCGCCGGGCACACGCCGCAGCCACAGGGCCGCCGCCACGGCCAGCAGGGTGATCGCCACCGCCAACTCGGCCCCCGCCAGCTCCAGCCCGGGCACGCGCAGCGCCGTGCCCACTGCGCCGGCCAGGGCATACGCGGGCAGCGCCAGCAATGCTTGGCGCAAGGGCACTCGGGCCCATGCCACGGCGATCGCCGCGCCCAGCAGGAAGACAAGATGGTCGGCCTCAATCACCGGATGGCCTACCCCGGACAGCAGGCCCTGCCAGAACGTAGCGGGCGCGGCGCCGCCCATGGGGTGGTGCGCTGCCGCAGGCAGGGCGATGACGGCAGCGGACAGCGCGAGCGCTGCACGCAGGAGAATGGCCAACAACGTGGTTCGCATGGGAGCTCCTTGATATCAGGCGGCGGTCGCGGGCAGCGGCTGAGCCACGCCGATCATGCTGTCGCGGGTGACGAGTGAAGCCAGGCGGTCTTCGCTCCAGCCCTCGGTGCCCTCGGGCCGCAGGGGCAGGACCAGAAACCGCATGTCGGCATTGCTGTCGTGCACCGCGATGGGCACCCCGGCCGGGAGCGTGAGGCCGAACTCCTCCAGCACCCGGGCCGGTTCACGCACGGTGCGCGCGCGGTAGGCTTTGCTGATGTACCAGGACGGTGGCTGACCCAGAATGGAGCGCGGGTAGCACGAGCACAGCGTACAGACGATCACGTTGTGCACGGCGGGGGTGTTCTCCACCACCACGAGTTGCGCTTCGCCGACCTTGATCTTCAGCTCAGCAGCGCCGTTCTTGCCGTTCTCCAGCAGCCGCGCCTTGAAGCCCGGATCGGCCCAGGCGCGCGCCACGATTTTTGCGCCCAGATGCAGGCCGGGCGATTCGATAGCCTGGATCTCCAGCATCACCTCTCCGGCGGAGATCAACCCCTTGCGGGCCAGCAGTGACTGCAGGGCATCGGCCAGCAGCTGGCCTTCCTGGTTGCCCTGGTCGTCCTCGACCACCAGCGGTTCGTGGTGGTCATGGTCATGGTCATGGTCGTGTGTAGACATCAGTGCTCCTCAATGGGTCGCAGTGGCGGCGGGTGCCAACCAGTGGTCATAGATCTCGATGACGAGCACGTCACCGGGATGGCGGTCATAGCCGGGCCAGAGGTCATCCATGCGGAACTGCACGCGGTACAGCGGGATGACCGGGCCGCCCGTACAGCCCACCGACAGGTCTTCAGGGTTGAGGAAGTGGCCGCAGAACTGCACCACCTCGCCACTGTGGTGGCGCACGTAGTGCGGCGTGCGGATATGGCCCGCCTTCCCCAGCTCCAGCACGGTGACGCGGTCGCCGGGCGCGAAGCGCGCAACGGGGCGTTCACGCGTCGCCATGGCCGACCTCGGAGGTGGTTGCGCAGGCATCCCAGCGCGCCCGCGCCTGAGCGACTTCAGCCTCGAATTCTTCGCGGGTAAACACGCCCTTGTGTTCCAGCGTGTCGATCATGGCTTCCAGCCGGCGCCGGTAGAACGAGTACTTGCTGTACTTCTCGATACCGAAGCTCTCGAACCCCAGCCGAAGCTCGTCCAGCGAGATGACGCGCCGGGTCGAATCGCCCAACAGGTTGCGAATGGCTTCGACCTGCTTTTCCCAGTGCATCCACGGCAGCTCGACTTTCGGTATCTCGCCGGCGCTCTGTCCGCCGATATCGTGGTAACCCTTCATATGCTTGGCTCTCCTCTTGTGTGTTCAGTTGCGGCGGATGGGGAAACTGGCCAGGTAGGCCTCGGGCCGGGCCGGATCGAATTCCTTGCCCATGATCCGGTGCCGTCCCATGGAATTGGCGGGCGCATCCAGGCCCAGGTCCTTCAGGCGCCTGCGGGCATCGGTGGCCCGGAACACCTCTTGCGCCACCGCGGTGACGTCAATGTCCTTGGGCACGATGTTCCAGCGCTTGAGCTGCGTGAGCAGCCAGATGCCGGTGGACTCGTGCGGGAACGACTGGAAGCCGATGCGGTCTCGGCGTTCCACCACGTTGCCCAGCCCATCGGCATACCGCCCCAGCAGCACCTGCTGGAGCACCGGCACCGGCTGGTTCAGGTAGTTGCGCGGTGCCAGCAGTTCGGCCACCTCGGCGCGGTTTTCGTACTTGTCGGCGTAGGCTGCGGCGCGTGCGACGGCACGGAACATCGCGCCATACGTGTTGGGGTTCTCGGTGATGAACTTGTCGGTGACCGAAAGCACGCAGCACGGATGGCCGGGAAAGATGTCGGCCGACAGCGCGTGCAGAAAACCGGCTTCTTCGAACACGGCGCGCTGACCCCAGGGCTCGGCGAACAACATGCCATCGAGGTTCCCGGCGGCGAGGTTGGCCACCGAATCGGGCGGCGGAAAAACGCGCAGCTCCACGTCCTTGTCCGGGTCCAGCCCATGCTCGGCCAGGTAATAGCGAAGCAGCATCGCGTGCACCGAATGGTCGTGCGGGATGCCAAAACGAAATCCCTTCCAGGTCCTCGGATCGCGCTTGTCCTTGTGCCGGGCATGCAGCACCAGCGCATCGCCATTGGTGTTTTGCACCAGTGATGTGTAGGTCTTGACGCGGGGTGACCCCACACCCAGCGTCATCGTCAGCGGCATGCCCAAAACCAGGTGCGAGGCGTCGAAGTTGCCGTTGACCAGGTTGTCGCGCACCAGCGACCAACCGGGCGTGCGTACCAGGTTGACCGTCAGCCCTTCCTTGGCATATTCGCCTCGGGCCTCGGCGAGCAGCATGGGCACGGTGCAAGTGATGGGCACGAAGCCCATATTGACCTTGCTCTTTTCGGGCGCCGGCGCATCCTTGGCCTGCGCCTGGGCGGCCTTCAGCGGAAACAGCTGGCCAATGGCCGACAGCAGGGTGCCCGCGCCCACGGCAGCGATAAGGCGGCGCCGGGCTTCGCCATAGGGGAACAGGGTGCGTACCACCGCCGTCTCGACGCTGCGGTCGATGTACTGCTCTTCGCCAACGTAGTCCTGCGCACGCATGGCAGTACCGAGTTCAGCACGGTGTTCATCCATGGAACCGTGCGCGCCGCACGGGCATCGCGGGCGCAGGGGGCTGCCGTAGGCAGCCAGGTCGTCTTGCGGATTCATGCGTGTCCTTCCCGCGGATCAGGCGAAGTCAGAGGGCTTGAGGATCAGGGTGCGCACATCCAGGTTCTGTTTGAGCACCCCTTCCTTGTGGAAGATGTCCACCAGCGCCTGGTACGACCGGATGTCGGTGTCGTCCAGTTCACGCCAGGCTCGCAGGTAGGGCTGCGCGACAAGACGCACATGGTCGCCTTTCATGGGCGTGTACTTCGAAAAATACGGCCGCACGCGGTCGAATTCGGTGTTGGCGACGCGGGTGGCCTGGTCCAGCGCATCCACCAGCTTGCGCGCCACCTGGGGCCGCTCGCGCAGGAATTTGGTCGTCAGCAGTGATACCCCGGAATAGAAGGGGTCGGCGATCACTTCGGAGCACGGATTGACCATGGCCTGCGTGGCCTCGCCGGACGCCACGGCGATCGAGCCCACTGGCTCCAGCGACAGCGTGGCGTCGATGCTACCGGCCACCACCGAGGGCACCTGCAGGCCGACCGCAATTTCCTGCAGGCGCACGTCCTTGTCCGGGTCGAGCCCGTTGGCCCGCAGCATGTGGCGGGAGATGGTGCGCCACTGAATGCCCGGCAGGTGGCCCAGCGACTTGCCGCGCAGATCCTTGAAGTTCTTGATGGGCGAGCCGTTCTTCACGATCAGCCCGTCATTCACACGCCGGACCTTGATGCCTCCACCCTGCAGGCCAAACACCTTGAAAGTGCCGGGATAGCGGGACTCGGCCAGCGTGGTGATACCTGCGGCCGCGCCGGGGGCCCCGGCATCCGCCTGGTTGGCGACCAGGGAGTCGATGATCTGGTTGGGGTTTTGGAACTGCACCAGCTCGACGTCGAGCCCCGCGCGCTCGAACAGCTTGTCCTGCACCGCCACGTAGAGGGCTGTCGTCTGCATGATGGGCAGCCAGGACAGCTTGACCTTCTCGGCTTTCTGGGCGTGCACCCAGGGAGCGGCGAGCGTGCCGGCAACGGCGGTGCCTGCGACGAGGACATGGCGACGGGGAAGGTTCATGGACGTACTCCAGAGGTGGGTGAATGGGTCATTTGCCCGACCACTTGACGAAGCGGCGCTCGAGGGTCAAAAAGAGCAGGTTCAGGCCGTAGCCCAGGCAGCCGGTGGCGATGATCGAGGCGTACATCTGGCGCAGGTCGAACACCTGCTGCGCATCAATGATCCGGCGGCCCATGCCGTTGGGCGCGCCGATGAACATCTCGGCAACGATGATCACGACCAGCGCATACGACACCCCCAGGCGCAGGCCGACGCAGGTCTGCGGCAGCGACTCGTAGAACATCACGTCGCGGAAGATGCGCATGCGCGATGCACCCATCACCCGCGCGGCGAGCACCCGGCCAGGCCGGGCGTTGATGACGCCGTAAGCCACGTTGAACACGATGACCAGCCACGCGGAGAACGCGGCCACGCCGATCTTCGATTCCTCGCCTATGCCGAAGATCAGCAGGAACAGCGGGAACATGGCGGTGGCAGGGGTCGAGCGAAAGAAGTCCACAGCAAACTCGAGCGCGCCATAGATCCGTTTGTCGGAACCGAGAACGATGCCCACCGGCACGCCCAGCGCCGCAGCTAGCGCAAATGACGCGAGCGTGCGCTGCAGCGTGCCCCAGAAGTCGCCCAGGATCGAGCCGTCGTAGACCGATGTACCCAGCACGGCCAGCGTGGATACGGGGTCGGGCAGCAGCTTGGGGCTGATCCATTGGCCGGCGGCAGCCAGCCACCACACCGCAAAGATCAGCAGCGGCCCGATCCAGAACGGCCGGCGCAGGCTGGAGACAAGGCGGTTCATGGCGCGGGCCCCTCCAGCAGGCTCACATGCGCGGCCACCACCCGCCAGCCCTGCGGCGTTCGCACCCAAGTCTGGCTCTGGCGACCGGCCCGGTGGCCGCCCACGCGCTGAAATTCGAGGTTCGCGGTGGCGAAGTCGCGGCCATACGTGGTGATCACGGTCTTGTGCACGGCGCGGTCCAGTCCCTGGGCAGGGCGACCGGCGCGGAAGGCCTGGATGGCCTGGTAGCCATACAGGTTTTCGGTCGCGCCGTAGCGCAACGTGTGCGGACTGTCCCAGAACAGCTCGTCCAGCACCGCGACATCGTTGCGCGTGAGAGCCTGTTCATAACGTTCGCAGATAGCGCTGACCTCGGCCAGCACGTCAGGGAGGTTGATGTCCATCACAGCGAAGGTGTCCTCGTACCGGCCAGGCCGGCGTCCTGCAGCGCCTGCGCGGCGCGAAAGCACAAATCCTCGCGCCAGGGCGCGGCAATGAGCTGCACGCCGATCGGCATGCCGTCCGTGTTTTCGGGCCACATCGGCGCGACCACCACAGGGCAGCCGGCAAACGAGATCGGCTGGGTGAGCAGGCCCACCGTGGGGCGGCACGGCAGTTGCTCACCGTTGATGCTCAGCCATTCCGTGCCGATTGCGGGGGCGCTCACTGGCGTAGCGGGAGCGATCAGGACGTCCCAGTCCCGCAGCAGCGCATTGACCTTGTCGCGGTAGACGCGCCGAAAGCGCTGTGCCTGCACATACCAAGCGCCGGGCTGTAGCGCGCCCGCGATAAAGCGATCAACCGACAGCGGCTCGAACTCGGCAGCGCGCATGCGCAAGTCGTCCAGATGGAGCGTGCCGCCTTCGCTGGCACCGGTGATGAAGGCTGCGGCGCGCGCCAGGGCGGCATCGGGCCAGTCCACCCGCTCGGTTACACCAAGTGCTGCGGCAGCGCGTTGCGCCACTTCACGGGCAGCGGGCGACGCGTTGTCCAGAAAATAGCCGCCCAGCAACCCGATACGCAACCCGTCGACACCCCGGCGCAGGCCCGCCGTCACGGGCTGCACCGCTGTGGACTGGCAGCCCGGGTCCAGCGGGTCAGCGCCCTGCAGGGCGTCGTACGACAACGCCAGCAGTTCGGCGCTGTCGGCCAGAGGGCCCAAGTGGTCCAGGCTGTGCACAAAAGGATAGCTGCCGCGCCGCGACAGGCGGCCGAATGTCGGTTTGAGGCCCCAGATGCCGCACAACGACGCAGGCACGCGGATGGAGCCGTTGGTGTCGGACCCGAGCGCGAGAGGCACCTGCTGCGCAGCCACCGCCGCACCGGAGCCGCCCGACGAGCCCCCCGCGATGCGGCTGAGGTCGTGCGGGTTGTGGCACGGACCGTAGTGCGTGTTCTCAGTGGTAAAGCCGTAGGCGTACTCGTCCATGTTGAGCGAGCCGACCAGCACCGCGCCTGCCGCGCGCAGCTGGGCCACCAGGAACGCGTCTTCCCGGGCGGGTTGATGCGTACGGTTGACCACCGATCCCGCCAGCGTGACTTCGCCTTCGATGTCAAAAAGATTCTTGACCGCATAGGGAAGCCCGGCCAGCGGGCCCAGCACGTCGCCACGCGCGCGTCGCGCGTCGACCTCCCGTGCTTCGCGCAGCGACCGGTCGAGGTTTTTACCGGTAAAGGCGTTCACGCGGTCGTCGGTGAGGTCGATGCGTTGGAGGCTCGCCTCCAGCACCTCCACAGCGCTGCGCTCCCCGGTGGCGACGGCGCGGATGTCGTCGATTCCGCTGGCTACTGCTTTCATGGCTTCGGGTCCTCTTCGGCCGGTAGGGGAAAGGCAGACGGACGATAGATTTCAGCTGGTTCATCCTCCGGACCGAGCGGGTAGGCCGCCAGCTGGTCTGCCAGCGCCGCTGTGCGGGCCAGATGGGCGGCCACGCGCAGGGCTTGCGCGTCGTCCAGCGCAAGGCCCAGCACGACTGCGCTGGCCTTCACATACGCGAGCATTTCAGGTGCCTGCATCGCTAGCGCCTCACCTCGCGCTGGAAGATTTCCAGGCTGCGTTTCTTGGTGGCGATGAAGCTGGCTTCCGACAACGTGTCGACGGTACGAGGTCGCGGATCGTCGTAATGGAGGATTTCTGCGATGCGGGTGGGCCGCTTGGTGAGCAGTAGCACTTCGTCGGCCAGGTAGACCGCCTCTTCCAGATCATGCGAGACCAGCAGCATGGTGGTGCCGGTTTGCATGAACACCTCTTGCAGCTTCTCGCGGATGAACAGCGTCATCTCGAAGTCGAGCGCCGAAAACGGCTCGTCGAGGAACAGCACCTCGGGGTTGGGAGCCAGCGCCCGCATGATGGAGGCCGTCTGCTGCTGCCCGCCCGATAGTTCGTAGGGATAGCGATTCAGGTCGAACTTCACGTCGAAGGAGGCCACCAGCTCAGCCATGCGGCGGTCGACTTCGGCCTTGCCCTTGCCTTCCAGCTTGAGCGGGTAGGCAATGTTGTCGATGGTGCGCATCCAGGGGAACATCGCTTCGCGGTAGTTCTGGAATACGTAGCCGATCTTGGTGTCCTTGAGCGATTTGCCGTCAAACAGGATCTCGCCGGAATCGATGGGCACCAAGCCGGCGATCATGTTGATCAGCGTGGACTTGCCGCACCCATTGGGGCCGAATACCGAGACGATTTTGTGCTTGGGTATGTCGAGATCGAAGTTTTCGTACAGGGGCCAGCCGGCGAAATATTTGGTCAGCCCTCGGATGGTGATGTGGGTACCGGCCGGGCCGGGCTTGAACCCCCGCGCCGGAAGGTCGGCAAAGACGGGGCCATTGACTACGGCGTTCATATCGGGTCTCCAAAGGGGGCCTTGGGGTAATGGCAGGGCCATACGGCGGCACGGCAGGCCACGACACGGGGGCTCATCGCCCGCTCCAGTGAACGATCTTGCGTTCCAGGATGAGGAACAGGACGTTCAGGCTGTAGCCCAGAATCCCGGCGGCTAGGATGGACGCGTACATGTCCTTCACGTTCATCACCTGTTGCGAATTGATGATGCGGTTGCCAAGGCCGCTGTCGGCGCCGATGAACATCTCTGCCACGATCACGATGACCAGAGCCATCGACACGGCCGAGCGCAGGCCGACAAAGCTTGGCTGCATGCTTTCCCAGATCAGCACGTCGCGGAAGATCTGCCAGCGCGATGCGCCCATGACCTTTGCAGCCATCACCCGCTGCTTGCGCGCGTTCATCACGCCGTAAGCGCTGTTGAAGATCACGATGAGGAAGGCACCGAAAGCGGCGATAGCGACCTTGTTGATGTCCGACACACCGAAGACCATGAGGAACAGTGGAATCAGCGCAGACGATGGCGTGGAGCGGAAGAAGTCGATCAGGAACTCAACGCTGCGGTACGCCTTCTCCGTGCTGCCCAGGAGCACACCCAAGGGCATGCCGACCGCCGCGGCGATCAGAAACGCTTGCAGCGTCCGCCACACCGTGACGCCGAAGTCTTTAAGCAGCGGTCCGCCAAACAACCCGTTGACGAGCGCCCCGATGGCTTCAATCGGTGGCGGCAGCAGCAAGGCCTTGATGAAACCCAGTCGCACCACCAAGTCCCACAGAATGAACAACGCCAGCGGACCGATGAAAGGCAGCGCCTTGTTCCACTGTGGCTCCCTGGGGGGTGCCGACGTGCCGTGGCTGGCCGGCGGGGCCCAAGGCGTGCTTCCGTGCGCGGCCTGTGTGGGGGCTGCCGCTGTTTCGCTCGTCGCGGTGGAAGTTGCGTTCACGGCGTTATCCCTTGTAGAGCATCGTCTCGACCATCAGGCGCGAGGAGAAGATGCCTTTTTCGGAGAACAGGTCGAAAAACTTCTGGAAGTGCGCCACGTCGGTG
>Ga0310345_10002412_pt1 | contig 18970 bp, 15 predicted proteins | sample HC15DNA20500_MG_FD_204667 | JGI IMG/M metagenome (GOLD analysis project Ga0310345, IMG submission 204667) | Marine microbial communities from station ALOHA, North Pacific Subtropical Gyre - HC15-DNA-20-500_MG | ecosystem: Environmental > Aquatic > Marine > Oceanic | place: Pacific Ocean: North...
ACTGACCGAAGCCGCATCGATGGAGATATCGCCAAGGATACCATCATCCCATTCGATCCGCGCGTGATCCAGCTTGAAGCGCCAGACCCCATCGCCGCGTTCAGCCCGCAGGGCGGCTTTCTCTTCGTCCGACAGGTTCAGTGCGGCGCGGTCATAGACCGGCGGCTTGCCCATGTTGAGCTGTTTCTTGCGCTTGAGGTCCAGCTCTGTCGGCGTCTCGAAAGCCTCGTAGAAACGGCCCTTTTCGCGCAGGTCATCGGCGGCGGCGTGGTAGCGGTCCAGCCGCTCGGACTGGCGCTCGACCCGGTCCCACTCCAGACCCAGCCATTCGAGGTCTTGCTTGATGCCATCGACATATTCTTCCTTGCTGCGCTCGGGATCGGTGTCGTCGATGCGCAGGATGAAAGTGCCGCCCGCCTTGCGCGCGATGAGGTAGTTCATCAGCGCGGTGCGCAGGTTGCCCACATGGATATAGCCAGTGGGGGACGGGGCGAAACGGGTGATTGTGGGGTTGGACATCTGGCGTACTCCTGTTGCGCGCGGGATTGCCACAGGGCGCGGGCGTTGTCCAGCAAAGGCGGGGGGTCAGCCCCCGTCTGCTGCGGTGCCGGTCTGCGTGGGCGTAGCCTCTGACGTATCCGCGTCGGTGCTGTCTTCGGGCGCGGGTGTTTCGGTGGCCGCTTCTTCACCGTCAGCCTCTTCCGAAGCCGCCTCCGCCGCCTCCGAGGTTTCGGCCCCGGCGGACCCATCGCTCAGCGCGCCATTCTCCCATTCGCCCGAGGCTTCCTCGCCGCTGGCATAGCGCATGGTGCCGCTGCCCTGCCGCTTGCCCGCTTTGAAGGTGCCCTCATAGACATCGCCATTGGCATAGGTCGCAACACCCTGCCCTTCGATCTCACCCTCGGTCCACTCGCCCTCATAGACGAAACCGCTGGCCATGGTGATCTTGCCCTGCCCGTGGCGCTGGCCGTTCCTGAAGGCCCCCTCGTAAACGGTGCCATCGGGATAGGTCGCCTTGCCCTGCCCGTGCCGCTGGCCGTCCTGCCAGCCGCCCTCATAGCGGTAGCCATCTGCATAGGTCATCACGCCTTGGCCGTGGTTGCGGGCATCTTTGAACGCGCCTTCATAGACCACGCCGTTGGTATAGGTGGCGATCCCCTCGCCCTCGATCACCCCGGCGACCCATTCGCCCTCATAGGTCGAGCCATCGGGATAGGTGATCTTGCCCATGCCATCGGCCAGATCATTGCGGAAGGTGCCGACATAGACCGACCCGTCGGGATAGGTCACCTGCCCCTCGCCTTCGATCTGCCCGGCCACCCAAGAGCCGGTGTAAACATAGCCATCGGTGCCGGTAAATGTGCCCTGCCCGTCGCGGCGGTCATCCTTGAAATCGCCCTCATAGGTGTCACCGTTTTCATAGGTGACCTTGCCCTTGCCCTCACGGCGGCCTGCGACCAGCGTGCCTTCGTAGACGTCGCCATTGGGTTGGGTCAGTGTGCCGGTGCCGTCGATCTGGCCGTCTTTCCATTTCCCCACATAGACCAGCCCGTCGGGCATGGTCAGCGTGCCTTCGCCGCTGCGTTTACCGGCTTCAATCTCCCCTTCATAGACCGCGCCATCGGGGTAGGTGATCGTGCCCACGCCCTGTTTGACGCCATCGACCCAATCGCCCTTGTATTCATAGCCACCGGGGCTTTGCATCACGCCCTTGCCGTGGTGTTTGGCGTTGCGGAACTCGCCCTCATAGCGCACGCCATTGGCGTAGATCGCCACGCCCTGCCCCATGATCGCGCCCGCTTCCCATTCGCCCTCATAGGTGCCGCCATCGGCAAAGGTGATCTTGCCCAGACCGTCTGGCTTGCCCTTGGCGAAATTGCCCTCATAGACCGATCCGTTGGGGAAACGTGCGACACCTTCGCCCTTGATCTCCCCCTCGACCCACTCGCCGGAGTATTCATAGCCATTGGGCAGCTTATAGGTGCCGGTGCCATGCTGAAGACCGCCTTGAAAGGTGCCCTCATAGATGCCGCCGTCGTCATATTCCTTGGTCAGCACCTGCCCGTCCTGCGCCGCAAGCGGCGTGGCCAGAAGGGCGATCAGACAGAGGGGCAGGCTGCGGTGCAACATGGGCGGAAATTCCCGATCTCGTTAAGTGGCATTTGGCCCGAGGTTACGGGTGATAGAGGGCAGAGGCAACGTGTTTGCAAGAGGGGCACGCCGGTTTGGGCGGATCCCGCGCACCCGGTGCTGCGGGTCAGCTCTGCGCACGGGGGTTTCGCCCCCGGTCCGATCTGCTAGATCCACCCGGTGCCAGCCAGCCCGGAGCCTTGCCATGTCAGACCGTTTCCGCCTCACCCTCGGGCAGTTGAACCCCACCGCCGGTGATCTGCCCGGAAACGCGGCATTGGCCCGCGACGCATGGCAGGCCGGGCGCGATGCAGGCGCGCAGATGGTCGCCCTGCCCGAACTTTTCCTGACCGGACATGACGCGCAAGGGCTGTCGCAAAACCCTGCCTTTCAGCGCGATGTCTTGGCGCAGCTTGAAGCGCTGGCCGCGCATTGCGCCGATGGCCCCGCCTTGGCACTTGGCGCGCCGTGGGTCGCGGCAGGCAAGCTCCACAACGCATACCTCCTCCTGCAAGGTGGAAAGATCGCGCACAGGGTGCTGCAACACGCGCCCCGACCGCGCACGCCCTTCGATCCCGCGCCGATCAGCGGCCCCTATGCGGTGGCGGGGCTGCGCATCGGCTCTCCCATCGGCGCGGATTGTGAGACGGGCGACGTGGCCGAAACGCAGGCCGAAACGGGGGCCGAACTGCTGTTGATCCCCCATGCCGCGCCCCATTTGCGCGGCGCGATGGAGCGGCGCCTCAACCACATGGTCGCGCGGGTGATCGAGACGGAACTGCCGGTGATCCACCTCAACATGACCGGCGGCGAGGGTGAGACGGTTTTCGATGGTGCCACATTCGCGCTGAACCCCGGCGGCAAGCTGGCATTGCAGATGCCTGCCTTCGACACAGCGCTTGCCCATGTCGATCTGGAGCGCGGGCCGGAGGGCTGGCGGATCGTGGAAAGCGCCTTCGCGCCGCAGCCGGAGGCGCTGGAACGGGACTACCGCGCCTTGGTCGTGGGGCTGCGGGACTATGTTGCCAAAACCGGCGTTTCCAAAGTGCTGATCGAACAGGCCGGGGGGAACGATACCGCGCTCGCGGCGGCAATCGCGCGGGATGCCTTGGGGGCCGAGAATGTCCGCCAGATTGACGTGCCGATGTCAGAACATCTGCACGCCGCGCTGCGGGATGAACTGGCTGCGCTCGGGGCAGAAGTCAGCGCCGAGACGCTCACCCCTCCCCTGCGCGGCCTGATGCTGCACGCCTTGGCCGATGACGCGGGGGAGATGCTGCTCACCGCACAGAACAAATCCGCCGCCGCCATGGGGATTGCGGCCCTGATGGGGGATTTCAACCCGGTCAAAGACCTTTACCAAACCGAGGTGCGGGCGCTTTGCGACTGGCGCAGCAAAAAGGTGCGGGCATGGATGCATGGGCAAGCGCCCAGCCCGACCCCCGACACGGAAGAGGCCGGTGCCGAGGACGCGATCCTGCGCATCCTGCTGGAGGACGGCGGCCACGTTGATGACTGTGTGGCGGCCGGCTACGCGCCGCAGAGCGCGCAGAGGATTGCAGGGCGGATCGCGGTGGCAAAGGCGCGCAAGGGGCCAACCGTTCCCGGCCTGCGTTTGAAAGCAGCGACGGCCTAGACCGTCTCGCCCGCGTCCAACCGCTGCAACCATTTATCCGCATCGCGCAGAACCGCCTCGCGCCGGTCGGCGTCCATACGATCCCAAGTGGCATAGATGTTTTTCATCCGCATGTTGCCCTGAAACCGCTCGCGGTGACGGTCAAGGAAATGCCAGTAGAGCAGATTGAAGGGGCAGGCCTTCGGCCCCGCCTTGGTGCTGACGCTATAGCTGCACCCTTTGCAGTAATCCGACATGCGGTTGATATAGGCCCCGGAGGAGACATAGGGTTTCGAGGCGATCACCCCGCCATCGGCGAATTGGCTCATGCCCACCGTGTTGGGCGCTTCGACCCATTCATAGGCGTCGGCGTAGACCTCCAGATACCACTCATGCACCTGATGCGGGTCGACCCCGGCCAGCAGGGCGAAATTGCCCGTCACCATCAGCCGTTGGATATGGTGGGCATAGGCGTGTTTCTGGGTCTGGCCAATCGCCTGCCGCAGGCAATTCATCTGCGTGTCGGCACCCCAATAGAAGTCGGGCAGATCCCGGTCGTGGCGCAGCACGTTGCGCACCACATAGTCCGGCCCTTCGAGGAAATAGATGCCGCGCACATATTCGCGCCAACCGAGGATCTGGCGGATGAACCCTTCGGCGGCGTTAATCGGCACCTCTCCCGCCTGCCAGGCTTCCTCGGCAGCGCGGCAGACCTCCAACGGGTCCAGCAGCCCGAGGTTGAGATAGGGTGAGATCAGCGCATGAAAGAGATAGGGCTGCCCCTCCAGCATCGCGTCCTGATAGTCGCCGAAACGCGGCAAAGCGTGGGCGATGAAATGCGCCAGCACCTGCAAGGCTTCCGCGCGCGTCGTGGCAAAGTCAAAGGGGTGCAGATCGCCGAAGTTGTCGCCAAAGCGCGCGCTCACCAGTTCCAGCACCGCCTCCACCTCGGCATCGGGGGCGAAGGTCAGCGGGTCGGGGATATCCAGCCCTTCCTTCGGAGGTTTGCGGTTGTCGTGGTCGAAATTCCACTTTCCGCCTGCGGGGTCGTCGCCCTCCATCAACATCCCCGTCTCGCGGCGCATCTCGCGGTAGAAATACTCCATCCTGAGCGCCTTGCGCCCCTCGGCCCAATCCTCAAACCGTTTGCGGCTGGCGATGAAACGGTCATCCGGCACAAGCCGTGTGGGGATCGGCGCGTGGGTCAGCGCGTTGATCAGCCGCCACTCCCCCGGCTCGGTCACGATCACCTCACCCGCGCCCGTCTCTTCCGCACGGCGGAGCAATTCGCCCACGATGGAACCCGCATTCTCGGGATCGTCCAAGGGGGTGTAGCGCAGCGTCCAGCCGTCTTCCTCCAAGGCACGCGCGAACTTGCGCATCGCGGCAAAGACCAGCGCGATCTTCTTAGGGTGGTGGCGGACATATTCCGCCTCTTGCGCCACTTCGGCCATGACCACCACATCGCATGCCTTATCCGCCGCGCGCAGGGACGACAGGTTTAGCGAGAGTTGATCGCCCAAGACCAAGATCAAACGGCTCACCACGGCACCGCCTTTCCGGCCCAGTCAAAGAACCCGCCGCTCTCCTCCGGGGTCAGCCCGTCGATCACGCGCAGCAGATTGCCCGCCGCCTCTTCCGGTGGGACGGCGGGATGGCGGCCAAGGTATTTCTCGGTAAAGGGCGTCTCGACCGTGCCGGGGTGCAGCGCGACGCAGATGCTCTGCGGATGGGAGCGCGTCAGCTCGATCGCGGCGGTATGCACGATCTGGTTCACCGCCGCCTTGGCGCTGCGGTAGCTGATCCACCCGCCCAGACGGTTGTCCCCGATGGAGCCGACCCGCGCCGAGAGCACGGCGAAAACCGCCCGCCTGTCGCGGGGCAAAAGCCTTGCCGCGTGGCGCAGCACCAGCGCCGGGCCGACCGCGTTCAGCGCGAATTGATCCAGCATCGCCTTTTGCGTGACGGCACGCAGCGATTTCTCTGGCGTGGCCCCGTCGATCTCCAAGGCGCCGGTGGCGACGATCACCGCGTCGAAAGGGCCGCTCAGCCCCTCCAGCACGGCATTGACCGATGCCTCATCCGTCAGGTCCAGACCATCGCCCGCGCGGGACAGGGCCGTCACCGTATCGCCGCGCGCACGCAGAGCCGCACTCAGCGCCGCGCCGATCCCGCCGCTGGCCCCGATCACCAGCACCCGCGCGCTCATGCCGCCGCCCATGGTATCGCTTGTCGCTCCATCCTGATCTCCCTTGCTTATAGGCAGATAGGCGACGCTGACGCAGGGGCAAACAAAAGCCGCAACACCCCCTTTTCATTTGAAAAGACGGGCGTATAACTACTCCCATGACACAGGCCGTCCATATCCCGACCCTGCCGCGCAACTGCGCGGGCCTGCTGCGCGCCAACTTGCTGCACCTAATCCGCCTCTGAGCGTGCCCTTCGGCGCGCCCGCTCAGAGGGATGTGTTGCGCGCCAAGGATACCAGCAAAGAAAGAACCCAGGATGACAGATATGACGAAACAGGACCGTGTGCTGATCTTTGACACCACCTTGCGGGATGGCGAACAATCCCCCGGGGCGACGATGACCCATGCCGAGAAGCTTGAGATCGCCTCGCTCTTGGATGAGATGGGCGTCGACATCATCGAGGCCGGTTTTCCCATCGCCTCAGAAGGTGATTTCAAAGCGGTTTCCGAAATCGCGCGGCAGAGCCAGAATTCCGTGATCTGCGGCCTTGCCCGGGCGCAGTTGGGCGATATCGACCGTTGCTGGGAAGCGGTGAAACACGCCGCCCAGCCGCGCATTCACACCTTCATTGGCACCTCGCCCCTGCACCGCGCCATTCCGAACCTCACCCAAGACGAGATGGCCGATCGCATCCATGAGACGGTGAGCCATGCCCGCAACCTCTGCGACAACGTGCAATGGTCGCCGATGGATGCCACGCGGACCGAGCTCGACTACCTCTACCGGGTGGTGGAGATCGCCATCAAGGCGGGCGCCACGACGATCAACATCCCCGACACCGTGGGCTACACCGCCCCGCGCGAGAGCGCCGATCTGATCGCGAAGCTTCTGGAAAACGTGCCCGGCGCGGATGAGATCGTCTTTGCCACCCATTGTCACAACGACCTCGGCATGGCGACGGCCAACAGCCTCGCTGCCGTCGAGGCCGGGGCGCGGCAGATCGAATGCACCATCAATGGCTTGGGCGAACGCGCGGGCAACACGGCGCTCGAAGAGGTCGTCATGGCGCTGAAAGTGCGCAACGACATCATGCCCTATGAGACCCGCATCGACAGCCGCAAGATCATGAACATCTCGCGCCGGGTCGCCGCCGTCTCGGGCTTTGCCGTGCAGTTCAACAAGGCCATTGTCGGCAAGAACGCCTTTGCCCATGAGAGCGGCATCCACCAAGACGGCATGCTGAAGAACGCCGAGACTTTCGAGATCATGCGCCCCGAGGACGTGGGTCTGACCGAGACCAACATCGTCATGGGCAAGCACTCGGGCCGCGCCGCGTTGCGGTCCAAGCTCGAAGACCTCGGGTTTGAACTGGGCGACAACCAGCTCAAGGATGTTTTTGTGCGGTTCAAGGAATTGGCCGACCGCAAGAAGGAAATCTACGAGGATGACCTCATCGCGCTGATGCGCACCGCGACGGACCCCGAGGAAGACCGCATTCGCCTGAAATCGCTCAAGGTCGTTTGCGGCACCGATGGCCCGCAGACCGCCGATATGGTGCTTGAGATCGACGGTGCGGAGCAGACCACGAACCAGACCGGCGACGGCCCCGTCGATGCGGCGTTCAACTGCATCAAGGCGCTGGTGCCGCATTCCGCGCGGTTGCAGCTTTATCAGGTGCATGCGGTGACCGAAGGCACCGACGCGCAGGCGACGGTTTCCGTGCGGATGGAGGAAGAGGGCCGCATCGTGACCGGCCAGTCGGCGGATACCGATACCGTGGTGGCGAGCGTGCGGGCCTATATCCACGCGCTGGGCCGCCTGTTGGTGCGGCGCGAGAAGGGCGGCACGGACAAGCGCGAGATTAATTATAAAGATGTGAGTTGAATTATAGGGCGGGGGCAACCCCGCCTTTTTACGTATACAGTATGGAAGTAGGGCATCGCCTGCCCGCGGGGTGGCGAACCAAACCTTAATTCATACCACTTTATTGATCTGCCATGGCGCACCCTCAAAATGGCATACCCAGCCTCACTAAATCGCCTCCCCGTCCGGGCGGGCAGGCGATGCCCGGCGCCTGCGGCTTGATTCCGGGCCCGGTGGCAACTTCAATACGGGTTCTTCGCCCCGCGATCGTCACTCAGCGACGCCTGCCCCCGCTCCACGATCTTCACCACTGCATCCGCGAGATGCTGCCGCTGGATATGATCATCCCCCGCCGCCACCCGCAGTTTGTGGGCCTCCAGCATCACCTCGGCATGGCTCGACCCGCGCGGTGGGATGAAAGTGTAGCAAGCCAGTTCGATCAACAGCCCCAGCGGATCCTTGAAATAGATCGAATGCATGAAGCCCCGGTCCTTCACGCCGGAATGCCCGATGCCGCGCGCCTCCAACCGCGCTGGCACCTGATCGAACATCGCGCGGTCGACCTCGAAGGCCAGATGATGCACGCAGCCCGGGTCCATCGGCGTGCGGTTGTGCACCCGCTTGCGGTTCTCATTCGTAAAGATCGTGATCAGCCGACCATCGCCGGGATCGAAATACAAATGCCCCTCGTCCGGGTCATCAAGATTAGGCTGGTCAAAGATGAAAGGCATCCCCAACACCCCCTCCCAAAAGTCGATCGAGCTTTGCCGGTCCGCCCCGGTGAGGGTGATGTGATGCACCCCAAGTGTCTGTATCTTCTGCATGGTATCGCCGTCCTCCGCCTGTGCTGCGCCCTAAATATTCCGCTCTATGATAGCGCGGCGGCAATATCGCGCCACCTTTGCGGTCTTGCCCCTTTCACCCTGACCCCGTGCGCCCTATAAGAGCCAATAGCCCGCGCGTGGACCCATGCAGGCGGGCCTGTCCGAATAGTTGCAAGGCTCCGCTACTTTATGTCCATCCTCGATCAATTCCGCGGCCTGTTCTCCTCTGATATGGCGATCGACCTTGGCACCGCGAACACGCTGGTTTACGTCAAGGGCAAGGGCATCGTGCTGAGCGAACCTTCGGTTGTGGCCTATCACGTCAAGGACGGCGTCAAGAAAGTGCTCGCCGTGGGTGAAGACGCCAAGCTCATGCTGGGCCGAACCCCGGGCAGCATCGAGGCGATCCGCCCAATGCGCGAAGGTGTCATCGCGGATTTCGACACCGCCGAAGAGATGATCAAGCACTTCATCCGCAAGGTGCACAAGCGTTCGACCTTCTCGAAGCCCAAGATCATCGTCTGCGTGCCGCATGGCGCCACCCCGGTTGAGAAACGCGCGATCCGCCAGTCGGTGCTGTCGGCAGGCGCGCGCCGCGCCGGCCTGATTGCCGAGCCCATCGCCGCGGCCATCGGCGCGGGGATGCCGATCACAGACCCCACCGGCAACATGGTCGTCGACATCGGCGGCGGCACCACCGAAGTCGCGGTGCTCTCGCTAGGCGACATCGTCTATGCCCGCTCGGTCCGTGTCGGCGGTGACCGGATGGACGAGGGCATCATCAGCTACCTGCGCCGCCAGCAGAACCTCCTGATCGGGGAGACGACGGCCGAACGGGTCAAGACCTCCATCGGCACGGCGCGGATGCCCGACGACGGGCGCGGCACCTCGATGCAGATCCGCGGCCGCGACCTGTTGAACGGTGTCCCGAAAGAGATCGAAGTCACCCAAGCCCAGATCGCCGAGGCGCTGGCCGAGCCGGTGCAGCAGATCTGCGAGGCGGTGATGACCGCGCTGGAAACCACGCCGCCCGACCTTGCCGCCGACATCGTCGACCGGGGCGTCATGCTGACCGGCGGCGGCGCGCTGCTGGGTGATCTCGATCTGGCGCTGCGCGAACAGACCGGCCTTGCGATCTCGGTCGCGGATGAGCCGCTCAACTGCGTGGCCCTCGGCACCGGCAAGGCGCTGGAATACGAGAAACAGCTGCGCCACGCGATCGACTACGACAGTTAACACTGGCAAGTTAGCCAGACCCGGCACGCGGCGAAGACGCCCCGCCTGACCGGGTGGGAGTTTCGGCACAGATGGCCAAGGACCGTTCCAGTTCCAGCGATTTCACCGGCCCGCTGCGGCGGCTGCTGCTGGTCGTGTTGGTATTGGCGCTGACCGGCATCTTCCTGCTTTGGCGCATCGACAGCCCCCGCGTTGAACGCTTTCGCGCGCAGGTCACCGACCGCTTCGTGCCTAATCTCGACTGGGCCATGGCCCCGGTCACCGGCACCATCAACCTGCTGCGCGACTTCCAAAGCTACCAGCGCCTGAGCGAGCAGAACCGCGAGCTGCGCTCGGAACTGCGGCAGATGCAGGCGTGGAAAGAAGCGGCCCTCCAGTTAGAGCAAGAGAACGCGCGCTTGCTGGACCTCAACAACGTGCGGCTCGACCCGCGGCTGACCTTCATCACCGGCACGGTGCTGGCCGACAGCGGCTCGCCCTATCGCCAGTCGGTGCTTCTGAACGTCGGTGCGCGCGACGGGCTGGTCGAAGGCTGGGCCACGATGGACGGTATCGGCCTTGTGGGCCGCATCGCAGGCGTGGGCAAGAACACCGCGCGGGTGATCCTGCTGACCGATGCCTCCAGCCGCATTCCGGCGACGATCCAGCCTTCGGGCCAACGCGCCATCGTGGCGGGCGACAACAGCGCCGCGCCGCCCTTGGACTTCATCGAGAACCGCGAGCTGGTGCGCCCCGGCGACCGGGTGATCAGCTCGGGCGATGGCGGCGTGTTCCCCGCGGGCATCCTGATCGGTCAGGTCGCTGCCGATCCGGGCGGGCGGCTGCGCGTGCGGCTGGCGGCAGACTACGAGCGGCTCGAGTTCCTGCGCGTGCTGCGCCACCACGGCAATGAAACCGTGCCAGACACCGCCCATGTCATCACCTCCGACGGCCCCTTGGCCGATCCGGCGGCGCCGGTCGGAGTGCAGCCATGACCGATCTGTCGCGCAGCCGCCTTTGGGTCATGCGCCTGAGCTTTGTCGCGCTGGCGCTGGTGATCCTGTTCTTCCACCTCCTCCCGCTTGAGACGACCCCGCGCGCTTGGGCCGGGCCGGACCTGCTGCTGGGCTTTGCCTGCGCTTGGGGGCTTCGACGGCCCGAATACGTGCCCTCGCTTTTTCTGGCGCTGGTCTTTCTGCTGGCGGACCTGTTGCTGCAACGCCCGCCCGGCCTTTGGGCGGTGCTGGCCCTGATCGGGGTCGAGAACCTCAAATCGCGGGGGCGGCATCTGCGGGATGCGAGCTTTGCCGCCGAATGGCTGACCGTGGCGGTGATCTTGACCATGGTGATCTTTGCCAACCGAATTCTCCTGAGCCTTGCGCTGGTGCCCACGCCTTCGCTGACGCTGAACCTCACGGAATTGGCACTGACGACGCTCGCTTATCCGCTGATCGTGGCGGTGACCCATGGTATCATGGGCGTGCGCAAGACCGCGCCGGGCGACCTGGATGCGCTTGGCAAACGGGTATGATCGGAGAGCGATGAGATGAGACGGAGCCGCGCCGACAATGATGCAACCCACACGCGCCTGACGCGTCGCGCCGCCCTTTTGGGCGGGGCGCAGCTGCTGTTCATGGGCGGGCTGGCCGCGCGCATGCGCTATCTACAGGTCGATCAGGCCGACCAGTTCCGCCTGCTGGCCGAAGAGAACCGCATCAACATCCGCCTGATCCCCCCCGCCCGGGGTGAGATTTTTGACCGCAACGGCATACAGCTTGCCGATAACGTGCCCTCCTACCGGATCGTCATGGTCCGCGAAGATGCGGGCGACGTGGAAGCGGTGATGGAGCGGCTCGCCCAAGTCATCGAGATCGACGAGGAGACCCGCGAACGCGCCATGACCGAAATGTCGCGCTCTGCCCCCTTCCTGCCCGTCACCATCGTTGATGACGTGAGTTGGGAAGTCGTGAGCAAAGTCAGCGTCAACGCCCCCGCCCTGCCCGGCGTCACGCCCGAAGTGGGCCTGACCCGCGTCTACCCGCGCGGCGCGGATTTCGCCCATGTGGTGGGCCGCGTAGGCAGGGTGAGCCAAGCCGACCTCGACGCGCTGGAGAACCCCGACCAGGTGTTGCGCATCCCGCGGTTTCAAATCGGCAAGATCAACGTCGAAGCCCGGGCCGAAAACCTGCTGCGCGGCGCGGCGGGCACCAAACATGTGGAGGTCAACGCCACGGGCCGCGTGATGCGCGAGCTGGAGCGGCGCGAGGGGCAGGCCGGGGCCGATCTGCAACTGACCGTGGACGCCAATCTGCAACGCTATGTGCAGGCCCGTCTGGGCGAGGAAAGCGCCGCTGTGGTCATCATCGATTGCGAGAATGGCGATCTGGCCGCGCTTGCATCCTCGCCCAGCTACGACCCGAACCTCTTTATCGGCGGCATCTCATCGGCGGATTACAACCCGCTGCTGAACTCGAAATACCGCCCCTTGGTGAACAAACCCATACAGGGCACCTACCCGCCCGGCTCGACCTTCAAGATGATTGTGGCGCTTGCCGCCATCGAAGAGGGCATCGTCACCCCCGATGAGACGGTCTATTGCCCCGGCCATCTGGAAGTCGCGGGGCGGCGGTTCCACTGCTGGAAACGCGCGGGCCACGGCTGGGTCGATCTGCAACATTCGCTGAAACAATCCTGCGACGTCTATTACTACGATCTCGCGGTAAAGGTCGGGATCGAAAAGATCACCGCCATGGCGAACCGCTTTGGCCTTGGGATCAAACATGATCTGGCGCTGTCCTCGGTCGCGGGCGGGCTGGCGCCCACGAAACAGTGGAAACGCTCGGCCCGGGGTGAGGATTGGGTCGTGGGTGACACGGTCAACGCCTCTATCGGGCAGGGTTTCACCCTCTCCTCCCCGCTGCAATTGGCGGTGATGAGCGCGCGGATCGCCACGGGCCGCGCGGTGACGCCGCGGCTGATCAAATCCATCGACGGGGTGGAGCAACCCAGCGGCGCGGGCGAGCCGATGGGCCTGAACGAAAACAACCTGCGCCAATTGCGCAAAGCGATGTACGACGTGGTCAACGACCGCCGCGGCACCGGCTATCGCAGCCGCATCATCGACGACACGATGCGCATGGCGGGCAAGACCGGCACCAGTCAGGTGCGCAACATCACCGCCGCCGAACGCGCCCGCGGCGTGACCAGCAACGCCGACCTGCCGTGGGAACGCCGCGACCACGCGCTCTTTGTCTGCTTTGCACCCTATGACAAACCGAAATACGCAGCCTGTGTGCTGGTAGAACACGGCGGCGGCGGCTCGACTGCGGCGGCCCCGATTGCGCGCGACGTGATGTTGCAGGCCATGGCGGGCGGTGAGCCGCCACTCGAAGCCTACCCCAAGTCCGACCGGGGCCGCATCGCCACCCAGCAAGAGGAGCTGCGCAACACCACGCCCGAGACCACCGCCAATCTGGAGGGGGAGGATCAGGCATGAGCTATCTTGAGCATACGGTCAAATCCGTCCCCACAGGGCTGCGCAAGATCCTCTTTATGAACTGGCCGCTGGCGATCCTGCTGACCAGTGTCGCGGGCGTCGGCTTTCTCATGCTCTATTCGGTCGCGGGCGGGTCATTCTCCCCCTGGGCCGAACCGCAGATGAAACGTTTCGCCATGGGCATGGCAATCATGTTCACCGTGGCGATGGTGCCGATCTGGCTTTGGCGCAACCTGTCGGGCGTGGCCTATGGGGCGACCTTGGTGCTGCTGGTCGCGGTCGAACTCTTCGGCTCTGTCGGCATGGGTGCGCAGCGGTGGATCGACATCGGCTTCATGCGGCTACAACCGTCGGAACTGATGAAAATCACGCTGGTCCTGTTTCTGGCCGCCTATTACGACTGGCTGCCGGTCAAGAAGGTGTCCCGCCCCTTCTGGGTGCTGGTGCCCATTCTGATCATCGTGATCCCCACCGCGCTGGTGCTGAAACAGCCCGACCTTGGCACCTCGATCCTGCTCTTGACCGCCGGGGGCGGGCTGATGTTCCTCGCGGGGGTGCACTGGGCCTATTTCGCCGCCGTCATCACCGCCGCCATCGGGCTGGTCACCGCCGTCTTCCAGTCGCGCGGGACACCGTGGCAATTGCTGAAAGATTACCAATACCGCCGCATCGACACCTTTCTCGACCCCAGCCAAGACCCGCTTGGCGCGGGCTATCACATCACCCAATCCAAGATCGCGCTTGGCTCGGGCGGCTGGTCGGGGCGCGGCTATATGCAGGGCACCCAATCGCGGCTGAACTTCCTGCCCGAGAAACACACCGACTTCATCTTCACCACATTGGCCGAAGAGTTCGGCTTCGTCGGCGGCGTCTCCCTTCTGGGGCTTTACGCGCTGATCATCCTGTTCTGCGTGGCCTCGGCGGTGAAGAACAAGGACCGCTTCTCAAGCCTGCTGACCCTTGGCATCGCACTTAACTTCTTTCTCTTTTTCGCCGTTAACATGTCGATGGTCATGGGGCTGGCCCCCGTGGTCGGCGTGCCCCTGCCGATGGTGAGCTATGGCGGCTCGGCCATGCTGGTGCTGCTGCTGGCCTTCGGCTTGGTGCAATCGGCGCATGTTCATAGACCGAGGTAATTCATGACGATCAACATTCTCTTCGCCGCCAAAGCCGAACGCTGGGACGGCTACGAACAGCCTTTGAACGAAGCGCTGCGCAAAGCACTGCCGGGGCAGGAATTCACGCTGGCCACCGATCTGCCCCCCGAAGAGGTCGACTATATCGTCTACGCCCCCAACAGCGACTTGCAGGACTTCACCCCCTATACCCGCGCCAAGGCGGTGCTAAACCTCTGGGCTGGGGTGGAGGCGATCACCGGCAACGAGACTTTGAAGATCCCGCTGGCGCGGATGGTCGACTTCGGCCTGACCCACGGCATGGTGGAATGGTGTACCGGCCACGTGCTGCGCCATCATCTGGGGATGGATACCGACATCCTGCGCAAGGATGCCAAATGGGAGCCGCGCACCCCGCCGCTGGCGCGTGAGCGCAGCGTGGCGGTGCTGGGCATCGGCGCGCTCGGCCAAGCGGTGGCCGAGGCGCTGGTGGGACTGGGCTTTGACGTGACCGGCTGGTCACGCAGCGAAAAGCAGATCGAGGGGGTACGTTGCCTGCATGGCGACGAAGGTCTGACGGAAACGCTAAAGCGCGCCGAGATCGCCGTGCTCCTGATGCCCGACACACCCGCCACGCAGAATGTGCTGAATGCCGAGACGCTGGCGCAGATGCCCGAGGGCGCCTTCATCATCAACCCCGGTCGCGGGCCGCTGATCGACGACGATGCGCTCTTGGCGGCGCTCGACAGCGGGCAGATCACCCATGCAACGCTGGATGTCTTCCGGGTCGAGCCCCTACCCGAGGATCACCCCTATTGGGCGCATCCGAAGGTGACCGTGACCCCGCATATCGCGGCGGCCACGCGCAACGACACGGCCTCGGAGGTCATCGCCGAGAACATTCGCCGCAGTGAGGCCGGGGAGCCCCTGATACATCTGGTAGACCGCGACCGGGGGTATTGACCCCCGGCCACGTCGGCATTCAGGCCGCCAGCCTGCGCCCCTTGAGCAGCGCTTCGACCCCCGGCAGACGACCCCGGAAGGCGGTGTAAAGCTCTGCCGGATCGCGGCTGCCGCCGGTCGAAAGGATGTGTTCTTCCAACGCCTCGGCACGTTCCGCATCAAAAGCCCCGTCCGCTTCCTCAAAGGCGGCGAAGGCGTCGGCGTCCATCACCTCGGACCACATGTAGCTGTAATAGGCGCTGGAATAGCCATCGCCCGAAAAGACATGCGCGAACTGCGGGGTGGCATGGCGCATCCGGATCGCCTGCGGCATGCCGATGCTGCTGAGCACCTCGGCCTGTTTCGCCATCGGATCGGCAGGCGGCTCGCCGTCGTGGAACTCCAGATCGACAAGGGCGGAGGCGATGTATTCCACCGTCTGAAAGCCCATGTCGAAGGTCGCGGCGGCCAAAACCTTGTCGAGCATCTCGCGCGGCATCGCCTCGCCCGTGCGGGCATGGGTGGCGAATTTCTGCAGCACCTCGGGCTGGTCCAGCCAGTGCTCGTAAAGCTGGCTCGGCAATTCCACGAAGTCGCGCGCCACCGAGGTGCCGCTGACGCTTTCATAGGTCACGTCCGAGAGCATCTGGTGCAGCGCATGGCCGAACTCGTGGAACAACGTGCGGGCGTCGTCGTAGGACAGCAGCGCCGGATCGCCCTTGGCGAAATTGCAGACGTGATCACCACGGGGGCCTGTTCGCGCGGGAACTTCGCCTGCGCGCGCATGGCCGAGCACCACGCGCCCGACCGTTTCGAGCCGCGCGCGAAATAATCACCGATAAAGACCGCCACATGCTGGCCGTCCCGCGTCACTTCCCACGCCCGGCAATCGGGATGGTAGAGCGGCACGTCGAGGGCTGCGAACTCCAGCCCAAACAGCCGGTTGGCGCAGTCGAAGGCCGCGTCGATCATCCGGTTAAGCTGGAAATAGGGCTTCAGCGCGGCCTCATCGAGGTCATGCTCAGCCGCGCGCCGCTTCTCGGCGTAGTAGCGCCAGTCCCACGGCTCCAGCGCACCGTTCACACCGTCCTCGCGCATCAGCGCGGTCAGCACCTCGGCATCGGCGTCGGCCTGCGCCTTGGCCGGTTTCCAGACCGACATCAGCAGGTCGCGCACCGCCGCGGGCGTCTTGGCCATCTCGGTTTCGAGCTTGTAGTCGGCGAAGTTGTCGTAGCCCAGAAGCGCCGCGCGCTCCTTGCGCAGGGCCAGCGTCTCGGCCGCGATCTCGCGGTTGTCTGTCTCTCCGCCGTTCGCGCCCCGCGCTTCCCACGCGCGGAATGCCTTCTCGCGCAGGTCGCGGCGGTCCGAAAATTGCAGGAAGGGCGTAATGAGCGAGCGCGACAGCGTGACCACCGGGCCTTGCGCGCCCTTTTCTTCGCCCGCAGCCCGGGCGGCATCGATCACGAAATCCGGCAGGCCGGTCAGATCGTCCTCGGAGAGCGGCATGAACCAGTCGCGCTCGTCCGCCAGCAGGTTCTGGGTGAACTGCGTGCCCAGCACCGCCAGCCGCGCCTTGATCTCCTTCATGCGCTCGGCCTCCGACCCCGTCAGCGCGGCGCCTGAGCGGACGAAGCCACGGTGCGTCAGCATCAGCACGCGGGCCTGTTCCTCGCTGAGGTCGAGCCTGTCGCGCGCCTCCCAAACGGCGTTGATGCGGGCGAAGAGCTTCGTGTTGCCCGAGATCGCCGATTGATGCGCGGCGAGCTTGGGGGAGAAGTCGCGCTGCAGTGCCTCCCGCGCCGGGTTGCTGTCTGCGCCTGCGACGGTAAAGAAGACGCTTAGAACCTTGTCGAGCGCCTCGCCCGAGGCTTCCAGCGCTTCGATGGTATTGGCGAAGCTGGGGGCTTCGGGGTTCTCGGCAATAGCGTCGATCTCGGCCCGGTGGGCGGTGAGCGCCTCCTCCAAAGCGGGGGCGAAATCATCGTCGGAAATGCGGTCAAAGGGGGCGATGCCGAAGGGGGTCTTCCATTCGGTCAGAAGCGGGTTTGTCATGCAGGTCTCCTTTGCGCCCAAGATGGGGCGCGCAGGGGTGACTTGCAATCACCCGCCGCAGGTTTCGCAGCCCTTCCGCCGTTTCAGCCCGATCTTGCGGGTCTCGCCATAAAGCCCGTCGTAGATCATCATCTCGCCGCGCAGCACGCTGCCCGCCCCGGTGATGAGCTTTACCGCCTCCAGCGCCATCATCGTGCCGATCACGCCGGGCAGCGGCCCGATCACCCCGGCCTCGGCGCAGGAGGGCGCAAGCCCCGCCGCCGGCGCTTCGGGGAAAATGCAGCGATAACAGGGCGCGCCGCGGGCGGGGTCGAAGACGCTGAGCTGCCCCTCCCATTGGCTGAGCGCCCCCGAGATGAGCGGCGTGGCCGTCGCGACGCAGGCCGCGTTCACCCGGTAGCGGGTATCGAAATTGTCGGTCCCGTCGAGCACGAGGTCATAGTCGGCCACCAGATCCTCGGCGATCTCGTCGGTCAGGCGGCGGTGGTAGGGGCGCACGGTGACATGGGGGTTCTGCGCCAGCATCTCGGCCTGCGCGGAGAAGACCTTGGGCGTGCCGATGGCGGCGTCCTTGTGGATCACCTGCCGTTGCAGGTTCGCGTTCTCGACCGCGTCATCGTCGATCACCCCGATGGTGCCGACGCCCGCCGCGGCGAGGTACTGCAGCACCGGCGCGCCGAGGCCGCCCGCGCCGATCACCAGCACCTTCGCGTTCTTCAGCGCCTTCTGCCCGGGGCCGCCGACCTCGCGCAAAACGATGTGCCGGGCGTAGCGGTCCAGCTCACTCTCCGAGAAACGGCCCGAGGTGGGGGCTTCAGTCGGCGCGTCCGGCGTGGCGCGCGCGCGCAGGGTCGCCAGCCCCTGCCGGTAGAGCAACACCAGCACGACGAAACCGCCCAAGAGCAGCCAAGGCGCGGCGCTGCCGCCGGTGGCGAGGCGCAGCGGATGGGTGGCCGGAAACAGCAGATGCAGCGCGACCAGCGCCAGATACATCAGGCCAATCAGCCCCGCGCGCAGCCCGCGCGGCAGGCCGAGGAAGCCGCCGCCGAACCAAAGCGCCGCCGCGATGATCAAAACAGCCAGCATCACTGCGCCCCCGTCGAGCCGAACCCGCCCGCGCCGCGCGGGGTCTCATCAAGGCGCTCGGCCAGATCGAAGCCCGTCTGCACCACCGGGGCCACGACCATCTGCGCGATGCGCATGCCATGTTCGACGGTGAAGGCCTCCGCCCCCATATTGCCCATGATCACCCCCACCACGCCGCGATAATCGCTGTCGATGGTGCCGGGGCTGTTGATCAGGGTGATCCCATGCTTCAGCGCGAGGCCCGAGCGCGGGCGGATCTGCACCTCGAACCCCTGTGGGATCGCCATCTGCAACCCGGTGGAGATCAGCGCCCGCGCGCCGGGGGCCAGAACGACGGCGCCGCCGGGCAGATTGGCCCGCAGATCCGCCCCCGCCGCCCCGGCGCTTTCATAGGCGGGCAGTGGCAGGCTGCGGTCCGCGCCCTCGGCCCAGCAGAGGTTGA
>Ga0310345_10002413_pt1 | contig 18968 bp, 35 predicted proteins | sample HC15DNA20500_MG_FD_204667 | JGI IMG/M metagenome (GOLD analysis project Ga0310345, IMG submission 204667) | Marine microbial communities from station ALOHA, North Pacific Subtropical Gyre - HC15-DNA-20-500_MG | ecosystem: Environmental > Aquatic > Marine > Oceanic | place: Pacific Ocean: North...
TCTTTTTAACATAACTAGAAGTAGTCAAAACAACAGGTTCTACATATTTATTTGTAATAGTAGGATAAGGTGAAACTTCAGTATCATCAAATCCATTTAAGATATATACTTCATTTGAGTTTATTAATTCCTCAAACCACACCCCTTCAGCTTCAGTAACAAAGTCGGTATTTATCCTAAGCCTTTCTGTTGCATTTACTCTAAAGTTTTTCTTGCCACCTTTATATCCTGCTACTTTAAAAGTGCTTTTGTTCCAAGTGCCACCAAGTTGAGTATAAGAAGTCCTGTTAGTTGTTACAGACCTAATTGACTTCATATTAAAAGTATAATAATCCCAAACCCCCCATTGATTAAGCCAAGTAAGTCGTATTCCTTCATATCCTTTTTCATTAGGGCAAATAATTTTAATGGTATAAAGTTCGCTGACTGCGTCATTAGACCCATCTTCAGCTTGTACTGTGTAGTGGTCTAGTGTACCTAATGCTACTACGGTTTGAAAATCTGTATTATTATTTCTAAGGTTAGCAGGAAAAGAACCTGCATACATAAGTTTAGGTTGAACCCAATTAGTAGTGGTAGTATATCCCCCCTGCGTCCACCCTGTGTTAATAGTAAAATTATCGAGTTCAACCCCTGAACTATTATAACATTTGTACCTTAGTTTATACACCCTATCCGAACCACCACTAGGCATGAAATTAAAAAATGGCAAAGTACCATAATCTGTAAGTCGTGCATACTGAGTAGTTGGTGCATTACTTAGAAACTTACCAGGACTTGCAGTATCGTTTAAAAGAAAGTTGTCTATATTATATCCATAGTTATTTCCTGCAACTAAGTTCCCTGAACTATCAAACTCCCCTAAAGTCAAGACATCATCATATTGTAATACCCCATTAAATATTTTATATTGGTCAGAAGTTGCATCATTATCAGGTGCTCCTACTGCTTCATCAGCAGCAGCAGCATATTCAATCTTGAAGGTAAAAGCAAGGTATCTTATAGAATTTTCACTTACAGCAATTTCGTCAATTAGGTGTATAGGGTGCGTTGTGTCTGTTGCCTTATACTTACTCCCATTCCCAAAAGTACTCCCTTGCTGATCAGGTTTTAAAAATGTTTCTAGTACAGAACTAAAATCAAATATCCCAACACCTTTATTATTAGGCGTAGTTTTAAATGCTCCTATTTTATTCCCTGCTGAGATTAAAGCAGCACTATTATTGCTTATATACACTTCAGCAACAAACTTAACCTTGAACATATTAGCTACTATTGTAGGTTGTGATATTGAAAACACTACCTGTTGCCCTACTGGAAAAATTGTATATAATGGTTTTTGGTCTATTGTTACTGGCATATTATTTTGTTTTTTGTTTCGGTCTGTAAAATGTGGTTAAATAACTCTCAATGTCTAGTTTTAGATTTTCTAGTATTTTTTGTTGAAGTTCATTGTAACCTTCCCCAAAAGGCTTCTGAAAGAAACTAAGGCTTTTGATTCCATCTCTTTTGATTTTTCTGCTTATTAAGTAAGCAAATCCTGATAGATATTGTCCTGTCTTTTTAGATCTACCCCTACCTAATCCTTTAGGCTTTATTCCTTTCTTTTTAATCCACTTAGAAAGAATATCAATAGGCGGTCCTTTTGTTGTGTAACTATAAGGGCTTGATTCAACTGCATTTTTGTAATTGGTAAATGATTGCTTTTCTTTATTTCCTGAAACACCTTTGTCTAAAAATGTTCCATAGTCTAGCATAAAGAATTTAGTAGTAAACCCCCTGTCATCAGCAACTACTTCAAATCTAATTGAAGTACCTAAAGCAGTTTTACCTCTAGGTTTACCTAAAGCATCTTTAGATTTTTCTAACCTAAGCTGAGCATCATCTACTACTTTTTGTCCAAAATGCTTTAAATAATTTTCAAGGCTCTTAGTGTCCATTAGAGAGCTGCTACAAATATTGATACTTGAGGGTCAAAAGAAACTCCAACAGGGCGTACTTGTATAGAAGCAAGGTCGCCTAAATTAGTCCAAACTGGTGAGGCGTCTGCTTCACCTACCACTACACCTTCTGCTTGTGCAAGGATATGTGAATTACCTGGAGTTAGTAATACTTGATAATTAGTTGTTGCAGTTACAACTGCTACTTCTATCCAAGCATCTGCATCCAAGTTTGTGATTCTAATATACCTAGCATTCTGTATATCAATTGCCCCTGCCGCACTATAAGGTGCTGTTCCAAATACTGCTACTGTTGTTGTTTGTGAATTTTCACAAGCTACTATCCTTTCAAATACATTGTTAATTCCTTCTGTTGTTACTGAGTTTGTGTTACCTCGTAATGCTCCATTCAATACTACACTCTCGGTAACTGTTGTAGTTAATGTTGCCATAATTATATTTTTATTGTTATTTTAAAAAATCCTATTTCTATTTTATATTTCCCTATTTTGAATTTCCACATTATTTTCCTATTGAAGTATCATCAACAGGTATTGTACAAGTTTGAAAGTCATTTTGTACTATTATGCCTATTGAGAAAACCCACCCTGTCAAGAGGTTGTCAAACCTTTCTTGGAATGGTTCTAAAGTATATTCACCCTCAGTAAAATAAACAGGTTCGTTAATATCTTGTGTTCCATCTGTTTCTGCTGATTGCCATTTACTGTGTCTAAACATTCCAATAATATCTGTACAAATTTGTAGGCAGCTAGACATTACTTCTTGCTCATTACTTAAATAGTTTGCTGATTGAAAATTAGCTTCAGTCCAATTCTCTTTCTCACCTACTGCGTCCATAACAAAGAGTTGGAAGTTATATACTAACTGTGATTGCCCTGTACTTACATTCACAGGGTTTATATGAAACAAAGGAAACAGGGTTTCGTTGCTCAAATCAATTTTCCATATATCGCCTGTTGTAGTTGTTTTTATCTGCTTATGTTCTTCGCCTAATTGTTTAAGCGTGTCAATGGCATTATTGTAGGTCTTATTTGCTATCATCTCTTTTTACTGTATTACTTAAATTCAAATCTGTTTCATAACTTAACCAAGTCAAGCACTCTAATAAATTGAGCTTTGTTATACTTTCAAGATTGCTAATATCTTGATTGCAAAGGCGGTGCATCACTCCGAACCATCCCCATTTTTCTGCGAAGTTTTCATCTCCCAGTCCTTCGCTATCTCCTGTGTCCGCTCCACTAAAAATGATGGCAAAATCTGAGATAAGTTTATCACGAAACGCCAAAAAAAAACCAGCGCACTTTGCACTTGCTCTGCTGACATCTGTTTCATTTTCTCCGCCCTTATTGCTATCTTACCATCATACGCTGCTATTGCATAGACATCCTTTTCTTTTTCTGTAATCGGTCTAAACAATACTGCCATTATCTCAGGCATCTTCTTTTCAAGCCCTGCCTTAATAAAAGTTTCAATGTCTGCATACTCTCCTAAACTCAGTTCATCTAAGTTTGGATGGAATGCATATTGTTGCCCTTCTATTTCTATAATCTTTTTAAGCTCTGTGTTCTTTTCTGCTTGTAACTCACTTAGCTTACTCATTAAAATAGCAACATCTTTTAAAGCCATTTCATCTATTAATGACTTCGGAATATCAGACATAGCTGCTATTGTTTCTCTTGCTTCTTTTGTCTTTGTTCCTGTTTGTGCTTCAATGAGTTTAATCCATTTATCAAGCGTAACATCAGCCCAAGAAGTAATTAGATTATAATTTTTCTTTTTGCCCTTCTTCTTAATTTTTACTTTCATAGTGTTTATATATATATAATAGAAATTAGTTAAATTTAGTTTACTGTTTAATTTATTTGTGTATGTTTGCCAAGTTCTTCATATTCGTTCTTGTTTAAAATAGGGGTTGAGATTTTTGTTCTCGCCCCTTTTTTAATGTACAAAATACTTCCCAGCATTAGGATTGTCTAAGTGATATATGACATTATAGCGGATTGAATCAATACTGTGATTGTAATTATCCACATATAACTTAGAACCCTTATCAGCGTAGACATAGTTGTTTAATTCTTTGGCTATGTTTGTACTTTCAGGTGAAACAACTAAGTGATAATCTTGCATTCTAGTTATTCCACTTTCAATAGTTCCTTTCTTAACTGCTTTTATATTTACTCCCAAATGCTTAAGATCTGCAATAAGTCTAGGTTCTGCACTATCAGCTATTATCAGGCTTTGCCCTACTTTGTCTAAAACAATCTTTGCTAGTTCGTGAGACTTCAATCCGTTCTTGTATATATGTTCTTTTAAATATATCTTCTTATGCTTTTTATCAATAGCTACTTCTGTAAGACTATCAGGGTCTATACTAAATCCAAAGTCCATTCCGCAAGAAGTTTGTAGGTCATCAGGATTAAATTCTCCTATACTCCAATTATCAAAGACTACTCCTTCGGCTTTGTCTAGCCATCCACCCATAATTTTGTGCGTGTACTTCTTAAAGTTAGTGTGCTTTATAGTCTTAATACGCTCTAGGAAGCTCGTAGAGAGATTATCTTTATTGTCTAGGTATGTACTATGGATGTAGCATACATTGTCTTTAACACCATTAAAACCACCCTCAACACCTTTGCTTTCAAAGAACCTGTCATATATCCAATGTTCTTTAGTAACAGGGTTCAATACTAAGATGATTCTATTCTGTATATTCTTTTCTCTAATACTTAAGTCTATCGTGTCAAATATATCCTCATCAATAAGCTCTTCTGATTCGTCTAAACACCAAGTACTTATTCCTTGCAAAGACTTTAGACTTGCCGTCTGATTTCCTGAAGAAGTCTTAATACCCCTAAATAGAATGTCTGATTTGTTTCCTAAGTTTACCACCTCAGCTTTATTAACACTAAAGATATTATCAAAACCCAATAGGCTTATCTTTTCTAAGAACTCAGGAATGATTGAAAGGTGAGCTGACACCATTGTATAGCGAGTAAACAAAACCCTTATACCTTTTGACATTGTAAGTAATGTAAGAAAGACTGTAACAGCATAAGACTTTCCTGAACCCCTACCACCTGTGATTATAAAGTAACGGCAGTCAGATTCAAATAGAGGATTGTATTTGCTATTCAGTTTCAGTATCTACAAAGTTTATTAAAGGCATATTAATACTTTCGTCATTAGAAGTTACATCAACTCTTTGTTGAGGTTTGCCATAGAAGTATTCAAAGAATAACTTAACCGCCCATTGTTCTTTCTTTTCTAAACCTTTTTCTAATGACTCTAAAGCCATACTATTCATAGGTGTTAAATTCTCTATTAACTTTTGTTCTTCTGCCTTGCCTTTACGCCCTGCACCTGTCCTTGCTCCACCGTTGTTTATTCGTTTATCCATAATTGAAAAAGATTGATTATTCAATCCTATGTTATATAATAGAAATTACTCGTATTCATTTGGCATCATTAATCTTATACCTAGTTCTGTTAAAGCCCAAATCCTTATTTGGTCTGCATATACTTCAAACTCTTTAGTGTTCATTCTTGCTGAACTCTTTACAACTTGAAGCCCTACTGTCTTGTCGTGTATCTCTATGCTTTGCCATTCACTTGCAAACTTCACTTTGAGTATATCGTGCATTTCATCAGGAAAATATCCAAGTTCTTCTGCTAGTCCTTGTACGATACACTTCCAATAATAACTGTTCTGCATATTAGACCTATTGTTTCTTTGTTTCTTAACATCAACTATATAATCATTACCTAATTCTTTTAAATAGTTTATCAGGCTTTGTTTATCTTGTTTGTCTTTTATTACAAACTTCATTTAGTAATCCTCATTTATTCCCCTTTCACCGATTAGCTTTTCTTTTGCTCCATCCCAAAGTTTATCACCTCTTTTTTTTTTACTTAAAGATTCTTCAGTTCTTATTTGGCTAGGCATTCCTTCAAGTGGTTCGCTATCCATGTACTTACCACATTTACATAGAGCTTCTTTAGTTTCCCATTCGCCAGAAATAAAAACTATTGTAGCTGTTGAAATGTCCTTAGTCTTTCCGCATTTACATTTATACTTTGTCATTTTCTAACTCCTGTTGGCGACAAAGCTCCTGTTCTTGTTTCTGAGGTTAGCACATCTAATTCAAAGTGCAGGTGGTGTATAGCCTTTCTAATATCTTCAATCCCCCCGTCATTATGTTTGTTTTTTGAGCGAAGCAGATATGTAACAGCCGTTCCTACATTATAACTTAGGTCAAAATTGCTTACTACATCTTTTGCTAAATATCCGTTTTTCCCTTTATAGTATTCAGGTATTTCTTTTTTCATAGTTTCATAGTGGTTAATTGGTATTGGCATCTTCTATTTCTTTTAATAATTGAGTGGGTGTATATATTGGTAAGTCATCATTGTAGTTTTTGTATATACAGGTAAAGTTTTCTTTGTTGCCTTTCTTCCAAGTCCAAAGAGTTTTAGTATCTCCTTCAATTTGTTGTTTTAAAACCCATTTAATTGTTTTGTATTTTTTTTTATTCTTTAAATTTTCAATTACTTCTCTGATTTCTTTTCTTGTTCTTTTAGGATTACTCATATCTTATTGTATTTATTATATAGTTTTTTTATTCCATCAAAGCAAGTTGAGATACAAGAACCGCAATTAGTTCCTGTTCCATAATTAGTGCTGTAAATAGTATTGTATAATTCTATCATCTTTTTTTTAGCTGCTTGGTCTTTTGCTCTGCCTGTTTTTAAGTCTTTCCATAAGTCTAGTATTTCATTTATTATTTCTTGTGGCAAATCATCAGGCGTTTCTACTTCCGTTGTCTTTTGCCAATACTTCTGCGGACATTCCATTGGTGCTATCCTTGCCTTCACACGCATAAAACATAAACACCTTTTACATTGTCCTAAGATATTTGAGTAATACACACACGCTTTGCAGATAGCTATTCTATCTTCATAGACTTCATTAGGTACAAAAAACTTATTCATTTTAAAATATTATTATCATACTATCGTGCATTCCTGCTTTGTTTTCTACATATTCACCCAAAGTGTTAACTCCTTTAAATTTAATCCTTTTATATACAAATCTTATTTCTTTTTTATTAGGTAAAATATAATCATGGAATAATTTTGTTGAGGTTGATACAGGTAAAAGCATTACACATAGTTTTCCCTTCTTGCTTTCTTCTATCGCCTTTATCACAAATGCCTCTTTTAATTTTCTTGAATAAGGTGGGTTTATAAAATTTCTTTCTTTCCATTCTATTTTTAATCCGTCCCATTTATTTATATCGTGCTGTAAAGGGCTAGGATCAAAATTAAAATCAAATTCATTATTAAGTTCATTGTATATGTAATCAGGAGTTGCCCAATCATCAATGTGTTTTATGTTTCTATTTTTCATTTAATTCTTTTTTAAGTATTTCTCTTACTTTGTCTATTGTTGTGAAAAGACTATTACGACTTATACCTGTTTTCTTAGCGAGGGTGTCTAGTGTATTGCCCTCATAATAGTAAAGCTCAAAGACTTTCCTATCGTACCAATATAAATCATTCATAACTAAATCAATTTTGTCTAGTTTTTCAAACTTTAAATTCTTTACAGCAGGTTCTTCGGCAATATTATAAAGGCTTTTGTTTGGTATTACTTCACCTGTTTCAATTACATCATAAGTTGAAGTGCTTGACCACTTATCAATATGTGTGTAGTATTTTTTGTACTGATAATAAAAAGGACTTCGTTTGCTTGTTAAAGCCCTGCGTAAAACTACTGCACCGTATTTTGTTATTCCTTCTAATCCGTCTTTCTCATATATTTTCTTTAAAGTTTCAGGGTTCATTTGCAGGAAGTAAATCATAAGCTCCTGCACCGCATCATCTATTTGTTCTTTGTCTTTAGTAAGCCCATAGCACATTGTCCTGAATTTATCACTTAGCTTTGATATTTCAAGATAGATTTTATTCACTTTGCTCTTTTAGATTGTCTATCTTTTCAACAACATTAATTATTAACTCATTCAAGACTGTCTTATAAGCCCTGACTATTGCCCTGTTTTTATTGGTTTCTACTCCTGCAAAAAAACCATTTGTAACCACTGACATATTAATTGGTATTATCATTAGCCAGTCGTACCAATTATTTTCTCTAACCCCTGCTCCGTATGAATTATGATATTCAATAATTGTTTCTACCACATCTAAATAATTATTGTACCTACTTTTAGAACTTACCTCTTTTGCAAACTCTTGGCACATCATCATATAAGCTTCAATGATTGTCTTGTGTTCCGAACTTGCATAAATTGGCTGTGTCATTTGCCAAATTTAAGGAAAATTTTACTCAATTCCTTTTTCCTTTTTTAACTTTTCAACAAGGTCTTTGTAATAACTAATTTTTTCTTCATAGTCTATTCTAGACATTTTTATCGTTTGCCTAGACTTGTATTGTAGTTCTTCAGCAGTACCTTCACCGTATTTATTATCTAATGCTAAACCAAACTTGTATTGTTCGCCCTGACCGAACAAGTTGTCTGCTGCTGACTGTGGCGAAACATTCAATTCACACCACCGAGTTGCCAAATGTCGTCTAGAAATAAAATGACCTGCGTGAATGTTCTTATAATGATAAGTCCTGCCTGAAGTTATACATTGAACCAATCCCTCAGAAGTTGCATTTCTAAGCCGTATGAAAAGACTAAACCATTTATCAAGTTCTTTTTTTAATTTACTTATTGACTTCATAACCTAAGTCTTTACGCCATTGGTCTTGAATAGTTCCTTTTCTTGCTGTATAAAGTTTTCCCCTAAGTTCAGGGTGTTCTTCTTGCAACTTCCTTCGCATTCTTTCTATGGTCTTAATATTAGTCAGCTTACCATTAGCAAACATCTGCATAAACTCTAAGCCGTTTATTTTGTTAGGATCAATTTTTTTTACCTTTAACTCACTAAACCAATAAGTAGCTATGAGTTTAGGGTCGCTATCTCTTAGGTGAGGTTTGTCTATTAAGAGTTGTTTTACTACATCTTTTGTTTTCATTTTAATAGTTTTAAAGGTTCTTGATAATATAATACATTCTTTTCTTTTAAAATTTCCGTTTGATAAGTTGCACTATCAATTACTTTTTTATGAGCATGAACCCATTTGTAAAAAGTTCTGATATTTAAAAAGGGTTCGTCTTTGCCAAACCTTACGCCTAAATGAAAGGCATCCTCAATTTGATTAAAGGTCATGTTTCCAAAGCGTTTCTCTTGTATTAAGTCCTGAGCAAATATTTTACTTAGACTAGCCATAGTTTGCCTGTCAGGTTTCTGTCCTATTTCAACTGATGTCTTGGCTATCAAGTCTAATACTTTTCCTTTTAGTTCTTCTAAGTTTTCTTGTTTTAATGCTTTCATAGTTTTATATTTTTTATTAGTTTTTCATCTTCAAATTTATCAAAAAATAAATCATCAGCTATTTCGTCTAACTGTGTTCCGTTTTCATCTCCAATATAACCAGGCATCATTCCATTATTGTACCATTGAGAAACAATATTTAACACTTGCATTTCAGTCAATCCTAAATCTTCAATTATATTTTCATTGTATTCTAGTCCTTTCATAATAATTTTTTTGCTTCTTGCCATTCGTTAATTTGACTATCTAACTTTGACATTGTTGGTTTATTGTAGTTTTTCTTTTCCCAAGTTATTACTGCTGCTTTCCAATTTTTCATTTTGCCTGAACCTACTGTCCATCCTTTAGATTCATAGTAAGCAATAAACGCTTCTGCATCTATATTGTTCTGCCGTAAGATACAATAATTTTTAACCTCATCTAAAGTTGGTTTTTTAAAGCGTACACTATTACTATCTGTAAGATTAGTATTATTTATATTTATATTAGTATTATCTGTATAAATATTTAGCTTAGGGGTGTCTACCAATTTAATAGACCTAGACAAAATTTCTTTACTACCTAGTCTATATTTTACATCTCTAGTTATATAGCCATTTTTTTCTAATAGTCTGAGCCAATTTTGAATTGAAGCTCTGCTTACTTCATAGAGTTTGCAAAAGTATTGAGTTGATGCTGTGCATTTACCGTTCATATTACATAAAGCTGTTATTTCTGCATAAAGTAATTTAGCGTTTGGGGTGAGCTTTTTATTGTATCTTACTTCAGCAGGAATAACTGCGTAATAGTTTGGTTTCTCCATTAAATAATCTTAACTGTATAGTGATAATTTTTGAGTGCTAACTTAACATTTTCTAATTGATTAGTGTAGTCAAAGTAAGAAGTTTTTATTATACATTTAACTTTATCACTCTTTACCTCTAACAATACATTTGAGTTTTTAGCTTCTTTTACTCCACTTTTAAGCAAATAGCTTTTCATAAAATCACCATCCAAAAAGAAATCTTTAGCACCCTCTAAGTCTTTATATGACCTATAAATCTTATTAAAAGTATTTCTGTATTTTTCCTTATTTGCATAGTTATATTTGTGAGTGTCTCTATAATGGTAAACGGAACATCTATTTCGTTTAATTACTTTAGCTATCACTAAGGGGTGGGTTTTATCTTCCATTATAGCAATAACACTAGCTACACTTCTTGGGATTTGCACTTCACTTCTTCTAGTGTTTAGGGCAAGTGAACCATCAGGCAACCCCAATACGCTGGTAGTGAGGTTGCATAAATTTTTAAAGCTATCTTCTTCTGTCATCTTAAAATGGTATATCGCCTTCGTTAATTCCACCTACGGTTTCTTGTCCTTCTTTAGCTATAAACCAACCATCAATATTATGATAGTATTTTCCGTTGTATTCCCTTGAAGATAAGTTAATTGAAACATTGACATCTGATCCTTCTTCAATATCTCTAATGCTTTTAATCTTATCGCCAAAGAAACTTATAACGACTTCTTTATTGTAATCCGTTCCTGATTGTTCTACAAGGATAGATTGCTTTTCCCAAGTTTTACCTGTTTTAGAAACTCCTGTTTCTCGTTCTAACTTTTTTACTAATTTCCCGATAATGTTCATTTTTATTTATTTTTTAATTATTACTTTTTTTAAAATCTTCTGCTTCATCTTCACCAAATACTCCTAGTTCATAGAACCCTGTAAGTTTTAGGACTGCTCGGCTCATAGCTCGTTTCTCAGCCATTTCCATAACATACCAAGTATTGCAGTTACCATCTTTAAATCCTGCACCTTTCAGTGCTGAACCAAATGTTTGTATAAACGCTTCATCTTTCTTTGCGTGGGCTTTTACAACACAAAAATCTTTTTCGCATTTTATAACCTCATAGTCAATTTCTATCCCTTCTATTGCTTGTATCTTATCAATACCACTTCTTGTGATAATGATGTAGTGTTGATGTTTAAAGACATCATCTGGAGTTAGTCCGTAATGGTTATACTTCTCCTTAATTAGTTCTGTTTTCATATTCTTTTTTTTTGTTAATAATTGTGTAAATATATTATTTTAAATTAATAATTATTGGTTTCTTGTTATTATGTTCGTATGCCTCAAGGTATTCAGGCAGTAATTCATCTTGATAATCTAAGCGTATTTGCCACCCTTCTTCTTTTAACTTCTTAGTAAATAGGTTGTAGCATTGTAGTTCAGTACCAATGACTTTTACATCAGGGTCATTTTTTAAGCACCAATATTCGCATAGCACTTTTTTATCATCTAAAGTTGTTCCTGTAAACCACTCTCGTTCTTCAGGTAAATCATTATACCATTCTTGATATTCAGCGTCTTTTAACTCCATTTGCCATTCCATATTATATTGTCATTATTATAGTATTCGGTTTTTAGCTTAACAAATAAACTAATGACTTGTTCTTCTACTGACTTTTCTAATAAAAATCTCCTATGTTCTTCTTCAATAGTTTTTAATAGTATAGCCAAACTGTCTGTTACCTTATTAAGCCATAATGGGTTTTCTTTCATTACATCTAATATAGATATAATTGCTTCTTCTTTGTTTGTTGCTTCCTTCATTTTAAAATTTGTTTTCATATTCTTTGCTTTAATTAAATTTTTGCTCCGTTTGGTAAGGTGGTTGCACCTGCCTTTATATTTTAATCGTGATGTATTCCATAATCAACTTCTTCATCAGTCCAATTATTTGATTCTTCTCCTAATATTTTACTATCCCATATATTAAAATCTTGCCATATTTTCCATCTTTCATCATCTGTCTTAGCTTCTTTTATTTCTTGCCAAATTTCATCTGAACAGGAGTAATATGTTTCTTCTTCAATAGTTTGTTTTGTTTTATGTACTAATACTTTAGTTTTCATTTTCTTTGTTTTTATACTGCAATAATACAACACTTATTTTAATTAACAACTATATAAACAGTTTTATTTACAAAGTTATTAACAATTAGGTATTGACTGAGGGAGCAACTTTAAGTGCTGTCTAGTATATAGGGGTTAAAAAGAAAAGAAAGTGCCTTAGAGGGCTGAGGGGGGGTGCTATAAAGCAAAAGCTAGGACTACTAAGATAATAAGTAAGTAGAACAAAAAGATTTTTAATTTAGGATTTTCTTCCATTACAAAGGCATTAAGAGGTTAATAGGCAGCGTTCCGTTATTGATAACGACAGAACAACCGATTGATTGTTTCTTGAAATTCTTAGCATAAGCTGCTGCATAGCTTGAACTATCTACACCACAACCGACCTGCATTCCAAAGACCCTGTATCGTTTTCCACAAAACCATTGAACATAAGCGACAGTATGAGTATGACCACAAACGCTAGACATCATATTGTTTTTTGCCTTCGTGGCTGCCTGTCCGCCCTCTCCATGTTCATAGAGTACATTGTCATAAGTAACATTTTCCACCCAATTCCAATTAGGAGTTCCTAAAACTTCGTTATAAGATTTTATCCAAGCAGCAGGAATACCGCCTGACATTCCTTTTCTAGCAGCCATTCTGTCGTGATTACCAATACACACATCTGCATAAGGAAAGGCATTGTACCATTCAGCTACTTGTTTGATTGATTTTTCTAACTCATAACCTGCCGAAAGCCCATCAGGATCAGGTTCGTGGTAACTGAAAGCGTGATTATCTAAAATATCGCCAATGAATACAACTTGGTTACAGTTAAAGTTTTCGTATTGTTCTAAACACCAATCAAGGTAGCCGTCTAAACAGAAAGGTAAGTGCAAGTCACCAATAACTAAGATGTTCCTAGTTTCAGTTTCTCGCATTTTCTGCAAGGCGGCTACCTCATGAGGTTTTAATCTGTAACGATTATTTTTTTCCACTATCCGCAATTCCTTGTCCTAATACGAGGGCAAGAGCTGCATAGAATAGATTTGTTGCTGTTGCCTCATCTACACCGAGATAAGTTACAATTAATGGAACGACAATAGAACCTACTGCGTACCAAAACTTTTTGCTCGAAAGCATCTGACCAATTAACCATTGTTTCATTTTATTTGTTTTTTAAGTTATTATTAAAGTGTGTAAGATAGTCCTATATTAAAAGAACCTTCGTCATCTTTTGTTGTGTAGTTTGGTTCTACATAAAGGTTGTTCCAAACCCTTACTGAAAACCCAACACCCATAGTTACATTTTCTACTGCATCTTCTTGTGGCATTTGTGCAGAAAAATAGATATTGTTAGTGAAATTATATCTTGCAATATAATCATAGTCATCACCATTTTTTTGAATACCTACCATCACTTTGTCAGCGACTTGATACCCAACACCCATGTTGTCGGTGAAATTACTTACACCCCAAGTTTCATTGTCCGAAGGAGTGTTTACATTACTCATTACTGTTATTTGTGCTGAAGCACCTAAACAAAATAATGCTACTATCGTTGTTAAAATCGTTTTTTTCATGTTATTTATTTTTGATTATTAAATTAATATTTGTACCGCCTAAATTAACTATTTCTTTCATCAGCAATTCCATAGCCAATGTAGAGTTTTTAACAAGGTCTTGTTGAGTTCCTATTCCAACCAACACGCAACCCCTAGTATCTTTGGCTGTGTTGCCGACATGAAATAAGATTAAGTCCCTATTTGGAACATCCATCACTAATAAGTGAAGATAGTCTTTTGTAGCTGATTCTCTCGCTACTCTAAGCCTTACGGGATATTCACCTGCTGGGATGCAGCTTATATTTCTTTGATTGTCAAGGTAAGGATTTTCTAAAGTATCACAAAGCCACTCACCATTTAAGTATAGCTTTCCAATAGTGGAAACCTCAGTAAAAGTATTTCGTATTATCAAGAGATTAACGCCCTTGACCTCTATACTTGGTTTTATATCCATTTTGGGATTTTGAAGCATTTTTAGAATGAACTCCTTTACGCTTTTTATGAACCACCTTAACCTTTTCAATTATCTTTCTTTTCGCCATCTCGCTTTTTCTTTTGATAATACCACTTGTCAGCCGTATAAATTATTGTTACCAATAACAGCACGATTTTTAAAATCGTTTCTAAATTACTGAATGTCGCTACACTTAGGATTGTTGTGTTTATGAGTATTAGTTGCCCTGCTTCTTTTATTAAGTGGTTCAATGCCATTTTTTAGGTATGATTTTAATTTCGTTAAATTCTTTTCTTTTACTTTATAGTTTTTTTTCATTAATCTGATGCGGTTAAAAAGTTTCTTAATGTTAATTTACTGCCTTGTTGGTTCGGTCTTTCAAGGTTCATATTTGAGTAGTAGGAGTTGCGGTCAGGGTTTACATCTGCACCTGTGTTTGTACTGTATTCAGGAAAGCTAGATGTGTTGTTTCTTATATAATCTATCATTCTCTCCATGTAATACTCACCTGTGTTAAGCACCTCATTTCTAAGGTGTTGTGCTTCTTCCGTACTTAAAGCCGTTCCATTTTCTGATGTCTTAGAATAAATATTCCCATTCTCAATTTTAAAACGAAGGAATGGGAGTGCCATATAGAGAGCAAAGCTAGGCAACATCTCGCCTATGTAGTCGTTTAATAAAGTCGCATACGCTTCATTCCCTGCATCATTAACTGTTCCTGCTGTAATTAAGTCTTTTAATTTTTGATTAAGGTCTGTACCTAACTTAGTTTCCACATAGAGCTTTTGAGCTTGTTTTATGTATGGGAGTATAAGTTCGCTAGAAACATTAAGCCCTACTGTTGTGGAATCTTTAAGTTTTTCTTCTGATATAAATAATACGTATGCCATAATTATCTTGCTTTTATATATCCGTTATTTTTCATTGTTCTAGGTGCTTGTGCTACTTTCTTATCATTTGGCTTAGGATAAAAACCCTGACTTCTAGCTTTAGCAGTAGAGATTAATTTACCATACTGTGTTATGTCTTTTTCTGTATAAGCATCTTCTAGTTCCATAACATAGATTTTTCTGATGAACCGATGGAAACACTGTGGACCGCCCTTATATAGCCAGATTGAGTAAGTTGCAGCACCTTTAGGTCCGAAACCTGGATTAACTCTTTTTGTGTCTAACGCCACTAAATCTTCTTTTCGGTATAATTTATTAGCACCCATCATTTTCCTGCAAAATTCCCTTCTAGTTCCTGACTTATTTGTAAGAGCAGGGTCTTTGTCATATTTGTATCGGACTTTAAAAAACTTACTTACTTTTTTGCTCCACCCATCCTGTTCATCTAAACCATCTCTGTCATCTTTAGGTACTGTTGCAAACTCATATTTTTCATTTAGCTCTTTTTCAAAATCAAAATCTTCGTGTTCATCTTCTACTATTTCCTCATCAAGTAATTTATACCCTTCTAAATCATCCTCTCCAAACTCGTCTATGAACGCATCTAAGGCAGTATATTCAGCCATCTTAGTAAAGTCCTCATCAACGACAATATCTTCCTTTAGAGGTGGTAATCCGAGTTCCTCTCGTATTTCATCTTGTGTCATCACCGCCATTAAGTCTTGATTTGTAAATCTTGTTGTAATTGGTTTAAGCTGTTCAAATCTTACAGGCATATCCATATTATTAACTGTGAAGATTTTTCTTAAAGTCTTTATGATATGCTCTTGGAAGGGCATACACACCGTATTTAGATAATAATTCGCAGCCGAGTTAAGCTCGTCTGCATTATTCCCTAAACCTGTGTCTGATTTTATTCCCATCAATATTGGACTTGTAACTCGGTGTCCTGTCAGAATATTCTGAACCAATAGCTCTTGCAAGGCAAGGTACTGCTTATCTAAATCTGAAGGGCTTATTGCTGTTATTTCAGGGGTTCTTGTCTTATCGTCTGAGAATGTCAAAATGAATTTTCCTGCGTTCTTTTCTCCCGAAAACTTATCTGCTAAACTTTGTTCTATTTGGAATCGTTCCTCTTGTGTTGGCACTCCGTTAGCAAACGAAATCATAAAAGAACCTGAAAAGCCATTAGAGATATTGTTGAGATGAAACTCAGCTACTCTTTGGTCTACTAAAGCCCAGTTGTTAGCAGCAACATAGTCAGGTGTGTGATAGACATTCATATTAGGACTGTAAAGCCCTGTATAAAGGATCTGATTTGCTGCGGTTCTGTCATTAGTATTAAAGGCAGGAACTCTATAAGGTTTGTTCATTCTTGTATTTGACCAATCTGAAGAAATGTAGTAAGCCTCAACTTTTCCTAATTCGTTAGGTTTTTCTGCTCTAATTTTTGAGCAGTCTATGTGGTGAATTTCAGCTATTTGTGTCCTGTCCTGCGACCAAACGACATTAAGAGCAAAAGCCCCCTGAAGTTTAAAGTCAAAGGCTATTTTTTTAATTACTTCGTCTAGTGTTTCATTACTGTTAGCTGAACCAAAGAATTTCTTTAATTTAACAATAGCATCTAAATCTCTTTCATCTTCATCTTCTATTACAAGCCCCTCACCTGCGATTAATTCTGCCGTAGCATTGATAATAGCGGCTTGTGTAGAGCTGTTGTAGTAAAGGTCAATTAAGAATTGTGGAAAGAGGTTAGCCCAATCTTCTGTTCCGTAAGAGATGTAATCCTTTCCCCTAACTTCACTAACTACTGGAGCTGTTGTCGTGCTTAAATTTATTGATATTATATTTTCCATTTTATAAAGTTGAAAGTCTATCGTTTACATTAGCAGTTAAATCTGCACTAGAACTGCTATATATTTGTATTTCTTTTACTGTTCCATCATAGCCATTAGTGTCTGTTGCTCTTATTCCTATTACATCAATATCAGCCGTACCTGCAAGAGTAGGGGTTGTACTTTGTGCTACTCCATCTTTATATAAAGTCAAAACATTAGAAGCCCTAGTAACAACAAGATAGTCGTCCCCAAAAGTACCACTATCTAAGGTAATATTGGCGATTGTGCCGTCTATTTTTATTCTGAATTGACTAGCCGTACTATATTTAAAAAATTCATTGGCAGTCGTGTTATCGCCTAAAATAGTTCCATTGGTTGTGCTTGTGTTTGCTACAAAGCCTACTGTAAAGTCTCCTGTTAAAGAAATCTGACCTACTGTTTGTAGGTTATTATTGTCAGCACTTACAAAAGTTAAAACTCCTCCTGAATAAGCAGGTTGCTCTGTTGCAGTAGCTTGAACCATATCATATAAACCAGCAGGAGCACTATCCACCCAACCAGAAACATCAGAACCATTAAGACTTATGCCGACTGCATTTTGATACCAAGCCACTAACTTTGGTTCATCATCAGGCGACCATTTACCCAATGGTCTAGTTGAGTTTATACTTAATCCTAATCTTTGTGCTAACATTATATGATATCTTCATAGTAACATAACGCAACCCCACTCGTTAGAGTTATAGCTGTTACATTAAGGAAAATTGTTACTCCAGCAGGAATTGTCGTTTGAAGGTTAGCTATTGCTGAACCTGCTGCTGTTGTAGCGTTACCTGCTGCTATTGATGCTATTACACTCTCCACAGGAAAGTGAACTGCATAGTAGTTTTTACTTGTCATAGCAGTTGTTGCTATTACATCACACCTATTTTTCCCTAGTGTTTCTCGTAGTAATTGATTGTCATTGTCTATTTGTGCCATTTTTTTTATTTTTTATTTTTATTGTCCATAATATATGTAGTTGCTTTGTTCTATACTTGCTGTAATATTACCATCCGTAGTAAACCCCCCACCTGTTAAAGTTACTATTGGGTTTGTTATGTACCCACTACCAGGATGGGTAATGGTTACTGTATTAATTACACCCGCTAAAACAGTACAAGTTGCTTTCGCTTGATGACCACCCGTAGTTCCAGGTGCTGCGATTGTAACAGTAGGTGCAGTTGCGTAACCCGTACCAGCATATTGAATAGTTAAAGCCTGTACTCGTTTTGCATTTTGAATGTATTGTACTTCTTCGCTTCCATCCTTTTCTGCTAAATACAATTTGCCAATAGCTACAATCCCTTCTACTACTCCCTTATCATTTGCCACAGGAAGGACATCTGTTTCTGTTGCAGGTGCAGTTGAAGAACTTAGAACAACATCTACACTTACCCAACTGACTTCATAAACTTCATACTTATAATATCCAGCAGGGATTAAATTTATTCTTCCTGTATATCTATTAGGAGTTGTATGGTAAATAAAAGCCATAGCAGTATATCTCTCATAAATATTCTGTAATAAAGGATAAGCATAAAATACCGCTTCATCTAAGTCATTTGAGAATTTAACTAAGTGCCTTACTCTGTTTGAAGGTACATTAGCTATTCTATTTGCCTTCGTTTCTATAAAGGCATCAAAATTAGTTTCTCGTATTGCTTGTATCATATACTATATAATAGAAAAGCATTGTATTTATTTGCTTATGGTAGGTTTTTAAAAGAAAAGAGCAGCTATAAGCTGCCCTAATCCAAGAATATATGAAAACTACTAATTAAGAAGTTGTAGGGAAAGTTCCTGCTTCATTAACAAAGCCACTTTGATCCCAAGGAGTTGTAGTATAGTCCTCTAACATAGCGAAAGGTAATGCTTCAAGTCCGTCAAAGGTCAGAGTGTAACCGTTTCTATCTCCGAAAGCAGCACCGCTATCCATAGT
>Ga0310345_10002416_pt1 | contig 18955 bp, 18 predicted proteins | sample HC15DNA20500_MG_FD_204667 | JGI IMG/M metagenome (GOLD analysis project Ga0310345, IMG submission 204667) | Marine microbial communities from station ALOHA, North Pacific Subtropical Gyre - HC15-DNA-20-500_MG | ecosystem: Environmental > Aquatic > Marine > Oceanic | place: Pacific Ocean: North...
GATCGGCGTCGCCTTCGAAGATCTTGTTGATCTCCGTCTCGTCCTCAGGGAGCGCGATCTTCGGCTGATAGGCCGGCTGCTCCTCGCGATCAGCGAGCGCCTTCTGGCTCGCCTCCGTCACGACCTGTTGCACGACTTCCGCCATCACCGAGCGTCCATAGACCTTGCGCAGATGCGATTTCGGCACGTGACCTGGGCGGAAGCCCTTGAGCTGAACCTTGCCCTGCAGCTCGTCCAGACGCTTGTCGAGCTTCTGTTCCAGCTCGTCGGCGCCGATCACGACCTTCAGCTCGCGGCGCAGGCCCTCATTGGTGGTTTCGGTGACATTCATTCTGGCTGACCTATTGCTGATATCCGCCGGCACCCGAGCGGGCGCCTGCGGAAAAGCGGAAATTCGTGAAGCCTAGTGATTTGCGGTTGGTGCGGGCGGAGGGACTTGAACCCCCACGGCCGAAGCCACCAGAACCTAAATCTGGCGTGTCTACCAATTTCACCACGCCCGCAAAGTAGGATCGGCTCGTTTCTGAAGCGCGCTATATCACAGCGTTCGAGCCGGGGGCTAGCCCGTAACGAACGATCCACCGGGTGGCTGCCCTATCATCTGGCTTGGGAGCTGCGTGGAGACAAGGCGCTTCCGACGCTGTTCGGCGTCCGGGCGGCTGGCAATCGTCGGCGGCCTATCCGATATTGTTCCTATTAATCGCGGAAGAGCCGGGCGTTTTGTGTGTTGGCATTCGTCGGCCCCGGCTTGCCGCAAGCGGTCCGTCTCAGTACGTTGCCGCTTCACTCACCAAGCGGGAAGCCTTCTCTTGAATTACGACGACGGGATCATCGAAGCGATCGGCAACACGCCGCTGATCAAGTTGAAGCGGGCGTCGGAGGAGACCGGCTGCACGATCCTCGGCAAGGCCGAGTTCATGAATCCCGGCCAGTCGGTGAAGGACCGCGCCGCCCTCTTCATCATCCGCGACGCCATGGCAAAGGGACTGCTGAAGCCCGGCGGCACGGTGGTCGAGGGCACGGCCGGCAATACCGGGATCGGGCTCTCCCTGGTCGGCAATGCGCTCGGGCTGAAGACGGTCATCGTCATCCCCGAAACCCAGTCGGACGAGAAGAAGGACATGCTGCGGCTGTCCGGGGCCACGCTGATCGAAGTGCCGGCGGTGCCCTACAAGAACGACAACAACTACGTGAAATATTCCGGCCGCCTGGCCGAGGAACTGGCAAAGACCGAGGAGAACGGTGCGATCTGGGCGAACCAGTTCGACAATGTCGCCAACCGCCAGGGCCATATCGAGACCACGGCGGTCGAGATCTGGGACCAGACCGACGGCAAGGTGGACGGGTTCATCTGCGCGGTCGGCACCGGCGGCACGCTCGCCGGGGTCTCCATGGGGCTGAAGGACAAGAACCCGGACGTCACCATCGGTCTCGCCGATCCCATGGGCGCCGCCCTCTACAATTTTTACGAGCACGGCGAACTGAAATCGGAAGGCTCGTCGATCACCGAAGGAATCGGTCAGGGGCGGATCACCGCCAATCTGGAGGGGGCGGAGGTCGACAAGGCCTTCCAGATCCCCGACGCGGAAGCCTTGCCCATTGTTTTTAACCTCTTGAAGGAGGAAGGGCTCTGCCTCGGCGGGTCCAGCGGCATCAATGTCGCCGGCGCGATCCGGCTTGCCCGGGAGATGGGTCCAGGCCACACCATTGTCACGGTGCTTTGCGACTACGGCACCCGCTACCAAAGCCGGCTTTTCAACCCTACCTTCCTGAAGGAGAAAGGCCTGCCCGTACCCGAGTGGCTCGACGGTGCCCCGGCCGAGGTCCCGAGCGTCTTCGTTTAATGGAATTTCCTGGATGGATACTTTGAGCAAATCTTGGCTGATCGAAACTGAAGAGCTCCAGAAGGAGCTGAACGCGCCCGATCTCGTCGTGGTGGACGGCTCCTGGCATATGCCTTCGGAGGAGCGGAACGCCTACGAGGAGTATCTCGATGAGCATATTCCCGGCGCGGTGTTCTTCGATATCGACGAGATTTCCGATACCTCCAACCCCCTGCCCCACATGCTGCCCTCTCCGGAGAAGTTCTCCTCGCGCATGCGGTCGCTCGGCATCGGCGACGGGGCCCGGGTCGTGGTCTACGATTCGAAGGGCCTGTTCAGCGCCGCCCGGGTCTGGTGGACCTTCCGGGTGATGGGGGTGCAGGACGTCTACGTGCTGAATGGCGGGCTCCCGAAGTGGAAGGCCGAAGGCCGCCCGACCGATGACGGCCCGCCGCCGCTCCGCACGGCGCGGCATTTCACGGCGCGGCGCCACATGGAGCTGGTGAGCGAAGCCTCCGACATTCTCTCCCATCTGAAGGACGGGTCGGTGCAGATCGTGGATGCGCGCTCGCCGGACCGGTTCGCCGGATCGTCTCCCGAGCCGCGCGAAGGGCTCCGCTCCGGCCATATCCCCGGCGCGCACAACGTGCCCTACCGCACCCTGATCAACGAGGACGGCACGCTGAAGACGCGCGAAGAGCTGGAAGCGGCGTTCAAGGACGCCGGCGTGGATGTGCACAAGCCGGTGGTCGCGAGCTGCGGTTCTGGCATCACCGCCGCCGTGCTTGCCCTGGCCCTCGCCACGGTCGGCAACCGCCGTGCGGCGGTCTATGACGGCTCCTGGACCGAATGGGGCGCCAATCCGGATCTTCCCATCGAGACCAGCTAGATGAGCAAGCGCTCGGCCGCCGGAAAGAAACCGCAGACCAAGCTCGGTCACCTGGGGCGGGACCCCGCGCTGTATCGGGGTTTCGTCAATCCGCCGGCCTATCGCGGCTCGACGGTGATCTTCCCGACATTCGCCTCTCTGGTCGCCGACGATCAGGAATTCTCCTACGGCCGCATCTGCACGCCCACGGTGAAGGAGCTGCAGGAGTCCCTGGCAGAGCTGGAGGGCGGCGACGCCTGCTTCCTGAGCTCCTCGGGTCTCTCGGCGATCACCGCGGTGCTGCTCGCCTTCGTGGAGGCGGGCGATCATCTGCTGGTGACCGACAGCGTCTACAAACCGACGCGGCGTTACTGCAACGAGGTGCTGAAGCGGCTCGGCGTGGAGACGACCTATTTCGATCCCATGATCGGGGCCGGCATCGCCGAGCTGATCCGGCCGAACACGAAGCTGGTCTTCACCGAGTCGCCAGGCTCCCAGACTTTCGAGGTGCAGGATATCCCGGCGATCGCCGACGCCGCCCACAAGGCCGGCGCGCTGGTCGCCATGGACAATACCTGGGCGACGCCGCTTCTCTTCAAGCCGTTCGACCACGGCGTGGATGTCTCGGTCCACGCGGCGACCAAATATATTGTGGGCCATGCGGACGCGATGCTGGGCGCGGTGATCGCGAAGGGCGACAGATGCGTCGAGGCGCTTGCTGCCATCCACGATGCGGGCGGCATGTGCCCGGGCCCGGAAGACGTCTATCTCGGCCTGCGCGGCATGCGGACCATGGGCGTGCGGCTGGAGCGCCATCAGGCGTCGGCCATCGCTCTCGCCGAATGGTTCGCCGGACGGCCGGAAGTCGAGCGTGTGCTGCATCCGGCCTTCCCCGACTGCCCAGGTCACGCGCTTTGGAAGCGCGATTTCCTCGGCTCCTCGGGCCTCTTCTCCGTCGTTCTGAAGCCCATGTCCAAACAGGCGCTGGCCGCCATGGTGGACGACATGGAGCTGTTCGGCATGGGCTATAGCTGGGGCGGCTATGAGAGCCTGATCCTGCCCTTCGATCCGCGGGCCTATCGCTCGGCAACCACCTGGGACGCCAAGGGTCCCTCCTTGCGCATCCATGCGGGGCTTGAGGATCTCGACGACCTCAAGGCCGATCTCGAGGCCGGGTTCGAGCGCGCCGCCGCCAAGAGCTGAGTCCCAAGCAAAACGCATCCACCGATCCTCGCCGCTCTCCCGTGCGGTTCTGGCGCGCCCCCTTTCGCCGCCTGCTCCGGCTTCCGATATGCCCAAGCGAAGCAGACGGACAGCGGACCAAACGACTAGGAGGTGCATCCATGGATCTGAAACTCGCCGGCAAGCGCGCGCTCGTGACGGGCTCCACGCAAGGCATCGGCTACGCCATCGCCAAGGGCCTGGCCAATGAGGGCGCGGTCGTGATCCTCAACGGGCGGACGCAGGACAAGGTCGACGAGGCGGTCGACAAGCTGAACAAGGAGGCGAAGGGCGAGGCGATCGGAATCGCCGCCGATGTCGGCACGGCGGAAGGCGCCGAAAAACTCGCCCGCGAGGCCGGCAAGGTCGACATCCTCGTCAACAACGCGGGCATCTTCGAGCCGAAGCCGGTGCTGGAGATCTCCGACGACGACTGGCAGCGCTTCTTCGACATCAATGTGATGAGCGGGATCCGTCTGACCCGGGCGCTGATGCCCCATATGCTCGACCAAGGCTGGGGCCGCGTGGTCTTCATCTCCTCGGAGTCGGGCGTCCATATCCCGCCGGAGATGGTCCATTACGGCATGACCAAAGCGGCCAATCTCGCGCTGTCCCGGGGCTTCGCCGAGAGCTTCCCCGGCTCCGGCGTCACCGTGAATGCCGTGCTGCCCGGACCGACGCGATCGGAAGGCGTGGAAGGCTTCCTGGACAAGATGAGCGGCGAGAGCGGCAACGACATGGAGACGGTGGAGCGGGACTTCATTGACGAGAACCGGCCGACCTCCCTGCTCAAGCGCTTCGCCTCCACGGAGGAGGTGGCCAACATGGTCGTCTATCTCTGCGGCGAAGGCTCATCGGCCACTAACGGCGCGCCCGTCCGCGTCGATGGCGGCGTCGTCCGCTCCATGGTCTAAGCGATTGCTCCGCACCGCCCGGTAACCCTGGCGCCAACCCTCTCCTCCCCAAGCGCGTCGAAAAGCGCTATCAGTCGAAGTTTGGGACTCGGGTTGGGGAGCCGTCGGGGTGTTCGGAAGTCTAGTTGGCAGGGTTACCGGTGCAGTCCGGGTCGTCCTCTTTGCCGTTGTCGCTCTGGCGATCATCGCCGGGTTCGGAAAACCGGCCGCTGCTGCGCCCGAGACCGTGACGGTCGGGGCCTATATCAACGATATCCAGCAGCTCGACTTCAAAACCAACAACTACACCGTCGACCTCTATGTCTGGTTTCGCTGGCGGGATCCGAACATCCGGCCCGACCAGAGCATGGAGTTCATGAACCGCTACGCGTCGGACGACAATCTGCGCCAGGAGTTCATGGACGAGCCGGAGGTGATGCCCGACGGCAGCTTCTATTCGATCCTCCGCTATCAGGGCCGGTTCTCCACCAAGTTCAACCTGGAGGACTACCCCTTCGACACCCAGACCATGACCGTGATCATGGAGGACACGCTCTCTGGCGCAAGCAAGCTCCGCTACAAGCTCGATGGGCCTCAGCCGGTCGATATCGATCCCGTGCTGACCCTGCCGGGCTTCCGGGTCGGCAAGCCGGAAATGCGGGTGGACCAGCAGAAATATCCGACCGGGTTCGGCGATCTCTCCGTCGGTGATTCGGAGCCCTATTCCCGTGTGGTTCTGTCGATCCCGGTGACGCGGCCGGCCGTCGCCATGACGATCAAGACCTTCGTGCCGATCCTGCTGATCATCGTCTGCGCCTCGCTCGTCTTCTTCGTGCGGCCGGTCTATGTGGAGGGGCGGATCGGCCTGGGCATCACGGCCTTGCTGACCCTGGTCGCGCTGCAGCTCTCGGCCACGTCGGGCCTGCCGGATGTCGACTATCTGACGATGCTCGATAAGGTCTACCTGCTCGCCTATCTCTTCATCATCCTTGCCCTGACGCGGATCGTCGCGACCTCCTGGAAGGGCGAGCTCGCCGAGCACGAGAAGGGCATTTCCCGCAACGACCGCCGCTGGGTGGTCTGGCTGCTCAGCGCCTATCTCTTCGCCAACGTGCTGGTGGCGGTGTCGAGCGTCTGGATGAATTGAGGGGTACGCGAGGCTGCCGACGGCGCCGATGCGGCGGTCGGAAGGCGACTGGTGATCCCGGCAGGACTTGAACCTGCAACCCCCTGCTTAGAAGGCAGGTGCTCTATCCGGTTGAGCTACGGGACCGGTCGCGGGCCGGGTGCCCGTCCGCTTTCCCTAATGGGTCCAGCGGTCGGGCCGGCCGTATCTAAAATTCTCCGCGTAGGATTTCGGCTTCACCTTGGAGGAATGGGTCTCCTCCAAGCGGAACGGAATGCCGTGGCGGGTGGCGTAGGCGATGGCCTCTTCTTTGGTGTCGAAGCGCATGCGGATCTGCCGTCTGGTGTCGTAGGAGCTGGTCCAGCCCATCAGCGGCTCGATCACGTTCGGCGTCTCAGGCTCGAATTCGAGCACCCATTCGCGGGTCCCCGCCTTGCCGGATTGCATGGCGTTCTTGGCGGGTTGGTGGATACGAGCAACCATCTTCGTCTCGTCCTCACGCTTAAGACGCCGGCCTTCTTGAAGGCTTCGGCGGATTGGTCGGGGCAGCAAGATTCGAACTTGCGACCCCCTGCTCCCAAAGCAGGTGCGCTACCAGGCTGCGCTATGCCCCGATGACCGTGCCACGGGCCTCGACGTGTGCGTCCTGTCCGGACCGCACGGGATCGAAGCCGCCTGCCCTGGAGATACAGGCTTCGCCCTCCCTCGGCAAGATTGCGGCGCGTCGCAGAGGAGCTTGCGCCATGAGCTTTAAGATCGGATTTCCGCCGCTCCGATCAGGCGACTAGTCGCCGGCGTCGAAGCTGATGGGATCGCCGACCTTGAGGCCGATCCGTTTCGCCGTGCCCGCTGGCACCTCGAGCACGCCGATGGCCGGCCCGTTGGACGGGATGGTGTCGAGGGAGAACGGCTCGGTGCGCTCCGCGATACGGTTCACTTTCCAGTCGGGACCGATGAACACCATGTCGAGGGACAGATAGGTGTTCTTCATCCACATGGTGATGGGCTGCGGCTCGTCATAGAGGAAGACCATGCCCTGGTCGGGGGCGAGATCGCGGCGGAACATTAGGCCCTTGGCCCGTTCGGCTTCCGTCTCGGTGACCTCCACCGTGAAGGGGTATGTTCCGGTTTCGGTCTCCAGGGTCATCGTGCCGGTGCCGAGCGCTGCCGCGGGCGTGGCGGCGAGAACGGCCAGAAAGGCAATGGCGTAGGCCGCCGCGGTGATGCGTGCGCCGAACGCCATGGCTCGATCTCGTTGGATTAGTGGGACGAAGGGCCGGCGACGCCGTCCGGCTTCAGCTCGGCCGCGGAGAGGCCCTTGGGGCCCTGGCCGAAGCGCACCTGGACGATCTGGCCCGGACGCAGCTCCGTGAAGCCGAAGCGGCGAAGGGTCTCCATATGCACGAAAATGTCCGATGTCTGCGGCCCGCGGGTCAGGAAACCGAAGCCGCGCTGACGATTGAACCATTTCACCACCGCGCGTTCCCAGTCGCTTTCAGGAACGACCGCGGCGTGGGTCCGTTCCGGCAGCTGGGACGGATGCACCGCGGTGGACTCGTCCATGGTGAGAATCCGCAGCGCCTGCAAGCCCTTATCGCGACGGGCTGCCTCGCAGACAACGCGGGCGCCCTCATAGGCCGTCTGGAAATTTCCGTTGCGCAGGCAGCTCACGTGAAGCAGCACGTCCGGCATGTCGCCGTCGGGAACGATGAAGCCGTAACCCTTTGATGCGTCGAACCACTTGATGGCGCCGGAGACCTCGATGACCTCGATCGTCGGATCTTCTTCTAGCCGCCCAAGGTCCTCTGGTTGTGGCGATTCCTTCGCCCTCATAGCCGCACTCCCCCGCTTGTACTTGGCTATTTCGACCGCTGACGCCCGCACGAATCAGCCGATCTCGCCTCTGGGGAACATAGCATCGGGTCTTTGCGAGGCCAGTGAAAAATCCTTGGGAATCTTGGCTTCTCCACAAAGGCTCGGCGAGTTCGGAGATATCCCGAACCCTCCGTTTTAAGCGCATGATCGACAAGAGATATCCTCTTTTCAGTGCCATTTTCGAACAGTTTTGACGCCGGTGTCGGCGCGTCGGACGGCGGGGGCTGCAAATCCCTCTAGCGCCATATAAATTCCCGTTCCGGCGGGCTAAATCGGCGCGCGGCAGCGCCATTGTGGATGTTGTGCAACAATCGTGGCGAAATCGCCCCGGAGCGCGAAGTGCCCTAGCCTGGCGAAACGGTTCCGGGAATCGCCTGGCGGGCCCGTAAGACATGCAATGAGCCGGATGCTGCGCGGCACCGTGTTGAGGATAAAGCCTAAGGAGGAGACCCATGAAGTATCTGCACACCATGGTCCGGGTATCGGATCTCGACGAATCCCTCGACTTCTTCTGCAACAAGCTGGGGCTGAAGGAGACGCGGCGGAAGGACAGCGAAAAGGGCCGCTTCACCCTGATTTATCTGGCCGCGCCGGAGGACGAGGAAGCGGAGCTGGAGCTGACCTATAACTGGGACCCGGAAGAGTATACGGGCGGACGGAATTTCGGCCATCTCGCCTATGCGGTCGACGATATTTACGCGACCTGCGAGAAGCTCCAGAAGAACGGCGTGACCATCAACCGCCCGCCGCGGGACGGCTATATGGCCTTCATCCGCTCGCCTGACGGCATCTCCATCGAGCTCCTGCAGAAAGGCAAGCCGATGCGGCCCCAGGAGCCCTGGGCATCCATGGAAAATACGGGAAGTTGGTAGGAAAATCGCGCGAGGCGGTGGCACCCCCTAGGGGAGTCGAACCCCTGTTTCCAGGTTGAAAACCTGGCGTCCTAACCGTTAGACGAAGGGGGCGTGCCGGCCGCGCCGAGCGTTTCGCCCGGCTGCGGTTCAAGGGTGCCCATATAGAAAACTTGGGCGCGTCCCGCAAGCGCGCGTTGTGCGGTTTTTGCGTCGCAGGGCAACGATCGGGCTCCGATCGGCCCGCTATTGCGGCTCCGCGGCGTCCTCGATGGTCAGTTCGACGCTTTCCCGCCCCTGCCAGCGATTGATTCAAAGGTGCCCCGCCACATGGAGCGGCCGGCCTTCTGCCCCCTGCAGCATCGCGCCCAGGGGCGTCTCGGCGGCACGAAAGGCGCAGGCGTCGAGGCGCGCGCCGTCGGGGCTCTGGAGCCGGCAGCGGATATGGCTTCCCTTCATGACGCGGATGCCGGTCACGCGATGGGCCGGAAAGGCGAAGCGGGGCCTCGGGTGCCCCATCCCGAAGGGTCCCGCCTGCTCCAGCAGTTCCAGAAGCTCAGGCGTGGCGCCAGAGGCGCTCAGGGCGCCGTCCAGCAGCATCTCGCGGGCTTCATCGGCCGCGGCTACCCCGCTCGCGAAGTGGCTTGAGAGCGCCGCCTCCAGCTCTGCAAGCCTGTCCCGGGTGAGCGCGAAGCCCGCCGCCATGGCATGGCCGCCGCCTTTCACGAGGATTTCGCGAGAAACGCAGTCGCGAACGGCGCGGCCGAGATCGACCCCGGCGATGGATCGGCCGGAGCCGGTGCCGGCGCCTGTCTCGTCCCAGGCGATGACGAGGGACGGACGGGCGAAGCGCTCCGTGACCCGGCTCGCCACGAGGCCGAGCAGCCCCTTATGCCAGCCGTCGCCATGGGCGACCAGAAGCGGCCGGTCGGGATTCTCCTCCAGGGCCGCCTCGGCGACGGCGAAAGCCTCCTGGAGCATACGATCCTCAATGGCCTTCCGCTCGGTGTTCAGCGCCTCCAGCCGGTCGGCGAAGCTCCGCGCCTCCACGTCGTCCTCGGTGCAGAGGAGCGCCGTGCCAAGCGCGGAGAATCCGGTTCGGCCGCCCGCATTGATGCGTGGCCCGAACACGAAACCGAGGGTGTAGCAGGTCGGCGCCTCATCGATCCGGGACACGTCAGCGAGCGCCCGCAAGCCCGGATTCTGCCTCAACCTCAGCACTTTGAGGCCTTGGGCTACGAAGGCGCGGTTGATGCCTTGCAAGGGTACGACATCGCAGATGGTGGCCAGCGCCACGAGGTCGAGGGAGCTCAGGAGATCGGGCTCCGTCGTGCCGGCATAGAAGCCCGCCTGGCGAAGCTGGCGCGTGACGGCGACGAGGAACATGAAGACGACGCCGGCGGCAGCCAGATGTCCGAGGCCGGAGATATCGTCCTCCCGGTTCGGGTTCACCACGGCGTAGGCCGGCGGCAGGTTTTCATCCGCTTGGTGATGGTCGAGGACGATCACCTCCGCGCCCGCCGCGTTGGCCGCTGCGATGGGGCCATGGGCGGCGGTGCCGCAATCCACGGTGAGGATGAGCTTCGCCCCCTCCTCGCAGAGGCCTCGCATGGCGGCGTCGGACGGGCCGTAGCCTTCCGTCAGCCGGTCGGGGATGTAGTGGGTGGCCTTCTTGCCGTGATGGCGCAGGAAGCGTTCGATCAGGGCGATCGAGCAGGCACCGTCCACGTCGTAGTCGCCGAAGACAGCGATCGGCTCGTCGTTCCGGATGGCCTGGACAAAGCGGGCGGCGGCATTCTCCATATCCTGGAGGGTCGCAGGGTCCGGCATCAGGGTCCGCAAGGTGGGATTGAAGAAATCGCTCACGCTCTGGGGCTCCGCGCCCCGCGCGGCAAGCACGCGTCCCAGGATCTCCGGCAGGCCGTTCTGCTGGGCGATGGCCGTGGCGACATGCTCCCAGGATCCGGGCAGGCGCGCCCTCCAGCGCCGGCCGCAGGCGGAGCGCTCCACGCCGAGAAAGGCAGGCTCGGTCTCCACTGCAATGTCTGCCGGCTCGGCAACATCTGCCGACCGGGGCAAGGCTGCGCCCATGATGCTATTCCAAGCTGACGGTCCGGCCGTTGCCGGATCGATCGATTGCGAAGCTTGCGAGCCTAGCCGATTCGCCCGGGGTTCCGGGGCGTGGCGCGCTCGCCGTCGATGCGGCGCTCCGTGCGGACCCAGCGGATCGAGCGATTGGCGGAGCGCATCACCACGGTATGGGTGGTGACGGCGCGCGGCGTGAAGCGGACGCCCTCCAGGAAGGAGCCGGAGGTGATGCCGGTGGCGGCGAAGCTGACATCGCCGGACGCCATCTCCGCGAGGCGGTATTTCCGGTTGATGTCGGTGATCTCGGCCGCGCGGGCCCGTTCCCGCTGCTGGTCGTTCGCCGGGTAGAGGCGCCCCTGCATCTGGCCGCCGATGCAGGCCAGCGCGGCGGCCGCGAGCACCCCCTCATGAGCTCCACCCACACCCATATAGACGTCGATGCCCGTGGCGCGCGTCGCGGTGGTGTGGATGACGCCGGCGATATCGCCGTCCCCGATGAGACGCAGCGCGGCGCCGGTGGCCCGGATCTCCTCGATCAGCTTGGCGTGGCGCGGCCGGTCGAGGACGCAGGCGGTCAGGTTCTCGACGGGAACCCCCTTGGCATCGGCGAGACGCTTCAGATTTTCCGCCGGAGTCGCGTCGAGGTCGACGACATCTTCCTCGTAGCCGGGCCCGATGGCGATCTTGTTCATGTAGATCGCCGGCACCTCCAGCAGGTCGCCCTGCTTCGCCACGGCGATGACCGACATGGCGTTGGGCAGCGCCTTGGCGCAGACGGTGGTGCCTTCCAGGGCATCCACGGCGATGTCGAGCTTCAGCTCGCTATTGGGATTGCCGACCTTCTGGCCGGTGAAGAGACGCTCGGTCTCGTCCTCCTCGCCCTCGCCGACCACGATCGTGCCTTGCGCGGGCAGGCGGGCGAGCGCCTCTGCCGCGGCCTCGACGGCGGCATTGTCGGCGGCGGCTTCGTCGCCGCGCCCGCGCCAATGGGCGGCCGCGACGGCAGCGGCTTCCGTGACGGAAGCAATGTCCAATGTAATCGTAGAGCCGGTTTCTTCCGGCTTCGATGTCGGCAACATAGCCGCGCCCTCCCTCCCCCGTGGCCGCCCATAATAGCGGCCGAAGGCGATTCTAAGCGACTATTATAGACTCTCGATGCGGATCATCTGTGGTTTTGCAACCACATGTCCGTCGCCCTCGATGGCCGCAAGCGCCTTCTGGATCGCCGATTCGGTGGTCTCGTGGGTGATCATCACCACGTCCACGGGGCCTGTCGGCTCATCGCCGTCGTCGACGCCCGGGATGTCGGTCCTGGGGCGGTGCTGGACGATGCTGTCGAGCGAAATATTCTGCTCGGCCATGCGCGTCGCGATGCCCGCGATCACGCCGGTCTGGTCGTGCACCGTGAGGCGCAGGTAATAGCTGCCGGCGTGTCCGCCCATCTCAGCCCGCGGATAGGGCTTCAGTTCGGACGCCTTGGTGGCGAAGGGCGCGAAGATGTGGCCGCGCGCGATCTCGACGATGTCGCTCATCACCGCGGAGGCAGTCGGGCCCGCGCCGGCGCCCTGCCCGCTCAGCATGACGTCTTCCACGAAATCGCCCTCCACCAGCACGCAGTTCTGGGCGCCGAAGGTCTCGGCGATCGGAGTATGCTTGGCGACCATGGCGGGATGGACCCGCTGCTCGATGCCGTGCTCGGTGGCTTCCGCCACGCCGAGCAGCTTCAGCCGGTAGCCGAGCCCGTCGGCCGCCTCGATATCGGCTGCGGCGATGCGCTGGATGCCTTCCACGTAGATCTGGTCGAAGGCGATCTCGACCCCGAAGGCGAGGCTGGTGAGCAGCGCCAGCTTGTGGGCGGTGTCGAAACCGCCGATGTCGAAGGTCGGATCGGCCTCGGCGTAGCCCTTGGCTTGCGCGTCCTTGAGGGCATCGTCGAAGGTGGCGCCCTCCTCCTGCATCAGGGTCAGGATGTAGTTGCAGGTGCCGTTGAGGATGCCGTACACGCGGCGGATCTCGTTGCCCTGGAGGCTCTCGCGCATCACCTTGACGACGGGAATGCCGCCGGCGACCGCCGCCTCGAAATTCAGGGCGACGCCATTCTCCTCCGCCAGCTTGGACAACGCGACGCCGTGGTGGGCGAGCAGCGCCTTGTTGGCGGTGACGACATGCTTGCCCGCCTTAAGGGCCGCCTCCACCGCCTCCTTGGGAATGCCTTCCTCGCCCCCCATGAGTTCGACGAACACGTCGATCTCCGGGTCCTTCGCGAGCGCGACCGGATCATCGACCCAGCGATAGGCGTCGATATACGCGTCCCGCTTCTTGGCGCGATTGCGGGCGGAGACGGCGACGACCTCGAGCTTGCGGCCCGTACGGGCGGCGATCTTGTCGGCATGCGCCTCGATCAACCGCAAAACGCCTGCACCGACCGTGCCGAGGCCGGCCAGGCCCAATTTCAATGATTCAGGCATAGATAAAATTAGAGAGCGCGATTGGCGTTGGACTTTATGGGGATCACGTTATGCAGCGCCGCCTCGGAATCGGAAAGCAATTTCCGGATATTCCGGGCCGCCTGACGCGTCCGCTGCTCGTTTTCGACCAGGGCGATCCGCACATAGCCTTCGCCGTACTCGCCGAAGCCGACGCCCGGCGAAACCGCCACGCCGGCCTTCTCCAGCAAGAGCTTGGAGAATTCGAGCGAGCCCATATGGGCGAAGATGTCCGGGATCGGCGCCCAGGCGAACATGGTGGCCGGTGGGCTCGGAATATTCCAGCCGGCGCGGCCCAGTGAATCGACCAGGCAGTCGCGGCGGCTCTTATAGACCGCGCGGATGTCGTCGATGCAGTCCTGCGGACCGTTGAGCGCTGCGGTGGCCGCCACCTGGATCGGCGTGAAGGCACCGTAATCCAGATAGGATTTGACCCGGGTCAGAGCCTGGATCAGCCGCTCGTTGCCGACAGCGAAGCCCATGCGCCAGCCGGGCATGGAATAGGTCTTCGACAGGCTGGTGAACTCCACGGCCACGTCGATGGCGCCCTCGACCTCCAGGATGGAGGGCGGCGGGTTGCCGTCGAAATAGATCTCCGCATAGGCGAGATCGGAGAGCACGATGAGGTCGTGCTTCTTCGCGTAGGCCACGACCTCCTTGTAGAAGTCGAGATCGGCGACCAGCGCCGTCGGGTTCGACGGATAATTGAGGACGAGCGCGGTCGGCTTCGGGACGGAATGCTTCACGGCCCGGTCGAGGGACGTCATGAAGGTGGAGTCCGTGGCGGCCGGGAGGTGGCGGATCACGCCGCCCGACATGATGAAGCCGAACTCGTGGATCGGATAGGTCGGGTTCGGGACCAGGATGACGTCGCCCGGCGCGGTGATCGCCTGCGCCATGTTGGCGAAGCCTTCCTTGGAGCCGAGGCTCGCGACGATCTGGGTCTCCGGATTCAGGGCGACGCCGAACCGGCGCTGATAGTACGCGGCCTGGGCACGGCGCAGGCCCTGGATGCCCTTGGAGGACGAATAGCGGTTGGTGCGCGGGTTCTGGACCGTCTCGACCAGCTTGTCGACGATATGCTGAGGCGTCGGCATATCGGGATTGCCCATGCCGAAATCGATGATGTCCTCGCCCCTGGCGCGTGCGGCGGCCTTCAGCTTGTTGACCTGCTCGAACACGTAAGGCGGAAGCCGCCGGATCCTATGGAAATCGTTGGTCATTGAATCGCTCGCCAGAGTCGTCGGTTGTCGACTGTCGCCTCGATGGGCTTTGGTCAGATGGTCTTCGTAAGCTGGGCTTCCGCCACGCGTTTTGGGCGCTGGTGCCCCTTCGGCGTCAACGCTTCAGGCATCATACGCCAAATTCTTGTAAATGCTAATTTTTGGCGGCTTCCGCCTGGGCCTGCTCTTTCTGGAGTTCGGCGATGGCGTCTTTGCGCTCTTCAGCCGTCAGGGTATCGTCGTAGCTGCGCATCAGTTCCGAAAACCGCGGTACGGATACCGAGCTGATGGATTCGGAGCAGCCGGCAAGCCCCGCACAGGCCGCGGCGACAACCGCGAACGGCAGAAGCGAGCGAGCGCTCCGGCGAGAAAGCGAGCTTTCCAAGGTCTTGTCTTCGACCATTTCCATCAGTCCCCAATTATTTTTGCTTAACACGGTGCCTTTGGCCGCGGAAGCTGCGGCCGGCCAAAGCCTGTGTGCGAGCATCGTTTATGAGAAGATTCGGTTGAGACAGCGGCTTTCTGGCAACAAATTTTGCTCCTGAGAAGGCAATTCGATGAGCGGTGCGCGCAAATCGCCGCGGTCGAATCAAATCATCGGAACCTCGGGCCATTTGCCCTCGTTGACCTTGGCCGCAACGAAGCCTGTCGCGTCCGGATACGCATATCCGTGAGGAGCGACCGCCATCCGATATCGCGGGGGAAAGGGGCCAATTATGACCAACCGCAATCGCCGGCCTGCAAAAGATGGGCGCACGATCGCCGGCCGCAAGGCCAGGCAGGGCGAGATCATCCTGAAGAGCACTCCGATGCGCGTCGCGTTCATCGGCGGCTTCGTCGGCGTCGTGGTGCTAGCGATCCTCTTTCAGTGGTATCTCTGAGCGCGTTTCATCGGACTGACGCAGCCCACAGCTAGGACGGCGGCCGCCTGCCGCCTCGCTTTCGCAATCGATTCTCCCGATGGGGTTTCAGGCCGGGGCAATTTGTCCTTATAGTCTGAGACAACGATAGAAATCGGGAGGTTGCGCAAAGTCGGCTATGCAGAAGCGGAATGACGAGTCCGGTGGAGAAGAGGAGCCGTATTCCGAATTCGGTCGGTTTGACGAAATCAGCCACAACATCGTCCGGCTCTGCAACGAAGGCGCCCACGTGATGAGCGCCCTGGCGCAGCGGAGCCGCCGCGACGAGGGTGCCTATAGCGTCGTTTCCGAAATCGCCGAAGCCAGCAAGACGCTGAGCGAAGTCGCCAAGCATTGGGTCAGCGACCCGGCGCGGCTCGCCGAGGCGCAGCGCGAGCTCTATCAGTCCTACGGCACGCTCTGGGCCCGCACCATGCGCCGCATGATGGGCGATCCGGTCGAGCCCGTGATCCAGCCGGATCCGAACGACAACCGGTTCCGCGACCCCGACTGGACCGAGAACGAGCTCTACGATTTCTGGAAGCAGGCCTATCTCCTGACCGCGCGCTGGGCGGAGGCGCTGACGCGGGAGACGCAAGGCATCGACGAGCAGACCCGCCACAAGGCGCTGTTCCATCTCAATCAGATCCTGACGGCGATCTCGCCGTCGAACTTTCCCTTCACCAATCCCGAAGTCGTTCGCACGACCATGTCCAGCAGGGCTGAGAATCTCGTGCAGGGCATGCAGCAGCTCGCGGAGGATCTGGAGCGGTCGAAGGACATCATGCAGATCAGCCAGACCGATCTGAGCGCCTTCGAGGTGGGCGAGAATCTCGCCATCACGCCAGGCAAGGTGATTTTCCAGAACGATCTGATGCAGCTGATCCAGTACTCGCCGACGACCGAGCAGGTCTATGAGCGGCCGCTGCTGATCGTGCCGCCGTGGATCAACAAATTTTACATCCTGGATCTCGTCCCGAAGAAGTCGCTGATCCGGTGGGCGGTGGCGCAGGGCTACACGGTCTTCGTGATCTCCTGGGTCAATCCCGACGCCAGGCTCGCCCGGAAGAGCTTCGAAGACTACATGCACGAGGGCGTGCTCGCGGCGCTCGAGGTGGTGGAGCGGCAGCTCAGCCTGCATTACGTCAACGCCATGGGGTATTGCGTGGGCGGTACCCTGCTCTCCGCCACTCTCGCCTATATGGCGGCGCGGGGCGACGACCGCATCTCGTCGGCGACCTTCCTCACCGCCCAGGTGGACTTCACCCAGGCGGGCGATCTTCTGGTCTTCGTGGACGAAGGTCAGCTCGCCGAGCTCAACGCCATGATGGATGCCCATGGCTATCTCGACGGGTCGCGCATGGCGGCGGTGTTCAACATGCTGCGGCCGCGGGACCTGATCTGGCCCTACGTGGTCAACAACTATCTCTTGGGCAAGAAACCCCTGCCCTTCGATCTGCTCTATTGGAATTCGGACTCCACGCGCATGCCGGCGGCGAACCACGCCTACTACCTGCGGGAGTTCTACCAGCACAACAAGCTCGCCAAGGGTGAGATGGCCTTGAGCGGCGTGCCGCTGGATCTGAAGAAGATCCGCATCCCGGTCTACCATCTGGCGGCGGAACAGGATCACATCGCGCCGGCGAATTCGGTGTTCATCGGCTCCAAGCTGTTCGGCGGGCCGGTGCGCTTCGTGCTGGCCGGCTCCGGTCATATCGCCGGCGTGATCAACCCGCCGGAGAAGCACAAATACCAGTTCTGGTGCGGCGAGCCGGCGGACACGCTGGAAGCGTGGCGCAAGCAGGCGACAGAGACGCCGGGGTCGTGGTGGCCCGACTGGTCGGCCTGGCTCTCGGAGCGGTCGGGGATGAAGATTCCGGCGCGGGATCCGAGCGCCGGCCCCTACCGGCCGATCGAGGACGCGCCGGGCTCCTATGTCCGGGTGCGGGCCTAGCGCTCTCGCACGGATCACCCCTATGACCCTCGATCCATTGACGCTGTTCGGCCTGGCGGCGGTCAGCTTCATGCTGCTGACCTATGCGCTTGAGGACCGTAGCGCCTGGTTCGTGCTCGCCTTCGCCGGCGCCTGCCTTCTGGCGAGCGCCTACGGTTTCCTGCAAGGGGCGTGGCCGTTCGGTGTGGTCGAGGCGATCTGGGCGCTCGTGGCCCTGCGTCGGTTCTGGCAGCGGCGGCGGGCCGAAGCCTCTTAAGGACCTACGGGAAGAGTGGGAGCTGCTTCAGCCCTTCGGTCTCGTCGAAGCCGAACATCAAGTTGAAGTTCTGCAGCGCCTGGCCGGCTGAGCCCTTCACCAGATTGTCGATGGCCGCCACGACGATGGCGCGTCCCTCCAGCCGGTCGGCGAAGACCGCGATCTGGCAGTAGTTGGAGCCGCGCACATTCTGGGTCGCGGGGATGCTGCCGTCCTCCAGAAGTTGGATGAAAGGCGCATCCGCATAAGTGTCGCGCAACGCCGTGCGGAGGGACTCCACCGTGGCGTCGCCCTCCAGCGCGACATAGCAGGTGCAGAGCTCGCCCCGCGCCATGGGCGCCAGATGGGGCGTGAAGTTCACCCGCACCGTCTCGCCGGCGGCCTGACCGATCTCCTGCTCAAGTTCCGGGATATGCCGGTGGGCGCCGATGCCGTAGGGGGAGAGCCCCTCGCCGGCCTCTGCGAAGAGCGTGTTCTGCTTCAAGGCCCTGCCCGCACCCGTGACGCCGGATTTCGCGTCGACGATGATGGCGCCGGCATCGATCTGCTTCGCCTTCACCAGGGGCAGCATGGCGAGCAGGATGGCGGTCGGGTAGCAGCCGGGACAGGCGACGATCCGCGCGTCCTTGATTTGGTCGCGGTAATGCTCGGTGAGACCGTAGACCGCCTCGCCCAGCATCTCGGTTGCGCCATGCTCGCCGCCATACCACTCCGCGTAGGTCGCGGGATCCCGCAGCCGGAAATCGGCCGACATGTCCACGACCTTCACGGATTTCGGAAGCTTGGCGATCTCCTGATGCGCTGTGGCGTGGGGAAGACCGCAGAACGCCACGTCGATGACGTCCCAATCCACCTCCTCCGACGTGACCAGATCCGGCAGGCCGAGAACGCCGAGATGCGGGAACACTTTGCCCAGGGGCTGGCCGGCATGGCTCTTGGCGATCAGCGCCTTGATCTCGATCCCCGGATGGAGCGCGGCCAGACGAATGAGGTCGGCGCCGGTATAGCCGGACGCGCCCAGGACGGCGGCTGCGATCTTGCTCTTGGAAGCCATGGTGTAACTTTCGGCCAATGCAGGTCAGACGTAGCAGATGTCAGACTTAGCAGATGTCAGACGTGGGAAACGGAACTCAGATAAGCAAACGGCCCGGACAGGGATGAAGCTGCCGGGCCGCCGCCAAACCAAAATCTGGATGAGCGCCTAGCGCTTGGAGAACTGGAAGCTCCGGCGGGCCTTGGCACGGCCGTACTTCTTGCGCTCCACGGTACGCGCGTCGCGGGTCAGGAAGCCTTCCTTCTTCAGCACGCTGCGCAGCTCCGGCTCGTAGCGGGTCAGCGCCAGCGAGATGCCGTGACGGACGGCGCCCGCCTGGCCCGACAGGCCGCCACCGG
>Ga0310345_10002418_pt1 | contig 18948 bp, 15 predicted proteins | sample HC15DNA20500_MG_FD_204667 | JGI IMG/M metagenome (GOLD analysis project Ga0310345, IMG submission 204667) | Marine microbial communities from station ALOHA, North Pacific Subtropical Gyre - HC15-DNA-20-500_MG | ecosystem: Environmental > Aquatic > Marine > Oceanic | place: Pacific Ocean: North...
GTCTAGCCAATGCAACATCTATAGCTCCACTGCCATCGACATCCAATCCCTTCTTAGCTACTGGATACCAATTTTTCCATCCACCCAGCTTAAATTTAAACCTTGAAACAGTAGTTGAACCCGGCTTCCCATTAGCAACAAACAATTCGCCTGAAGCAGTAAAATCCATTCCTCTTGGTGAACTTAAACTAGAATCACTCAAAGCATCTCCTGCAACTAAAATACCCTCTTTAAGAGAAATCCTTTGGAGTTGATTCTTTGCACTATCTCCAATAAAAACCTCTCCCCATGGACTAATAGCTGCAGAATTCAATTCACTTTCTGCAAGCACCAATGCTGTTTTAGGTCCATTTTTTAATGACTTTCCTTCTTTGTCGGAAAGCTGATAAATATGATCTCCTGAGATAGCAAATATTTTACCGTCAAGAACAAAAATATCTTTATACGTACTGCCGGTTAGATTTTCAAATTTATGGACTAAAGATTCATATCTGGAAGGACTGGCCCAATCCTTGAAATACATATGACTTCTAACTCTAAAAGACTCATCAAGATTAGGATTTTCGAGAAGCTTCCCTGTAAGACTGGTACGATCTCCTGGATTACCATCATATAATTCCAATCGATCAGATCTGGGATTATAAACTAACCGACCCTTTAGTTCCTTAGACTGATCATAAACGGAGAGGATGTTACCTCTCCTCATCTTAATTGAATCAGCAGGGAAAACTCCTGGGAAATTCTCTTTGTTATAAGTCGTAACCTGTGTAACTTCACTTTTAACTTCCCTCTTAACCGATTTATTTATAAATTGTCTAATTCTATACTGAACAATCTGTTCCTGATCTTTTAGAATGAATACCCTCTCAGTCCCATAACACTGAAATGTAACAGCTACTAGAGCAAATAAAACAAGCATTATCCGACCACACTTGATTCCCATGACTTCCTCCATTTATTTGGTTTATAACAATTAAATAACTTTGTATACAGATACCTAATATAGTAATTTCAGAAGAGACATAGCAGAATTTCTCTCCCAAAAAATTAAGAAAAGTGCAACTTAGCCCACTCATCTGCTGTTTGAACTGCATGAGAAGGACAGCTTTCACTCCGTGCAATATGTCCTTGTTCCTTTCGCAAAGTCGGCTGTTGGCCATCCTGATAACGCCAATCCAGATTCCATCTCACTGTCTTACTCCGGTTTGGAAGACCTTGGTGGAAAAGAAGATTGCTAAATAAAACAACATCACCTGGATTTAGTTCAATAGAGATAGCATCATCAAAAAGTGCTGTAAACTTTGGATCAATGATTTCTAAATAGTGACGTCGACTAACATGAGGAACAACTCCTAGTTTATGGGATCCTGGTACAAACTGCATACATCCGTTTAGTTCTCGAGCAGGAACTAAAGGAGACCAAACATTTAACATGCGTAGGTCCTCTACAGCGTTGCTCTTAATACTCTTATCGGTATGTACATAGTGAGTATACCCACCGTCCTGATGCCACCAAATTCGAGTACCCTCCCACTCAGGAAGTTTTGGACGCACGGTGTAGTTAGGATAAAGACGAATCTCTGAACCTAGGACCGACTCTACAACATCAAGTAACTGCTTATGAAAGAAAAACCCATAAAATCCCGGCATGTGGAGCTCTCGTCTAAAAGATTTAGGTGCTTCATCAATACAGTTACTAAAAAGAGAATATATACGCGTTTCGAATCCCTCATTTTTGAAAAGAGATTTAATTTTCCCCTCTTTTAATAACCTAGCTGCCTGTTGATCTACTAGTTTTTCTAGTTCAGCCCTAGCCTGAGCAACCACCGGTGGCTCTATAATTTGGTGTAAGACTAGAAATCCTTCTTCATCAAATTGCTGTCTCCACTCAGGTTTCATAAACATTTAATAGGCTCTCTGAATATCCAGTTCAACAGCCATCCTTATTTTCTTTAGAAATATTGGTTGTTTTCTCCAACTGATAGAATAATCCTATAATGAATATTACGACACTAATCGGATGTAAAAATAATCGACTAGCTGTAGTTTTAAGATACCAAGTGATGTCCATCTCTGGATGTTCAGGAATTAAAATATAGACACTTGTATAGACAAAAAACACACCTAAAATTGCAAAAAACAAGTATCGCAGTTCTGGCAACAAAAACTTTTTGAAGTTAAATACTACTGCCACCAAGAAAATAATCCATATTAAGTTCCATACTCTAAGACCAAACACTTGGTTTTGGTATTGATATGCAATAGGTATGATTCTGGTTATCCTATCCCAGCTTAAAGTCAAAAAAGAAGTTGTGTTAATCGCATGAGTGGTGCCACCAATTAACACTTTCAATAATAGCCAGGGGAAAAGAACTGCACAAACTACCAAAAAATAACTTACTATAACTCGCAATTTGTCTTTAACTGAAGAATAGCCTATTTTCGAACAACAAAAGCCAATTAATACTACCTGTAAAATACATAAGGCTAGTCCTTCATCCTTTGTTAAGCCTGCCATTCCAATGAGTATAGCTGACAGGAAAAAGAATATCTTCTGTTGTTCTCTAACCCAAAAATATAGACAAATTGAACTCATTGAAAAATAAACACTAAAAATCCAATCTGCATACCCATTAAAGGAATGTCTAATAATAAATGGGATACTAACCAACATAAATACAAAAAATAAACTACTCTTTCGATCTAACAAGCTCCGACGAAAACTAGCAAAAAGGAAACTTGCCATAGCTAACAGGTATAGAGGAAAAATCCATTTAGAGGAAAATTCGTCATAGCCATCTATAAGTGATGAACTAAAAACCTGACTAAGCGGCACTAAGAGCGGATAATTTGAATGCGGATAATAACTATTATTAAATAAATCCCAAGGAAGTGCTTGACTAAGTGCAATTGCTTTTGCCTTTAATCCCCAGTTAAAAACTGCATCAAAAGCCTCCATCGGTTTAGTCAAAGCTTGGAATAAAACAACCAAGAAATGAATCCCAATGCCTAATAACATAAGAGTCTCTGACAAGCTCCATTTTAAATAATGGATACTCTCTTTTGAACGATGCAGTTTATTAAAAATCATACTAAGGACAAAAAATAACGCACTAAATCCGACAATGGGTCCCATCAAAAATCTTAATTCCAAGGTTTGCTTGAAATGAAAAAGTATAATCATCCACCAAGTAACCAATCCCAATCCGATCACAAAACCAAGTGATAGAAGCTCAACTTTTTTAAGGAGGTTTTTTGAATCAAACACCCGTATTAAACTACAACCTAATGCTGTGCTTAAAATTATTGGAACTAAACTCAAAAAAAAGTTCATTTTGCAGAGTCTTTCTCCCGAAGATCAACAATACAAATATCTTCACCTAAAGAAGCCTTTAAACGGTGTCTGGATTTTCTACAATCAGATTTCTTATAGACAACTAAAAATTCTGGATCATTACTCAAAAGACGCGGATAGAGATTGTACAGCAAGCGCGCTCGATGAATTGAAGCAAGAGGAATACCAACTATCTGATATCTTGAATTACTGGGCAAGTGTTCTTTACAGAAATTAAAAAATTGATGCCACTCCTTCCCGTAAACCATGCTTCGTCTATTTTCATCACTAGACACAATTAATTCAAAAAACTTTTCTACCCTGCTCGGATCTTTAACCCAGAGGCGAACCTGAAGGACACCCCAAGTTATTAACCATAGGGCAACAATTATTTGCACTGAACGTTTTAACATTATGTGTTTGGCAGATTCACAATTAAACTATTTTGAAAAGCTGACACTGAAATCACTTATTGTAAAATTAATACTATCAAAAAGACCTATCACCCCCAAGCTGTTAGGACTAGAGAAGAATTCCTATCTTGAACCACATTGGATCCTTTATAATTCCATTCAGAATATTGAGTTAATGTCTTTTAGTTAAAAAGTTCATACGATATTTTGATCAACAGGAGTTCCAGACAAATAAATCAACAAAAGTGAGGAGTCTACATAGTGAGAAACAGTAAAGTATTGGTTAAATTTCGCGGTGGAGAATTTGCCCGTTTCTGTGGTATGGGTCACTTTCTTCCCTTCTTCATACGTCATGCTTCCTACTGTCAATATGACGGTATCTGGTTTGATTTGGAACATCGAGCAATGTCAGACAGAGAAGTTCAGTCAGTCCTAGCACTTTGTCACCTTCACGATATTGATTGTATGATTCGGCCTTCAACACGAGAGCCTGCTCGTCTCTACCGCTATCTTGAAGATGGAGCAGCTGGTTTCATGTTTCCTTTTGTTAATAATGCTGAGATTGCAAGACAACTCGTACAGGCCACCAAATTTCCACCCCAAGGTAATAGGGGAGTTGATGGAGCAGGGCTAGATGGCGACTACGTCATAGGAGCCTGGGCGGAAGGAAGTGATTATTTTGAGGAAGCTAATAATCAAACATTTATTCTAGCGCAAATCGAAACTCCAGAGGCAGTTGAGAATGTGAATGAAATTGCTTCCGTAGAAGGCATTGATTGTCTTTTTATTGGACCCGGAGATTTAGGTCGAAGGTTATCCACCCTTCCACAAACTATTTCAACTCAAGGTGGCACATCCATCAATCTTGATGAAGTTATTCAACGGGTTTCCAAAGCTGCTAAGGAAACAAATAAGGCTTGGGGAATTACAGCTGGATCGCTAGAAGCCCTGGGAAAATATCGGGAAATGGGAGCCCAAGTCGTCCCTTGGGGAGGGGACTTTTCCCTAACTGGTGTCCTGGAAAAATGTGGACAGCAATTAGATCAAGTATTGAAAAAAAATAAGGCTGGGGAATAGTTATCTCTTCAAGAAGAAACTAAATCTTTTCGCCAAGGCTTAAAGCTTTTTCTAAGGTGTAATGCCTTTTTGGAAAGACAGCTGCAATTCTGAGCCAGAACCTCAAATATCCTATTTGCTGTAACCTGATGGCCAAGATTATTAAGATGAATTCCATCAGAATCAATCATCCAGGGGGCTATCCCCTGTGCCTCAAAAACATCAGCATAAAGCACATCACACTGTCTTGCCAGAGAACTGATTGCCTCATTGAAAGATAGTAAGGAATCTAAATTTGCTTGGTTAAAAGGTGGTTGTTTTTCAAAGGCTAGCATAAAGTAAACATTAACTAATAAAATAAGGCCCTTCGTTTTTTCTTTAACATCTAGAACAATGTGTCTTAAATCTTTAATAAACTCTTCTATCGAAGTTCCAGCTCTGGCATCGTTTAGACCATAGGCCAGTAAGATCAAATTTGGACTCTTATCAATGACATCTTTTGTATAACGCTCTAGGGCACTGTATTTTTCCGATTGAGCATAAGCAGGACTTCGCTTTGAAATCAAATTACCACTCAACCCACAATTCATCATTTTAATTGGTTCTAACTGTGCTTCATTTAATAACTTAGTTAGAAGAACCACCCAACATAATTCAGGCTGGGTAGCAGTTCCCCCTGCAGTAACACTGTCACCCATTGCCACTGCAATCTTAAAGGGTTTACTACAATAATCTCTTTTCATATAGGATCTTTAACTCTCAATACGTTGTATTGGAGATATCATCAGGAAGGAAATTTAATCCGTAGTTTCACGAGATTTAGTATCTAAATACTAACAGGTATAAACTTAATAACTTTACTCCAATACAAAATCAATCCTTACGGTTTACTATCTTATTCTGTCTCAAATTATTAAAACATATTCTCAGGAATAAAGTACCTCAACTTACCTTACAAACCAGCGAATTGCATGTCGTGTTTGGCTCTTTTTAAACTTCAAAGTGTAGGGATCTACTAACCAACGGGCTACATGACCATCAGTACGGACAAGTAACCAACCAAAATCCCAGTTCTTACTTTCATATCTAATTGGAATGGAAGGTCTCACTCTGACAACAGGCTGGGTACCACCCCAAAATAACTTTTGTTTCGTGTAAAAGTAATTAGAACCAACATGGACAAAAACTTCGTGTTCCATATTCTGATCAGAGCCTGCTAAAAGATCCGAACACAATCCTCGAATTGCAACCTTCACATCTCTACCACTAGCACACTCACGAGCTAAATCTTCTACTGAGCCTGAAATTACAGTTCCATCGTCCTCATGAGAAAATACCTCCTTCCAAACATCATGCACCATAAATTGGTAGGTTTCAAAATCGTAAACAAAGTTGTGACTGGGGGCATTAGTTTCTCCATCCCACCAATCAAAGTAATGACTATTTGGATCAGTATTCAATGAAAAATCTGGTTGAGCTTGGATAGGCAGACCATCGAGATGTGGCCTAGCAATCGATTGCAAACCGTTCTGGTTATACATAAAAAATGACATCGAAGGCCGAGGGCCAAATCCTTCTCCCATTAATGCAACGGGCTGCCGAAGATTCATGATTCCAGCAACCCACCGGTTTTCCATTAGATAGGTTACCCTGAAATCAGAAACCTCCTGCACTAATTCAGGATTCTTAGATGTTCGATCTATATGTTCGCTATGGCGAAATTCAGTATAAATTCTTAAATCAGCACCCCTCCTAATTGCATTGCTCAACGTCTCATCACTTCCAAACACTAGTTCCCGTTTCTTGTTTAAAGAACAAACTAATTCCCAGTCTTGTAAACCTGAATCATTTTTATTTCTTAATTCATTATTTCCAGACATAGTTGACTCGAACCTCACATAGTATCTAACTGTTAAATCCTAGACTTTTGCTACATTCTCTCGCTTGGAATTGTAAAACCTTTATTTAAAAACTCAATGTTTCAAAGCCCTTCCTGGATATTGGCCACTAAACTTACCGTTCTTTAAAACCGATTGTCCGTTAACCAAGACATGAGAGATACCTTGGGGAGAATGGTGAGGATCAATATAGTTGGCTTTAGTCCCAATCTTATCTGCATCAAATACAGTGATATCAGCCAGATAATTGGATTTTATCAATCCCCTACGGTCAATTCTAAAACGACGAGCTGGAACGGCAGTGGCTTTGTGAATAGCATCCTCAACAGTAAACCAGTGTTTTTCACGAACAAATTCCCCAAATAACGTTGGATAAGTTCCAAACGTTCTTGGATGAGGATTCCCTTCTGTGAACAAGCCATCCGTAATGATTGAAGTTAAGGGATGGGTCAAGACTTTTTTCAGATTTTCTTCCGATGAATTGAAGGAGACAATAACAAGTGTTGCCTTAGTTTCAATTAATAAATCCAAAGCTGTTTCAATCCCAGAACGACTTCTTTCTTCTGCAATCTGCTGGATAGTTTTTCCTATTAGATCCTGGAAACCGTTTTCTCTAACTGAAGCTATTAAAATATTTTCCCAACCATTAGCCATGTCTAACTCGGTTTCATCTGCAATTCTATCCCGAGACTCTTTATCTAAAAGACGTTCTAACAGCCTGGTTGTTCCACCTTCTAAGGCCCAAGTAGGTAACGCTTGGGTAAGGTGGGCTGACCCAGCTAGATATGGATAGGCATCTATTCCAACATCTACACCTTCTTTATTGGCTTGATCTATAAGTTCTAGAATCCTATCCATCTTTTTCCAATTCTTTTTCCCAACAGCTTGTAGATGAGATAGTTGAACTGGGACTTGTGTTTCTCGTCCTAAATTCAAGGCCTCTTCTACTGCCTCGATAATGTGAAATTTATAATCCCGCAAATGAGAAGTGTAGAAGGCATTATATTTTTTGACAATTTCACAAAGTTTCTTTAGCTCCTGAAAATCACCGAAGCTACTTGGGACCTCGTTAAGGCCCGTAGAAAGTCCTATCGATCCTTGTTCCAAGCAAGTGGAAAGATGGTTTTCAATATTTCGCCATTCCTGGGAATCTAACGATTCTGCTTTGATCCCTGAAACATTTGCTCTAAGGGTTGAGTGTCCAGTCAGTGCTGCTACATTGGTTAAGCTGCCTCCCTTTTGCAAATTATTAAAATAATCACTGGCATCAACCCAATCTCTATCTCTTCTATCAAACAAATCAAAGCTGGGAACAAGCGCTGAAGAGCAAAGTTTTGGGAAAAGAGAAAAACCACAATTTCCAACTACTTCAGTCGTTACACCCTGACTTATTTTATCTTTTCGATGTTCCAACACTTCTAAATCACCATGGCTATGGACATCAATAAATCCTGGAGAAACAGTTAGTTCGGAACAATCAATTATTTCCATGTCAGACGTAGGCACAATCTGCCCTACATCTTTAATTTGATCATCACAAACCAGAACTGAACTCTTCTCCCCTGGCTTACCACTACCATCAATTACATTTCCATTAGACAATAAAATCATCTTACTCCCTCCAAGCATATCCACCTAATTCCCAAAATACCTCTCATGGCAACAGCGCATTAGTTTAACAATTAAAATTTTCTATTTTTCAGGCTTTAATTATTTTTTTCACTAACTAGTTTCTTTCATTATCTAAAAAAGAAATTTTCTGCAGTCTTGACTAAAATCTGCTCTTTGTCACCTGAACTTAAAAAATCTGCATGATCTCGGATTAGAGCTACTGCAGAATCATAAGTATTTGGTGATTCAGTTGCTTGTAAAGGAGCATCACTTTCCCACATACATCTTTCAGGACCAAAAGCATCTACCACTCTCTGAATTAGAGGCAATTGTTCCAAATAGGGAGGACTTTTCTTTCCTAATGCATAGAAGGCTCCAATCTTAATCATTACTTTTTTATGCCTTGCCATCTTACACAGCGCAACAATATCCTCTTCAGGGAATAAACCAGTTCGTCCAATTAAACAAAGGTGGTCAATAATAACCGGTGCTTCAGGGAACCGTTGGCACATTCGATCAACCTCAGGAAGGTCAGGCGGCGACATCAGAAAGCTTAGAGCAAGATTGTACTTTGCAGCGGCTTTAAACATTTTCTCATAGCCAGGATGATCTAACCATTGATCACCATCACCAAGCTTAGGTCTAGTACTTTTCCCACGAATACGAAATGCTCTGATTCCACCCTGAGAAAGGGCTCTCATCGTCTTGTCTGGACCTGGAAGTGATACATCAGTAACTGCAGGAACAATTCCTGTGCCAACATAATGTTCTGGATCGTTGGCAATAATATCTAGGATGTAACGATGGTCTAATCCATACCAAGTCATTTGAATTAAGTTAATCCTCTTTACACCACTAGGGCGGCTATGACTTAGCAAGTCATCTTGTGTAAAACTTGGAAACCAAAAATCCTTTGCTGTAAAACCTGGCGCCAGGGGATAGGTCTTAGTATCTGGAGTCCACACATGAACATGTGAATCAACGATATCAAGACCGCCTTGACTCGAAGATTTTTCAGGGATTTTTAATTTAGAACAACCAGTTAAAACTCCTCCAAGCAATGCTGAAAAAAGGAGTTGTCTCCGTGTAAAAACCCCCATAACAATCCTCCTTAATCATTTAAAAATATCCTTCAACCTACCATTACATCCCTAATAATAGGAAACATCTTATTGCTGCTCTAAAGTGCTGTCCAACCAAGTTAACACGCGATCTAATTTTTGGATGCCCTCTGAAATTTGATCGGTATTGATCACTAACGGTGGAGCTATTAAAATAAGATTGCCGCGCGCTAAAAGATGCAGTCCATTTTCCCAAGCTTGACGTCTAATCAATCTAGCCAATGAAGCGCTGTTTGAAGATTCTGTCAGAGATAATTTGGTAACACGATCACGTACAAGTTCAAGACACGTCAAAAGACCTTGTCCCCGGACATCTCCAATACAAGGATGACATTCTTTAAGGTCACCTAATTTTTTAAGAAGCAGTGCGCCCATTTTTTGAGCATTATTGACGCAGTCTTCTTCATGATACGCCGTTAAACAAGCCCGGGCTGCAGCCGTTGCTAACGGATTACCAGCATAGGTTCCACCAATAGGCAACATACGTGACTCAAAATATTGACTCATATGACTGCGGACAACAACAGCTCCCATGGGAATATACCCTGAGGTCAATCCCTTAGCTAAAACTAAAATGTCAGGAACAATATTCTCATGATTAACACCAAACCATTTACCAGTCCGACCAAACCCTGTAATGACCTCATCGGCAATTAGTAGGATCCCATACTTGTCACAGATTGCCCTCAGACGCTTTAGGTAGCCTTCTGGTAAAGGAAAACCACCGGCTGCACCAGTTACAGGTTCCACCACAATTGCGGCTACGGTAGCGGGATTTTCCAATTGAATTTGGGTCTCAAGAGCTTCTACACAATGAATACCACACTCGGGGAATTCTAAGTTAAAATCACAACGATAACAGTAGGGATCAAAAAAACGTACACAACCAGGAGGACCTGGTTCAATAGCTACCCTTCGAGGATCGCCAGCCGTACCTAAAGTGCCGTAAGTTGTTCCGTGGTAGCTACGATATTTGGCAAAAATCTTAGGCCTTCCTGTCATCATCCGAGCCATTATAAAAGCTACTTCATTAGCCTCGCTTCCACTATTTACATAAAGGCATTTGTCAAGATCTCCTGGAGCTAATTGGATTAGTTCTTTTGAAAGTAAGGAGCGCTCCTCTGTCAATAGTTGAGGAGAAATGCAACACGCTTGTTCTGCTTGATGTTTTATTGCTTCTATAACCCTATGATTACCATGCCCTAAATTACAATTAAACAACTGGGACAGAAAATCTAAATAACACTTATCTTGTCGGTCATAAAAGTAAACACCTTCTCCCCGAACAAATTCCACAACAGGGTCTTCCTGTTCTTGGACAGTCCATGGTAAAAAGATATGTTGACGGTCTACATTCATTGTCAATCCTTGCTGTAAAATATTTTAACTGTTCTTGGCGAAAAACTATTTTACTAGAGGCTTAGCAAAAATTAAGCTTCTTTATTGCTGAGAAATTCTAAACGGCTATAAAAAGTCATTCATGTCAAAGATGAATACCAAAAAAAAACAAGACAAGGAGAACCAATCACCTATGATTCTCCTTGCCTTGTAACACAACCTTTCTATGAGAATAACAGTGACCCTAAAAACAGAGTCTCTAAACTAAAATGATCTCACATAGAAATTCTACAAGTTATAACCTTCTTCTCCGTGCAAGGAACTGTCCAGACCCTGGGTTTCTTCTTCGTCACTAACTCGAAGTCCCATAGTCGCATCTACGATTTTAAGGATGATAAATGAAACAACCCCACTATAAACCAACGTGGTCAAGACAGCTATAGCCTGCTTTCCAAGTTGGCCACCAATAGTTACACCCTCTGCCAGACCTACTCCACCGAAACCTTTAGCTACAAATATTCCTGTCAGAAGTGCTCCTACAATTCCACCGATTCCATGTACTCCAAAAACATCTAGGGAATCGTCATAACCACACTTGGCCTTGAGAATCGTAGCTCCCCAATAACAAGCAAGTCCGGAAGCAATACCTATCGCAAGGGCTCCCATTGGACCCACGCTACCTGATGCTGGAGTAATTGCAACCAGGCCAGCAACAGCAGCAGTGATAACTCCAAGAATACTGGGTTTGCCATTTTTAATCCACTCAATCAACATCCAGGTGACAACAGCACCTGCAGTTGCAACTTGAGTAACCAACATAGCCATCGTTGCAGTACCATTGGCTGCTAATGCACTGCCTGCATTGAAGCCAAACCAACCAACCCAAAGCATCGATGCACCAATAACACTTAACCCTAAATTATGGGGTGTCATTGATGTCCCTGGATAGCCCTGACGTTTACCAATGATGAGAGCAGCTACTAGGGCAGCAATTCCAGCATTTATGTGGACAACTGTTCCTCCAGCAAAATCAAGAACGCCTAGGTCAAAGAAAAATCCTCCTTCGGCCCATGCCATGTGACAAATTGGTGCATAAACTACAATAGACCAAACAATCATGAACACAGTCATTGCAGAGAATTTCATTCGTTCAGCAAAAGCCCCCACCATAAGTGCAGGGGTAATGATCGCAAAGGTCATTTGAAACATCAAAAATACTGTCTCCGGAATCGTTCCACTTAAGGTGTCTACTCCAATACCACCAGCAAAGACCTTAGAAAATCCTCCAACAAATGCATTCATACTCCCGCCTGTGTCGAAAGCCAAGCTGTAACCAATTACTACCCAGACTATTGTTAAAACACCGGTTAAGGCAAAGCATTGCATCAAAACAGATAGAACATTTTTAACCCTAACCAATCCAGCATAAAACAATGCCAGACCAGGGATAGTCATAAATAAAACTAGTGCAGTTGCCGTTAAAAGCCACGCAGTATCTCCAGAATCTAATTTCGTTTCATGACCATCAGCCATTGCCAGAACGGGCATTCCAAGTGCTAAAAGAAATCCCCATATGGTTTTCAAACTAAAATTTTTCATAACACTCCTTTGCCTTAGAATGATATTGTGGATCACAAAATTTCTTAGTCCCCTTCTAAATAAAATTGAACAAATATATTACTGTCACTACCAACAAAACAAATCAGTATGTTTCAAAAAAAAAGCCCATTGTTTCGAAACTTAATTCGAATTCAATGGACCTCGCTGTCCGATATATCAGTGATCTAAATATCCTACACTAATTTTTCGAATCTACTAATTATTTAATTATTTTGATTTCTTGATACAGCTTTGTATCAAGCTAACACCATTGTAATGTCCTTAAACCAAGGGTCAAATCTATTTATTTTATAGGCACTATTAAATTTAATTATAAACACTAAAAATCCAATTTTAAGTCCTATTTCTTCAAAGGGTTGTAGATGAATAGCCCCTAACAACTATTAAAATTACTGAATTTTACCTTCAAAACATTTGAAATGCTCTTGCTCGAAAAAGAAAATCGACAATGTTACCTTCATGAGGCTGATGCCAGTTAAGTTTGATTGTAGGTACTGGTCCCAAGTTCAGGCGATCAATATTTCTAGCATCGATTAGTTTTCTGCGAAAAACCTCATCCTCAGTGATAGCTGTTGCTACTAAAGTATCTCCAATTGAATTAATTATTTTGTCCTGTGGGCAGGTAACTACAGAGACAAAGGGATACATATATTCTTTTTTTGCCATGCCTACATCTGGGGACTGGCAATGAATCACTGTAGGACGCAAAAAGTCACAACGTTCCTGCTGAACCAAGCGATCACCATCACGATACCGATTAGTTACTTCCTCAGCTCCAGACTCTTGCAAACCAGTATCTATATCTTCAGAAATAGCTCTGGCCTGACCTGGGACGGTAAATGCAGCTAAGGCAGCCTGTTCATTTTCAGGAGGTAGAGGGGCAATAGGACCTAGTCGTTTAGAAATTGCATCAGCAATTTCTTGGGTATTTCGTGAAGCCCATATGCCTGAACAATTAATACAGCTCCGGCCACTATTGACTAAAACACTATCTACCATTAAATCTAGGTATTTTTCCCAGTTATCGACCTGATCATCACCTATTAGGATCTTACTAAAACCAGGCCCATGAACCTGAACTGCGGGGTTACTCTTATATTGATTTACAGTAGCTGTTCCACCAAAAATTAGACTGCGTGGAGAATGACTTAATACAGCTGCTCCTACCTCTCCAGCTCCCGGATAAAGAGCAATTGCTTGTTTAGGAATACCAGCCCGAATAAAAGCTTGGGACATGCGCCATGGCGTCCAAGGTTCTTGTGGACCTGGTTTAAGCACCAAACCAATTTTCAATGGAATAACTGGCAACCAAAGACTATGCACTCCTGGCGAGTTAGAAGGAAGGACCATTCCAAGTACTGGAGTATTTGCCTGGTAGCTTCTCATCAGTCCTTCTTCTTCCCCATATCCTTTAGAGAGAATTTCTAAATCTAGTCCCCTTGTAAGTGAATTAAGAATGTTTTCTATTTCATCTAAAACATATCTGAGCTTTTCCATATTCATCCGACACATTTTCTCCGGGAGACCCGTAGTTGCAGACTGTTGTCGGACAAAATCATCAGGTGTTTGGGTTCCCTCTCCTAATGGAAGCTCTGCAGAAGAAAAAAACTCTCCTGCATTACGAATCATTGCTAGAAGATCCTTTGAAGAGAATTCCTGCAACACTTTACGTGCTCGTTCTGCATACCGCATATCTCTAGCAATTAATCCTGGGTTAGCCTGACTAACTTCAGCAATTGGTTCCCCAGTAGAAAAATGGAACACTTTATTCACTTCTAAACTTTTATAGGGTTCTCCCCAACGTAACACTGGAAAGTGAAGCATATAATCCTTTCTTACTTACTTAATCAAACCATAGTCTGAACTTTTTAGCCTATTTTCTCAATAAACGCCAACAGTAGTACTTGATGCCAAACGACTAAAAGGCCGTAGGCCACTAACACCGTCCCAAGGATAATCTTCTAAAGGACTCTCTCTTTCTCCTTCATCTCGTTCTAGAAATCGTGGCAAGAAAAATTCCTTAGTTAACGTAGTTAACATAACTCGACCTGTCTCTCCAAAATTGACAACTCGCGATGGATCATCAAAGTCAACTACCTGAATTACAGCTCGGGGTTGGGGTGCAAAGTAGGTAATTTTGTAATTATTCTCAGCCCCACTCAATGGACTAGGGGCTAACCCCATCAACGTATTTCCATAGGTTGGTGCTAAATATACATCTTCAAGAAGTTCCTCCCGTGCAAACCTATGCCACTGAGGGGTAAACTCTGTTCCGCCTGAGAAAATACCAGTAATACCAGACTCCTTGATACTCGAACCTTCCTCTTCTAACCGACTGGCAAGAGCTTCTAAAAGTTTAGGAGTGGTGAACATGCATTTAATCTCATGTCCAGCAGATAAAACAGTCATAGCCTGATCAATCACATGATCTTGATAAGCTTTTAAATGTTCCATCCAACCTAACTTGATTAACTTAACAACCCAGCGGGGGTCTAAATCCACACAAAAACAAATTCCACCACGAAAATGGGCTAGATGTTCTACAGCAAGTCTCAATCGACGTGGTCCGCTGGGACCAAGCATTAACCAATTAGAATTCATTGGAAAATATTTGTCAGGAAGAGTTTTTGAGAATAATTCATAATCAATCCGAAAATCCTGCATGTTAATCCGACTCTTAGGAATCCCAGTTGTACCGCCAGTCTCGAAAACATAAACTGGATGTTCATTTAATCCCTTGGGAACCCAACGGGACATAGGACCACCACGCAGCCATTCATCTTGAAAGTGCCCAAATTTTTTGAGATCCTTAAAACCCTTTATTTCTATTTTAGGATCCCAATCAACATTTCTGGCCCAGTCAAGCCAAAAGGGACAACCTGTCTCTGGACTAAAATGCCACTTAACCATCTCCATTACATGGGTATTTAAACATTCTTGATGCTCTAATATTTTTTGATTAAATATCTGCTCTTCAGAATTAATAGTTACCATTCTCAACCTATTCTTTGTTCTTAACAAGAGGTCCAGTATATCCTATTTTTTCAAAAAACAGGATCTTTATGAATCTTGAAAAATTGAGTAAAGTAGTGTCAGAATAGAAATAAGTCTGAACTTTTTAAGCTATTGGGAGGCCACGTGGATTACACAGAATTACCTGACTCAAAAAAAATTAAACCAACCAAAGTTTCTTCCTTAACCTACTACTCTGAGGGTCCTGTAATTGACTCTTCCGGACATCTTTATATTTCACATGGTAATGCCATATCGAAATTGATTGAAGAAAAGACACTTATTCCCTGGACAAGGACAACAGCTCCAAATGGACATAAAATCCTAGCTAATGGTGACCATCTAGTTTGCGATGGAAAACATAATGCCGTTCTCCTACTTAACCGAAACGGCAAAATAATCGGGAAGGCAGCCAGTGGATCCTACAAAGATCTAGAAATAACCTCTCCTAATGATTTATGTTTACATCCCAATGGTGGATTTTATTTTACTGATTCACTCCCAAAAATTGGTGTTGTCTACTATGTCAATCACGCTAAAACAATTCATGTTTTAGCTCGCAATCTTGACATTCCTAACGGGATAGCATTGTCAGAAAATTGTCGTCAACTATTTGTTTCAGAAAGCTCCACTAATCGTATTTTATTATTTGAAATAGACGAAAAAGGAATGTCTACAAGTGCCCCAACAATTTTTGCAGATCTCCCGAGAAATGAGAGAAAAGGTAAAGATGCTGTTAATATGCCAGATGGTATTGCGTTAGATGCTGCCGGCAGGGTCTGGGTAGCTCATTATGGAATGCAAGCAATCCAGGTTCTTTCTCCTGAAGGAAAACTCCTAGCTACTTATGACACAGGAATTCGCTGTACTAGCAATATTTGTTTTGGTAGCAAAAACTTGACTACAGTATTTGTTACAGGAGGAGAGGGAGAACCAACTCCAGGGGCCCTAATTCGTCTAAATGTCGGAGTGCCTGGACTTCCAGTTCTTCGATAGAGCGTTAAAGGTTAACAATTCTAGTTAGAGATAAGGTTTAAGACAGTTGGATCAAGACTTGAATTTAAACGTCTAAAGATCGGAAGTCATTCTAACCATTTTTAAAAATAGGCAGGTCTATAAGCCGAATTCTGTACCTTAATTAAAGGCAACGGTCATTCCTCTAGCCTAGAAGTTGCCCTCTAGGTCAAGCATTCTACCCGGATGTCAAACGGCGCGGGTAACGCCTCCATCCCTATTTGAACTTGCTCCATGTGAGGTTTGCCAGGCATGCTCTTTACAGAACACCCGGTGCGCTCTTACCGCACCATTTCACCCTTACCTCGTAAGAAAATTAAGTCTAATTAACCCAACTCCTGTTATCTTTCAAGGCGGTATATTTTCTGTTGCACTATCGGTGCTCATAGAATCCTATGAGCCCCCCGTGTTACGGGGCACATTACCCTGTGGAGTTCGGACTTTCCTCCCGCCCAAATATATTGAGCCAGCGACCGTTCGACCTGCCTACTTAATTCTAAAGGCTCACTAGAAAACTCGTCAAGGAGCAACTTATTATAATAACTACTTAAAAAAACTAATTCGAGAGCAAAGGTTCCCTTGAAACTTCAGAATTATCCCCTCTTTATTAAGATTCAACCTAACTTCCACAGATACATTTTTGGTTTAATAAGAAAGATTCTACTTAACCCAATAAACCTCTTCTATTTAATGTATCATTACAAACAGAATAAGCTATAACTCCAATTAACCTAGACACCTTTTTATGGTAACGTATTTTAAAGCGTTGACAGTTGCTGGTTCAGATTCAGGCGGTGGAGCAGGAATTCAGGCTGACCTAAAAACTTTTGCAGCCCTCAAGGTTTATGGAACTTCAGCAATTACTTCGGTAACTGCCCAAAATAGTCAAAAATTTCTGGCTATTAAATACTTACCTTCTTTATTAATAATCCAACAAATTAACGCTGTTTTGTCCGATATTGGAGCTAATGCAATCAAAACTGGTTTATTGGGAAAACCTAACGTTGTTAGAGCAGTTGTAGAATGCGTCACACCACATCCTGAAATTCCATTGATAATCGATCCGGTAATGACCTCTACAACTGGAAGAACCTTTATGGACTTTAAAACGATTAAAGCCCTACGTAATCTTTTATTACCTTTAGCCCTCGTAGTAACCCCAAACTTTCCAGAAGCACAGGCCTTAACAGGGAGGGACATCAAGACAGAAGCCGACTGTCTGCAAGCGGTAGAAGAAATTTTTCAAATGGGACCCAAAGTCGTTATCTTAAAAGGCGGCCATTGTCCGGAAAACCTGAAGAATGCTAATGGAAAAGTAACTGACTTATTTTATGATGGACACAACTTCCAAAAAATATCAGGCCCCTGCTTGCCTGGAGGGACAAAACATGGAACTGGCTGTACTTTTTCTGCGGCCATCACAGCAGGAATAGCTAAGGGCTTTTCAGTCCTCCATGCTGCTCAATCAGCCCGAAAATATTTAACGAAGACATGGACAAATTCATTTCCGGTTGGGAAAGGTCAGTCGTCACCTTTGAACCACTTCTATGACTCATGGAAAGCATAGACAATTGACCTGTAAAACTAACAACGTCTATTTATTATCTTAAGTGGCTACTTAAAAACAAACAGATGAACAAATATTAAAAGTTAATTTATTGATTATTTGATTTTTCAACTGCTGCTAACTTCTCTAGTAGTTCATCTAATATTTTTCCAATGGCACCCTCAGCATCAAGGGAAGCTAATATGCCCTGCTGATTGTAATGTTCTACGATAGGCTCAACCTCTTGGACATATTCACGAAAACGCGCCTGCACTACTTCAGGGCGATCATCTTTCCTTCGTTTATATTCGACTCCTTTGGGAGGAGGGTTAGTCTCTAAATTGTAAGGAACTCCATTTAAATCAATGACTCGACTAGAAAGTCTTGTCAGAACTTGCTTTTCAGAAACTTCAAATAAAACCACACACGACAGTCTTAAAATCTCATCTAGAGCTTTGGCCTGCCCAACTGTACGAGGATATCCATCTAAAACAAGTCCAGCGTTCCTGTTCTGAATTGAAAAAGACTTAAACAATTCCAGAACGAGTGGTTCAGGAACAAGTTTACCTTCCTGAACATATTCTGCTGTTTTTCGTCCAAGATCAGAACCCTTGTCAATTTCGGCTCTCAAGGTCTCACCCAAAGAAAAATGCTTAAGACCAAAATGAGCAGCTACCAACTTAGCTTGAGTGCCCTTACCACTTCCGGGCGGACCAAGAACTGAAATATTCATAAAGATTCATCCATTTTTTTTATCTAATATAACGAACAAAATATTAATAAACCTACCTCAGAAGGCAATAGTACCTTAAGGATTCTTTTTTCGGAACCTACTTTTTACCTAAAATCGACTCCTGCCTAATTTTTCACAACTTCTGATTTTCGATTAATCTTGACAGGTAATGCTGTGCTAGCGACAATCCATTTTTCTGTTAAAAAGGTTTCTGTCAAATACTAGACTGATCTGCCTAAACAAGGCATCTCT
>Ga0310345_10002419_pt1 | contig 18947 bp, 18 predicted proteins | sample HC15DNA20500_MG_FD_204667 | JGI IMG/M metagenome (GOLD analysis project Ga0310345, IMG submission 204667) | Marine microbial communities from station ALOHA, North Pacific Subtropical Gyre - HC15-DNA-20-500_MG | ecosystem: Environmental > Aquatic > Marine > Oceanic | place: Pacific Ocean: North...
GATATCGCGGCCCTTGAAGGACCAGTCGACGGAAATGGAATCGCGCGTAATGCCGGCTTCCGGCCCGGTCAGCAGACGGTCTTCGCCGATGATCTGGTTGATCAGCGTGGATTTGCCCGCATTCGGACGTCCCACCACGGCAATTCGCACCGGCTTGGTGATGTCGTAGCCTGGGTCTTCCTCATCGGGATCGATATCGTCGCCAACCATGGCGCTCGCATCAACGACCGCTGCAGGGGCTTCGACCGCCTCTTCCTCCAATGCGCCGGCTTCTTCCATGGCCGCATGGATCGCATCGCGCAGTTCGACCATGCCGCGACCATGTTCGGCCGACAGGCCTACCGGCTCGCCGAGACCCAGATTCCAGGCTTCAAGCACACCGGCTTCAGCACTGTTGATGTCGGTCTTGTTGACGGCAAGCACTACGGGCTTGCCGCTGCGCCGCACGACATCTGCAAAGGCATGATCGTCAGGCATCAGACCCGCGCGGCCATCCATCATGAAGACGATGAGATCGGCTTCGGAAATGGCAGCCTCGGTCTGGGCGCGCATTCGGCCTTCCAGCGTGTCGGCAGCAGCAACCTCGAAACCGGCCGTATCGACCACATCGAAGCGCAGGTCCTGGAGGCGGCCTGGGTGAACGCGCCGGTCGCGCGTGACGCCCGGCGTGTCGTCAACAATTGCGATGCGGCGACCGACCAGCCGATTGAACAGCGTCGACTTGCCGACATTCGGCCGTCCGACAATGGCGACCTTGAATGCCATCTTAACCGTTCGCCTCGCCGGAAGCCGTGATCAGCTCAAGCATCACCTCGGCGCGCTGACGCACCCCGGCGGGGGCGGCGGCATCATTCGTGATCTGTTCGAACAAGGTGACGGCCTCATCCATCCGCTCTTCCTTCATGGCTGCAAGGCCAAGCGCCTCGCGGGCCAGGTGGCGCATCGGGTGGGCATCGCCGGTGAGTGTCTCAACACGTGCGGCCACATCTGCAGCGCTGCCATGGTCCACAAGCAGGAGCCCTGCACGCAGGCGCGCGATCTCGCGGATTTCCTGCGGTGCGGAATCGTCGGCGGCAACGGCATCGAACTGCTCGACCGCCGCATCGGCTTCACCACCGGAGGCGAGAACGGTTGCCTGGCGCAGGCGAGCCAGCAGCGGATAGGCGCCATAGCCTTCCTCTTCCAGCAACTTGAGCGCATCAAGCGCTTCCTGGCGATTACCGTCCTCGATCTGCTGAAGGGCAGCGGCAAAACGGTCGCCGGATTCATTGGCGCGGTTGGACGACCAGTAGTCATAGCCGACATAAGCCGCTGTCCCCACGATCACGAGCGCTGCCACGGCCACCGCGAGCATGCCGTAGCGGGCCCAGAGCGCTTTCATCTGATCCGAGCGAAGCTCTTCATTGACTTCGCGAATGAAACTGTCGTCCGACATCCTGCCTCAACTGTTCAACAATGCTTGCCGGTAACTGCTGCCCGGACGTTATCTTGCCGGCGCTTTTTACTGGAAATTGCGTCTTTTGGAAGAGCGCCACAGCAATAGGGCGCATGAAAGTTACCGCCTAGCACAGATATGGGTGCGGGATAAAGCGCGAGGCGCGGCAGCATCATCCCGCCCCACCGTGACAAGAGGCCGCCATAATCGCCCTCTAGGCGGATCATCCCACCTCGCCTCAAGGGATTCCTCCTGATGCTTCAATCGCCTGTCCGCACTGCCTGTGCTGCCCTCGCTTTGACCGCGCTCCCCGCTCCGCTTGCAGCCAAGGATGCGCCCGCACCGGTCGAAAAGCCGCAATATGTGATCATCTCTTTCGACGGAGCCTCGCATATCGAGCAGTGGGAACGCAGCCGTGCGCTGGCACGGGAGACGGGTGCGAGCTTCACCTATTTTCTATCCTGCGTCTTCGTGGTCGATAAGCAGCACCGCGCTCGCTACCAGCCGCCGGAGATGGCTGCTGGACGATCAAATGTGGGCTTTGCACAGAGCCGCGAGGAGATCGAAGCCCGGCTCGATCAAGTGTGGACTGCGCGGGCCGAAGGCCATGAGATCGCCAGTCATGGCTGCGGGCATTTCGACGGCGGAGCCTGGAGCGCATCGGCCTGGGAACAGGAATTCGAGCAATATATGACGCTGATGCGTGATGCCTGGTCCGCAAACAAGATCAAGGGTGAGCCGGCCGAGTGGAAGCAGTTCGTCGACACGGAGATCCGCGGGTTCCGCGCGCCCTATTTGTCCACCGGGCCCGGCTTGTTCAAGGCGCTGGCCAGTACCGGCTTTGCCTATGATGCGAGTACCGTTTCCAACGGGCCAGCAATGCCGGGCCGCGAAAGCGGTTTGATGCGGTTCTCACTCCCAATGATCCCCGAGGGCCCGGAGCAGAGGCCTGTTATCGCCATGGACTACAATCTCTATGTTCGCCATTCGGGTGGTGAGGAGCAGCCGGCAATGGCCGAGGCCTTCGCCGAACGTGCCTACACCGCCTTCAAGGCCGCCTTCGACGCGCAGGTGAAGGGCGAGCGCCTTCCGCTGCAGATCGGCTACCATTTCACCTTGATGAATGACGGCGCCTATTGGAATGCGCTCGAACGCTTCGCCCGCGAAGTCTGCAAGCGGGACGATGTGCGCTGCGTGAGCTACACGGACTATCTGGAGCAGGCGCCAGCCGAAGCACTCGGCGGCTGACGCCTGTCTTGCCCTATCCTTCCTGACGAACCGGCTGGCCGTCCGGCCTGCGGCTGTGGAAGTCGCGGTCGATTTCGGGCATCGGCTCACCGGAGATGATCGCCTCGAAGGTCTTCAGACGCTTGTAGATGGACAGAAGCTCCACGATCGTCGTCCAGGAATTGACGAGATACTGGAAGGATGAGCGCACCTGTTCGAACACGTTCAGGATCTGCGTCATCACGCCGAGCGTCAGGCGGCCAGCGGCGATGGAAGGCGCGAGTACGAAGAGGCCGAAAATGTTGTCCGCCTGCAGGTAGAAGATGCGCGCGACGTTGAAATACATGTAGTGGAAATAGAGGCGGAAATAGTTCCGCCGCACATCGTCGAACAACTCGCGGACCGTCTGCGGCTGGGCACGGTCGGGATTGTCCTCGCCATAGACCAGCTCCTTGCGGTAGGCCGCTTCCACACGCTGGTTCTTGAATTCCAGACCCGGCAGTTTGATGCCGACCAGCGCCAGGAAGGCCGTGCCGAAGAGCGACCAGACGATGGCCGCGATGACCAGCGCATAAGGCACTTCACCGATGATCGGCAGTTCGCTGACATTTTCCGACAGTGTCACGAGCACCGGCAGGAAGGCGATCAACGTCATCAATGCGCGCACCAGGTTTACGCCCAGGCTTTCCATGATGGTGGAAAAGCGCATCGTGTCTTCCTGCACGCGCTGTGCGGCACCCTCAATGTGCCTCAGCGTCGGCCAGTAATGCATGTAGTATTCGTTCATCGCCGTGCGCCAACGGAAGATCCAGTGGCTGATGAAGAACAGGCTGAGCACGCCGACCGTGACACCGACAAAGGCGATGCCCGCGAAATCAATCATTCCGCCATAGAGATCGGCAGTCGTTACCGGAGCCGTTTCGGCAAGGGCCTGCTGGATCAGGTCGTAAAATGGACCATACCAGGCATTCACCGCCACGCTGACCTGCACGGAGAAATAGGTGGTGAATATGATGAGTGCGGAGCCCAACACCGACCACATTTGCCAGCGATGGGGACTGACCACGAACCAGAAGGCCGCGAAGAGCAGAACGGCAACGGTGTAGTAAACGTAAAACCAGAGGAATGGCGGCGTCACGAAAACGCCGACGCCGATGACAGGTTCTGCGCCCGGCGCTTCAACCGGCAGGCCCAGATACTCGCCGTAGTTCATTCCCCCGGCATACCAGCCGAAGACCGCCAGAAGGCTCCAGATAACGGCCGAGGGAAAGAAGAAGCGGGGCGAAGGAAAGAAGGATCTGAACATCGGGTTCTTGTCGCTCGTGACCTGTTGATGCTGCACGTCCCTTTCGGGTCGCATATTCCAGCGTTCACAACAACTGAACATTTCGAAAGGTTAGGCACGTGCCCGTGCAAAAAATTGGGCCCCGCCGTTGCCGGCAGGGCCCATCTTGATCAGTTCAGCCTTGCCTGGCTTCTAGCGTTCCTCGGTGATCAGCGCCTTCCAGGCGGCGTAGACCATGAGGACGAGCAGGAGCGCGAAGGGGAAGCCGGTTGCGATTGCGCCGGCCTGCAGGGCTGCCAGCCCGCCGCCGAGCAGCAGGACGATGGCAACGAGACCTTCGAAGATCGCCCAGAAGACACGCTGCGCGACCGGAGCGTCGATCTTGCCGCCAGCCGTGATCGTGTCGATGACAAGCGAGCCGGAGTCCGACGAGGTGACGAAGAAGACGATCACGAGCACGATGCCAATCAGCGACGTGATGGAGGCAAGCGGCAATTCGGCCAGCATCGCGAAGAGCGAGAGCTCCGGCACATAGTCCACAACCGTCTGCTGAACGCCTTCATACCCCTGAGCGAGGAACTGATCCATGGCCGTTCCGCCAAAGGTCGTCATCCAGAGGATGGAGACGAGCGTTGGAATGATCAGCACGCAGGTGATGAATTCGCGGACCGTGCGCCCCTTGGAAACGCGGGCAATGAACATGCCGACAAATGGCGACCAGGAGATCCACCAGGCCCAGTAGAAGGTGGTCCAGCCATGCAGGAAGCCTTCGTCTTCGCGGCCGATCCAGTTGGACAGCTCGGGCAGATGACGGACATAATCCCAGGTATTCGTGAAAAAGCCGGAGAGGATGGCCATTGTCGGCCCCAGCACGATGACGAAGAGGAGAAGCAGCACGGCGAGAACCATGTTGATCTCCGACAGGCGTTTGACGCCTGCATCCAGACCAGCGACCACCGAGACCAGGGCGATACCGGTAATGCCAAGAATGAGCAGCACCTTCATCGTGTCGGTGTTCGGTACGCCGTAAAGCTCGTTAAGGCCGGCAAGTGCCTGCGATGCACCGAAGCCGAGCGAGGTGGCCAGGCCAAAAAGCGTCGCGAAAACAGCCATGATGTCGATGACATGGCCGATCCATCCGCGGACGCGTTCACCGAAGATCGGGTAGAAGGCGGAGCGGACGGAGAGCGGCAGGCCCTTGTTGTAGGCTGCCAGCGAGAGCGAAAGCGCAACAAGTGCGTAGATCGCCCAGGGGTGCAGACCCCAATGGAAGATCGTTGCGGCCATGCCCATTTCGCGGGCTTCGGAAACCGCGCCTTCGACAACCGCGCCGTCAACTACGGGCGGTGCAACGCCCAGCGGCGGGTTGTTGAAGTGATACATCGGCTCAAGGACGCCGAAGAACATGAGACCAATGCCCATGCCTGCTGCGAACAGCATCGCGAACCAGCCGGCATAGGAGAATTCTGCAACCGCATCCTTGCCACCCAGCCGAACCTTGCCGAGCGGAGAAACCGCGATGACCAGGCAGAAGATCACGAACAGGTTGGCAGAGGCCATGAAGACCCAGTCAAAGGTCGAGGTCAGCCAGACGCGCAGATCGCCAAGTGCGGGGCCTGCAGCCTCACGGAAGATCAGCGTCAGAATCACGAAAGCGACGATAAGGATCGCCGAGATGGGAAAGACCGGATTATGAACATCAAGACCGAGGACGCGGACATTGTCCTGCCCCGGCTCAAGTCCATGATCCTCCTGTACGGATTCACTAGACATCAATTACTCCATTTATTTTTCACCCGGCGCGCGGAAACTCACGGAAATGCGACATGCCGGTTGTAGGATATCGCCGCCAAACTGCGGCTGAAGCCCCTGATCGGGAGAACATCCTGCAAATTGAGCGTCCTTCCTGTCGCAAAAGCGATAGGAATTAAACCCCTGAATTAGTGCGGCATGACGCTTTTTGAACATTTTTCAGGAAAATTTCTGCCATTTTTCCCGTTCAAGCAACTTCTTCAGCGGCATCATTACCGCTGATCTGGAGGGGCGACTGAGTTTGCCATGCTGCGGAATTCGGGAGGGCGACCCTGCTCGACTGGACGTGTAGGGGTATCGAAAGCTAGTCTTGAGCGGCTTCTGGAACTTTTGAACCCGTGGCGAATTGTCCCGCTTGCAACGCCTTGTTTGGAGAGACACATGAAAAAGTTATTGCTTCTGGTACCCTTTGCCCTGGCTCTTGGGGCGTGCACGCCGACCCAGCAGGGTGCTGCCATCGGCGGCGCAAGCGGCGCGGCCATTGGTTCGCTCGTCGCTGGCGACAAGGTTGAAGGCGCGATCGTAGGCGGTGCTGTAGGCACCATCGCCGGTGCTCTGATCGGCCGCAGCCAGGAAGGTTCCAACCAGTGTATCTATCGTGATGAATATGGCCGCCGCTACACGGCTGCCTGCCCACGCGGATACTAAGTTTCTGCCAGGTTGAACTGGCATGAATGGAAAAAGCCGGAGCGTCACCGCTCCGGCTTTTTTTTGTTGGCTGGCTGCGAGAAGTGGCTACATGGTCGCGCCGATCTGCCAGGGCACAAACTCGGCATCGCCATATCCAAGCTTCTCAGAACAGGTGCGCTTGCCAGAGGCCACGGCCAGAACTTCCTCGAAGATCTGCTGCCCTTTCTCCTCCAGCGAAACACCGTCGAGGATGTCGCCGCAATTGATGTCCATGTCACCGCTCATGCGTTCATACATGGCGCTGTTGGTCGCAAGCTTGATGGAGGGCGACGGCTTGTTGCCATAGGCCGAACCACGGCCGGTGGTGAAGCAGACCACATTGCAGCCGCCCGCGACCTGACCGGTAATGGAAACGGGGTCGTAGCCGGGCGTATCCATGAAGACGAAGCCCTTTTCCGTCACCTGCTCCGCATATTCATAGACAGCGTTCAGCGGTGTCGATCCGCCCTTGGCTGCCGCGCCGAGTGATTTTTCCAGAATGGTCGTCAGGCCGCCCAGCTTGTTGCCGGGGGACGGGTTGTTGTTCATCTCGTTGCGATTGCGCGCGGTGTAATCCTCCCACCAGCGGATGCGCTCGATGAGCTTTTCGCCCACTGCCGGAGTCACCGCGCGGCGGGTGAGAAGGTGTTCCGCACCGTAGATTTCGGGCGTTTCGGACAGGACCGCAGTTCCGCCATTGCGCACGAGAATATCCGCGGCAATACCCAGCGCCGGATTTGCGGTGATGCCGGAATATCCGTCCGAACCGCCACATTGCAGCGCAAGCGTGATGTGAGATGCCGGAAGCTCCTCACGTTTCAGCGCCCCCACTGCCGGCAGCATCTGGCGAATATAGTCCAGCCCCTGCTCGATAGTCTTCACCGTGCCACCGGTGTCCTGGATGGTCATGGTGCGGAAGAGATCGTTTTCCTCGATCCCGTAGGTCTCCTTCATGCGACCGATCTGGAAGACTTCGCAGCCAAGGCCGACAAGCAGCACACCGCCGAGATTGGGATGGCCTGCATAGCCCCACTGCGTACGCTGCAGCATGTCGAAACCTTCGCCCTGATCTGCAAGACCGCAGCCCGTACCGTGGGTAAAGGCGACGACCCCGTCGATGCCGGGATAGTCGTCCAGCATGCCGGAATTGTTGGCCGCCTGCGCGATGAAGCGCGCGACGGAGGCGGAGCAGTTCACGCTGGTCAGAATGCCGATATAGTTGCGCGTTCCAACCTTTCCGTTGGCGCGGCGGTAGCCCATGAAGGTGGCCTGCTCCTCTTCGGGCAGAATGTTGATCGGGCGCACATCTTCGCTGAAGCGGTAATCGCGCTCGAAATCACCCATGGCCAGATTGTGCTCATGCACCCACTCACCGGGAGCGATGGCTCCCTTGGCGAAACCGATGATCTGACCGAACTTGCGCACCGCCTCGCCGTCACCGATCGGCTGGACTGCAAATTTGTGCCCGAAAGGAATGCGCGCATTGGTGCTCACGCCTTCGGAAATCACGGTGCCCGCATCAAGCTTGCGGCTGGCCACAGCTACATTGTCTTCCTGCGAGAGCCGCAGGAAAGGCGGACGGTCTGTCTGTTCGGTCATTTCTCAGTTCTCCGGCGGGGGAAGAGATCCCCCGCCCTGGTTGGTCAACGATAGATAAGGGTCGGAAGCCACATGGTGACAGCCGGGATGAAGGTTACCGCGAGCAAAACGAGGAACAGCGGCACCAGGAATGGCAATGTGGCCGACATGCAGCGTTCAAAAGGCACTTTCGACACACGGGATAGCACGTAGAGCACCATGCCGACAGGCGGTGTGAGAAGGCCGATCATCAGATTGAGCACGAGGATCACACCGAAATGCACCGGATCGACGCCCATCTGCATCGCGATCGGCAAGAGCACCGGTACCAGGATGGTAATTGCCGCCACCGTTTCCATGAAGCAGCCGACAACCAGAAGGATCAGGTTGATGAGCAGGAGCACGATGATCGGGTTCTCCGACACAGTCAGGATCAGCGATGCGAAATGCTCCGGCACGCGGTTGGATGTCAGGATCCAGGCGAAGATCGACGCAGCGGCCACGATGAAGAGCACCACTGCCGTAGTCTCGATCGTGTCCATGGAAACCCGCAGGAAACGTTTCCAGGGCAGTGAACGGTAGACGAAAAGGCCCAGGAACATCGCCCATGCACAGGCGGCGATCGCAGCTTCGGTCGGTGTGAACGCACCTGTCAGAATACCGCCCACGATTATGATTGGCGTGAGAAGCGACAGGAAGGCGCGCTTGAAGGTGTAGTAGAGTATGCTGATGCGGAATGCCTGATCACGCGGATAATTGCGCTTGCGTGCGTACCACGCCACCATCACCATGAGCGCGACTGCCATCAGCAGGCCCGGTACGAGGCCGGCAGCGAATAGCTGACCGATGGATGCACCTGCAACCACGCCGTAGATCACCATTGGCAGCGAGGGCGGAATAATGGGCCCGATGGTCGAGGAAGCAGCCGTTATGCCCACGGCGAAGCCAGGTTCATATTTGGCATCGCGCATGGCCTTGATCTCGATGGCGCCAAGACCACCGGCATCGGCAACGGCAGCACCCGACATGCCGGCGAAGATCACGGATGCGCCGATATTCACATGACCAAGGCCACCACGCATCCAGCCAACCAGCGCCTTGGCAAAGTCGAAGATGCGTTCGGTGATGCCAGCGGTGTTCATGAGATTGCCGGCGAGAATGAAGAAGGGCACCGCCAGAAGCGGGAAGGAATCCACGCCGTTGACCATACGGTGAATGACGACAACGTCAGGAATGCGTCCGTCAAGAAAGATGAAGACGGCCGAAGACGCGGCGAGCGCGATGCCGACGGGTACGCCGAGCACGATCATCGCGAACAGCAGGACAAAAAGCAGGGTAAGCAGCATGGGTTGTCTCTATAGGTTCGCGGTGGAGACGGCGTAGTTTTCGGGATCGATCAGCCGGCTCGTTCCGGTGCGCATGTGACGCCACATGACGCGCGCCTGATAAAGCGCCATGCCAAGGAAGCAGAAGGCGACGATCCAGTAGACAACGGATTTCGGCAGATCGATGGAGACCATCTTCTGCTGTGTCTTGCCGGCCATCTCCGTGCACAGCCACGCGGTAACGGCGTAGAAGATCAGCGAAACCGCGTCGACCATCATCTGCAGCGCCTGGCGCATGCGGCGTGGCAGGTAGCGGTAAGCGAGTTCAACAGCAATATGGCTTTCCTTGCGGACTGCCATGACCGCACCGAAAAAGGTAACGCCGATCAGAAGAAATCGGGCAATCTCCTCGGTCCAACCGAGCGAGTTGTTCAGCACGTAGCGCGTGAAAAACTGGAGAAAGACCACGAAAGCCAGGCTCCAGAACAGGATGAACACCACGCTGTCGTCATATTTCACGTCAGACAGGTCTTCCTCGGGCAAGACATCCTCACCCGGTGCAGCAGAATTTTTGTCCATTGAAGTCATTCCATTGGGCGCCGCGTGCCAAATCTTCGGCACGCGGCTGTTGTGGAGCTAAGGCCTATTCGATCGCCTGGAGGCGGTCATAGGTCTCCTGATCCCAGGTTGCGTCCTCACCCATGTGAAGCTTCATCGTGGCTTCACGGAACGGCGTGCGGTCGACTTCATTCACCGTCACGCCCTGATCACGGAACCACTGGACGAGTTCTTTCTCGGCTTTGATGATCTCGTTCGTGGCGCATTCTGCCGTCTCGTCGAGCACACCTTCAAGCGCCTGCTGGTCAGCTTCGTCCATGCTGCCCCATGCCGGGCCACCAACGATGGTCAAAAGTGCATCTGTGATGTGGCCGGTCAGGTTGATGTTCGACTGTACTTCGTAGAACTTCTTGGCCTGGATGGTCGGAAGCGGGTTCTCCTGAGCGTCCACGGTGCCCTGCTGGAGAGCCAGATAGACTTCCGCAAAGGCGATCGGGGTCGGGTTGGCGCCCACAGCCTTCGGGAACATCATATAGAGCGGTGCATTCGGCACGCGGATCTTCAGGCCGTTCATGTCCTCGGGACCGTTGAGCGGCTTGTTGGATGTGGCATGACGCTCGCCATAATAGGTCAGCGAGGTGATGTGGTTGCCGGTCGCTTCCTCGTAGCCTGCTGCGAGTTCTGCGAAGAGGTCGGAGTTGCGGAACTTGTCCCAGTGATCATAGTCGCGGAACATGTAGGGCGCGCCACCGATGGCGATGGGACCATAGGCGCGGCCGGCGAAGAGCTGGCCGGTGTAGATGATGTCGACGGTGCCAAGGCCTAGGCCTTCATTGATGTCGACTTCCTTGCCGAGCGATGATGCCGGGAAAACCTCGATGGAATAGCGCCCTTCGGTTGCTTCCTTCAGCTTGTCGGACGCTGCGACTGCGCAGGTGTGATAGGGCTCGCTGGACTCATAGACATGTGCCCATTTCAGAACCGTCTCGGCCTGTGCCGGCATTGCCAGAAGCGAGGCGCTTGCGAGCGCAGCCGCACCAAATGCGTAAAGCAGGGATGATTTCACGTGTACTTCCTCCCGATGTGATCAAGGCATGCGCGGCTGCCAGCCACACCTTACCTTCCCGATTTGCTGCACATATCCGGTCCGCCTCTGGCAGGGCATGCGCAGCCATTCTTGTTCCAGGTTCACCCCTGTCCCGATCATCGCCGTGACCTCCTCACGGATAATGACTGTTGATGAACAGGGCTTCCCCTAACGGAAGAAACCGTACTAACATGTTAGTATGAGATCAAGCGGCAATACACAGTTTTTGAGAAGTGACATGACCACGGCACCCAAGCGAGGGGGCGCTACAGAGCGCATCACCGAGGAACTGCGACAGGCGATCGTGACGCTTGAGTTGCGCCCGGGCCAGGTGCTCGACAAGGCGGAACTGACCGCACGTTTCGGCGTGTCTCGCTTCCCGGTTGCAGAAGCGCTCAATCGTCTGAAACTGGAGGGGCTGGTCGATATTCGCCCCCAATCCGGTTCGAGCGTTTCGCTCGTGCGGCTGAAGGATGTGCAGGAAAACCTCTTCATGCGACGCGCGCTGGAGGCGGAGATTGCTGAGGCGGTTGCCGAACGCGCAGACCAAAATCTGCTTGCGGAACTGAAGCGCAACATGCGCTATCAGCAAGCCGCCGTGGAAGCTGAAGACCGTGTCGGCTTCCACGATCTGGACATAGTCTTTCACGACCTGATGGTCAGCATATTGGACTATCCCCGGTTGCGTCAGTCGATCGAAAGCCTTCGCCTTTCACTGGATCGCGTGCGCAGGCTGCTCTCCTCCCCTCGACGCCATGCAGTTACCTATCACGAACATGTGCAAATTCTGGAGGCGCTGGAGGCCCGCGACGGGCCACGGGCGCGCGCTGCCATGGTGGCGCATATCGATGCGGTTCTTGAGGAGCTGCAGCGGTTCCATCAGCAGAACCCCACGGTTTTTGCCGATCACAATGAAGTCTGAGCGCGCTCCGGATCGGCTCCGGAACTGAGGATGGTCTGGCGCCGTTTCTCCTTAAGACAGAGGAGAAACGACATGAGCGACATGCTGAACGACATCCATAAGGGCATGCGTGTTGAAGACGTGCACGGCCATGAGATCGGGACGGTGGAGTGGGTTCATCTTTCCGACGAGAACCCCGACACGGCGCAGACTGAAACCGTGACAGCTGATCCGATTGGGAATGAGCGCAAGTCCAGCTTTGTTGATCTCATACTTGACGCATTTCGCACGGACGATATCCCGCAAGTGCTGCATGAGCGAATGCTACGCGAAGGCTTTATCAGACTGGATGCTGACGGCCTCTTCGCAGCCGACCGCTATGTTCTCGCCGAGCAGGTAGCTTCGGTTGCCGGCGACTGTGTGAAACTGAATGTGGAGCGGGAAGCACTCATCAAGGAGGGCTGAGCCGCGACAACAACCTAGCGGGGCATGAGGCGGATCAGGGCACCGCCCTCCCCGTCGGTCAGTGCATAGAGCGTTCCCTTCTCATCAAAAAGAACATCGCGGATGCGCGCGGCCATTTCGATGCGCTCGTCACCCAAAACCTCTTGCCCCTGAAGATCAAGACGGGTGATGGCCTGCGATGACAGCCCTGCCAGCAACAAGTCACCCTTCCATTCGCCAAGCGGCCCTTCCGGCACGAAGGCTATGCCTGATGGCGAAATCGCCGGGTTCCAGCTCTGGACGGCAGATTTCAGCTCCGGCTTGGTCGACGGGTCGGGTATCGAGCGCCCTGAATAATGGTTGCCGGCGCTGACCAGCGGCCATCCGTAATTGCCTCCAGCTTCAGGGATATTCACTTCATCACCGCCACGAGGGCCGAATTCCGAGATCCACAAGGCACCCGTCTCGGGATGGATGGCCGCGCCCTGCACGTTTCGGTGGCCATAGGACCAGACTTCAGGTGCGCCTTCGCCGTCGCTTGCAAATGGATTGTCCTCAGGCACCGAGCCGTCGTCATTCAACCGGACCACCACGCCCAGATGGTTGCGCGGATTCTGCGCCTCATTCATGTGGTTAAAACGGTCGGCAAGAGTGATGAAGAGCTTGCCATCAGGCGAAAAGGCCATCCGCGAGCCGAAATGATTGCTGCCGGAGACAGCGGGCTGCTGCTGAAAGATGACTTCGAAGTCCTCAAGCCGGCTTCCATCGTCACTCAGCCGCCCGCGCCCAGCAGCCGTTGCCGCACCTTCGTCACGTGGTTGGGCGAAGGTGAGATAGACAAGGCGGTTTTCGGTGAAGTTCGGATGCAGCTCGACATCGAGCAGCCCACCCTGCCCGCGTGCAAAGACCTCCGGGGTACCTTCGATAACGGACATTTCTCCACTCGTCATATCGACGCGCTGAAGCGTGCCCGTTCGCTCGGTAATCAGCATTGCGCCATCGGGCAGAAAGGTCGCGCCCCATGGTGAGGACAAGCCGTCGGCAACCGTCTCAATGGAAAGCGTGTAATTCTCGGTTTCCACCTGCCGGGGAAGCGACTGAGCGAAGGAAAGCCCGGCCATCGCCGCAAGGGCAGTTGTAGTTGCAATCAAGCGCGCGATCCTGGGAAGCATGAGCGGCTCCTGTGCCTTGGGGGAAGCATGGTCGAAAGCGGCCAAGCCGCTCCCGCCTAACTCTTAATCGACCCCGAAGGCCTCATGTTCCCATCCGTGCGCAGAAGCGGCAAGTGCGAGCGACTGGAACAAGTACCACTCCCGTCGCCCTATTTCGGCTCCAGCCGTTTCGCCTTGCGCTTGAGGAAGTTGTCGAGCCCTTCCGCCACCTCCGGCCCGCTTTGCACGATACCCGCCATCAGGCTTTCGGCAAAAAGTCCATCGGTCGTGGACATATCGTTGATCCTGCCGATGGCGGTGACGATGGCATAGTTTGACAGGGGCGCGTGCTTCGCCGCTCCTTGCGCGATTTCCATTGCGCGATCGAAACTCTTGCCCTCGTCAGCGATCTCATGACACAGGCCGAGCTCATAGCCACGCTTCGCATCGAAGGTGCGCGCGGCAAGCATCATGTCCACCATGCGGTCGGGACCAATGATACGGCCGACGCGGACCGTGGCACCGCCCCCGGTAAAAATCGCACGCTGCCCTTCCGGCAGCGCAAAGAAGGTGTTTGGTTCGGCCACGCGGGAATGACAGGCGGCAGCAAGTTCAAGCCCGCCACCGACCACGGCTCCCTGCATGGCAGCAATGACGGGCGTTCCGCCATATTGGATCTGATCAAAGGCCCAGTGCCACTTCTGACACATCCGCATGAATTGCGCGGGGGTGCGGCGCAGTCGGGCGTGCTCTTCCAGATCAAGCCCGGCACAGAAATGATCGCCTGCACCACGCAACACGATGGTTTTTGCCTCCTCGGGCGGCTCGGAGAAAAAGCGCCCGATCTCTACCGCCACTTCCTCGCTGATGGCATTGCGCCGCTCGGGACGCGAAAGCGTCACTACCGCGACCGGCCCGTCCATCTCCACTTTCAGATATTTCAATTCCATATCCGCTCCCCTCTCCTGCCGCATCGGATCACGCGCGCAGGTGGACAATCATATTGGCGCCAACCTATCGGCTTGGGCGCGATAGGGAAGATGTTGCACAATCATTTGCGGGGACAGGTTGCGGAACCCCGATTTGCGCGAATGCACGGGCTCGGAAACAGCCGCATCAACGGGGAACAGGTCCGGTGGAATCACCCAGGATGAGCTCTGCCGGCATCACTTCCCGGACGGTTGTCGGATCCCGACCTTCGATCAACTCGAGAACCAGTTCGCCGATTCTGTGGCCTGCCTCACGAATGGAGGAGCGCGTAACAGTCAGGCTTGGCAGCATCGAGTGGGGATTGAGGTAGCTGACCACATCGTCATGGGCGATAAGCGAGAGGTCGCGCCCGATGACCAGCCCCTTGGAACGGGCGACGCGCAAAATGCCCATGGCCATGGTCATCGAGCTTGCGACGATTGCCGTGGGCGGCTGGTCGGCATTGAGGAAATGCGTGGCAATCTCGCGCCCCGATACATCCGTATGCTCGCCATTGGTCACGAGGTTTTCGTCTATCTGCACCCCGCGCTCCTCGAGAGCCGTGCGAAAGCCTTTCTCACGCTGCTCGGCATAGCTGAAGCCCCGCAACCCGTTTGCAAGGCCAATGCGTCGATGCCCCAGATCAAGCAGATGGCGGGTCGCACGCTGGAACACACCCATATTGTCGATATCCAGCCAGGCGTGCCTGTCGGCGCTCAAGGTGCGGCCATGAACGATATACGGCATGGCCAAAGCGTTCAGCGCATCGATGCGTTCGTCATCCTCCTTGGGTAGCGAGACCACCAGAGCATCAACGGTGCGGCTGGCGATCAACCGGCGATAGGCCTTCATCTCCTCGCCCCGCTCGACCGGCGCCAGCATGAGATCCATGTCCGCTTCCAGCATCCGTGCGCCCAAGCCTGCAAGGAACTCCGAGAAGTGAGGGTTCATCAGGCAGTCGCTGGAAGCCGCGAAGGTCAGTCCGATCACGCCTGCCCGGCCCGTCGCAAGCCGCCGCGCACTCGCATTGGGGCGGTAGCCAAGCTTGCGCGCAGCCTCTTCAACACGTTGGCGCGTGGCCACGGACACGTCGTCATGGCCGTTCAAGGCACGACTGACAGTCGTCTGTGACAGGCCCAGCATGGTCGCCAGACGTTTCATATTCATGGGACTGCTCATGCCGAAGAGCACCCGAAGCGCATTCGATTATCGTTCAACTACCCCTCCTCTGCCGCAGCATTATTGAGCATATTCGCGCATCATCCACAATAGCAGCAAAGTCGGGCTGCGCCATCGTAAGGTTCCGATTTTTCGTTGTTTTTCTATCTTTATAGGCTGATTAACCACCAATTCCGGAGATAGTCAGACGGCAGGGTCTCCCGACACAGGCTTGACAGCAGCGACGCAAACAATCTAATCGTTTTATCCGAAGCGCTTCGGATAGCTTATGTGGCGAGGCGCTTTTCGGGAGGATCGCGACTGGAGGAGGTCGCGGAAAACGGGAGGAGTACCCATGAAGAAGATACTTGCAGCAGCAGTCGTGAATGCTCTCATGTGCTCGACCGCACTCGCCGTGGAAGTGACCTATGCTTCCGGTATCACGGGTGATGGCGTTCGGGTTTTCCAGGAACTGGTAAAGCCTTGGGAGGAAGAGACAGGCAACAAGGCAGTTCTCGTGCCAATGCCGTCCTCGACCACCGATCAGTTCGGCCAGTACCGGCTGTGGCTGGCTGCTGGCAACAAGGATATCGACCTTTATCAGACCGACGTCATCTGGGCGCCCCAGCTCGCAGACCACTTCGTGGATCTCAGCGAGGTTGCAACCGATATCGCCGAACAGAATTTCCCCTCGATCATCGAATCGCAGACTGTTGACGGCAAACTCGTCGCGCTGCCGCTCTTTACCGATGCGCCTGCCCTCTTCTACCGCAAGGACCTGTTGGAGAAGCATGGCGAAGACGTTCCCGAGACCTGGGAAGAGCTGACGGAGACCGCCAAGCGCATTCAGGACGCCGAACGTTCCGAAGGCAACAAGGAGCTCTGGGGCTATGTCTGGCAGGCCAATGCCTATGAAGGCCTGACCTGCAACGCCTTGGAACTCATCAAATCCTATGGTGGCGGGCAGATCGTGGAACCGGATGGCAGCATCTCGGTCAACAATGAGAAGGCTGCAGCAGCATTGAACCTCGCGGCCACCTGGCCCGGCAACATCTCGCCCGAAGGTGTTCTTGCCTATAAGGAAGAAGAAGCACGCGGCGTCTGGCAGACAGGCAATGCCGTCTTCATGCGCAACTGGCCCTATGCCTACCACCTGGGCAATGGCGCAGACAGCGAAGTTGCTGGCAAGTTCTCTGTGGCTCCACTTCCAAGCGGCGAAAAAGGCGGAACATCGGCTGCCACACTCGGCGGTTGGAACGTGGCTGTTTCCAAATACAGCGAGCGTCAGGAAGCCGCGATCTCGCTTGCGACCTATCTCGCAGGACCCGAGGCGCAGAAGCGCCGCGCTCTGCTTGCCTCAAATCTTCCGACGCTGGAGGCGCTCTATGACGACGCCGAAATCGCCGAGCAGCAGCCGATCATCCCGCAGTGGAAGGAAGTCTTCATGCAGGCGGTGCCACGCCCGTCGGCTCCAACCAAGTCGGCCTATAACGAAGTTTCGTCCAAGTTCTGGAACGCTGTGCACAACACGCTCTCCGGCAAGGCCACGGCCGAGGAAAATCTAGAAATCCTCGAACTCGATCTCGAAGAGATGAAGGGTTCGGGCTGGTAACCCTCCCAGGGGTACCGCACCGCTTCGGCTTCGGCCGGGCGGTGCGGGTTTGATGGGCTGAACAACCCGACCAGGGAGGACTTCATGGCTATTGCGGCTGAAAGCCTGATGGCAGCGCCGGAACGTGGCATCTCGGAACTTCGCAGGCAGAGGCAACGCGCCGCCATGCGCTTCCTGCTTCCGATGATCGTCGCACTCCTCGTGGTGGCCGCCTGGCCGCTCATGCGTACCATCTATTTCTCGTTCACCAACACGACACTATCCAGCCTTGATGGTGGCGAGTGGGTTGGGCTGGGCAACTATCTCAACTGGCGCACCTTGTCCTCCGGTCGCGTCATCTATCGCGGCGTCCTGGCAGACCCGCAATGGTGGAACGCAGTCTGGAACACGGTCTACTTCACCGTCATCTCGGTCTCGCTCGAGACAGTGTTCGGTGTCGTGGTCGCACTGGTTCTGAATGCCGAATTCCGCGGCCGGGCGCTGGTCCGCGCAGCCGTTCTAATTCCCTGGGCCATTCCCACCATCGTGTCGGCGAAGATGTGGGGCTGGATGCTTAATGACCAGTTCGGCATCATAAACGACATGGCATTGTCACTTGGCCTGATCTCGCAAAAGATCGCCTGGACGGCCAATCCGGACACTGCAATGGCAGCTGTCATCATGGTCGATGTCTGGAAAACCACACCCTTCGTGGCCCTCCTCACGCTTGCCGCCCTGCAGACCGTGCCCCGCGAGGTTTACGAAGCCACGCGTATTGATGGCATCAATCCGATCAAGGTTTTCTTTCGGGTGACACTGCCCCTGATCCGGCCGGCCATTCTGGTTGCGGTCATCTTCCGCACGCTTGATGCGCTACGCATGTTCGACCTGGTCTATGTGCTGACGCCAAATTCCGCCGCGACGCGCACCATGTCCACGCTGGCACGGGAAAATCTCATCGACTTCGACAAGTTCGGCTACGGCTCGGCGCAATCAACCTTGCTGTTCCTGATCATCGCGATCTTTGTCGTTGCCTATCTCAAGCTTGGCCGGCTCGATCTCAGCGGGGAGGCAAGACGATGAAACTGCTCTCAAATATCGCGTTCTATCTTCTGGTCGGCGTCATTGTCCTGATCTCGGTCTTCCCGTTCTACTATGCCGTCCTCACCAGCTTCGAGACCGGGACGGCCATCTTCCAGGTCAACTATCTGCCGGTATCGTTTGACTTCGCCAATTACTGGAGCGTTCTGGGCGCACGCAATTTCCCGCGTTCGATCCTGAACTCGGTCTTCATCGCGACACTCACGGTAGCGTTCGCTCTTGTTCTAGCGGTAACTGCCGCCTACGCCCTCTCGCGGGTGCGCTTCAAGGGCAGAGGCGCGGTGCTGCTTGGAATCCTGGCCGTTTCCATGTTTCCGCAGATCGCGGTGCTCTCCGGTCTTTTCGAGCTGGTCCGGTTTCTCGGCATCTTCAACACACCTTGGGCGATGATCATGAGCTACACGATCTTCACCCTGCCCTTCACAGTGTGGGTGCTGACCACATTCATGCGCGAACTTCCAGTCGAGCTGGAAGAAGCGGCCATTGTCGATGGTGCGAGCCCATGGGTCATCATCACGCAGGTCTTCCTGCCGCTTCTGTGGCCGGCCATCGTGACCACGGGGCTCCTGGCATTTATCGGCGCCTGGAACGAGTTCCTCTTCGCCCTGACCTTCACGGCTTCGGAGACGACCCGCACGGTGCCGGTGGCCATCGCA
>Ga0310345_10002420_pt1 | contig 18946 bp, 14 predicted proteins | sample HC15DNA20500_MG_FD_204667 | JGI IMG/M metagenome (GOLD analysis project Ga0310345, IMG submission 204667) | Marine microbial communities from station ALOHA, North Pacific Subtropical Gyre - HC15-DNA-20-500_MG | ecosystem: Environmental > Aquatic > Marine > Oceanic | place: Pacific Ocean: North...
CGGACGGATGGTCAGCGTCGGCGCGACCTGCAACTGACGCTGGACGATCTGCTGACCGGCCTGGTTGAGCGTGTCCACCGCGCCATCGCGGATCGCCTGGACCAGGCGGTCTTCGTCATCGGTGGCGAGGTCCGCGCCGATCGCGAGCAGCGTGGACAGACCCGCCGCGCGCATCAGATCCCACCAATGGTAGTTGACGCCATCTTCGAGACCGGCATAGCCGCTCGCATCCGCCCCCGGCAGACGTTCGAGAACGATGGATCGGCCACCGGGAAGGATCAAGCGGTTCCAGACCAACAGCGCGCGGCGTTGGCCGAACGTCACACCGTCATCGTATTGGCCGATGATGCGGGTTCCTTGTGGGATCAGCAGCAGCGATCCCGTCGGACTGTCATAGACATTCTCTGTGACCTGCGCGGTGATCTGGCCCGGGAGATCGGAGCGAATGCCGGTGATGAGCGCGGCAGGTATCACCGCTCCCGCCTGAAGGATGTACGGCGAGGCTGGCGGCTGAATGCGATCGGATGCGACGGTCTGCCGGTCCACCGGACCGTTGAGGAAAGCCGTATGCCGGCTCCCCTCAGGTTGCTCGGCACCACCCAGGCCCGGAAGATTCACGCCGCCCCCGGCCGTCGTTGCCCTGCCAGACGCCGTCTGGAAGAAGACACCGCTCAGACGCGCGGTTTCCTCCTCTGCCCTACGGCGCTCCGCGTCCGGATCGACGGTCGGGCCCGCAATCGGCGGAGGACCCACGGGCACTCCCCGCTCCTGCGCATCGAGGATCGGTCGCCCTAGGTCACCGGGCAGTGCGGGTCCCAGAACCGGTCCGGTATAGTCGGACGGCAACCCTTCCAAGCCGTCCGCGGCCGGTCGATTGTCGATGGAGTAGAGTTCTCCACCTCCCGACCCTGCCTCACGGGTCTGGAGCGCATAGATCAGCGCACCCCCGATACCCAACAGCGCGACCGCTCCGACACCGGCCAGAACCTTGCGCGACAGCCTGGTCACGCGGGGCGGATCGGGACGCAGACGCATCGGAGCTGCAGGATCGGTGTCACTCATGACGCCCCTCCCCTTCGCGCATCCCCCTCCGCCCGCGCATCCGCCTCGCGCTCCTCCATGCGCACGATCCGGACCACCTGCTGGCGGTCTCCTGCGCCCAGCCGGAGCTCCGCCGCACCGAAGAGGCGATCCACGATCAGCACGTTCCGGTGGATACGGCTGTTGACGATCTGCGGCTCTCCATCGGCGCCAAGCACGAAGAGCGGCGGCATTTCGCCCTGCGCGATGCCAGCCGGGAAGACGACATAGACACGGCGGCCGTCGTCGAAGACAGAAACCGGGCGCCAGGGCGGGCTTTCCCCCTGGATCTGCAAGCCGTAACGATGATTGCGGGCCGATGGTGCCGGGATGGTCGGCGCGGTTGCCACGGCCTGTTGCCCACCACGCGGCGCTGCCGGATAGGCCCAGGCGACCGAGGGCATGTAGAGCGCCTCACGGGCACGCAGCTCGATCGTGTACACCCGCCTGTCAGTGCTGATCACCAGATTGGTCGAGATGTCGTCCCGCGTCGGTTTGACGAGGATGTGGACGCGGGCGGTGGACCCGGACCCGCTCTCCGTGTCGCCGATGATCCAGCGCGTGGTATCTCCCGCGGCGATCGGGCCTGCACCGGTCAGACGCTCGCCCGGCTCGAGTGCGATGTTGGTGATCTGACCCGGCGCGGCATAGACCTGATAGAGGGCTCCTTCCGACCAGGGATAGATCTGGATCGCATTGTAATAGCCTTCGCGGCGCGGCTCGATCCGGGCGGCGGCATTGGCGTTTTCGACACGACCGGTTGGTGTGCCTGCCGCCGCTCCGCCATGCGCCACTGTCCAGACTGGCGGCGTATGCAGCGGCCGAGGACGTTCCTCGGCGGCCGAGACAGGTGGAGTGGGCAGCGGCGGCACGGACTCGTCGTAGCTGAATTCTGGCACCCGGTTACTGGCGCAGCCGGCCAGCATGGTGGCGGAAAGCAGCAAGACCGCCAACTTCGGCGTCCTGACGCCCGGAGACCTGGTTGCATGAAGATGCTGTTCAGTCATTGGCTCATCTCCCGCGACCAGGAGATCGCATTGACATAGATTCCCAGGGGGTTGGCGCGCAGGCGCTCGGCGCTGCGCGGAGTCTGGATCACAACGGTCAGGATCGCGGTCCAGCGCTCGGTCGTGGAAAGCTGGCCGTTTTCGTAGTGGTGCTCGGTCCAGGCGACGCGGAACGATCCGGGAGAGGCCCGGATGACCGAGGATACCTCAACGGCGATCTGCTGACGGCCGACGCGGGTGAACGGGTCGTTGGCGCGGGCATAGTCGTTCAGCGCGGCCGCGCCACGGTCCGTGGTGAACTCATAGGCGCGCAGCCAGTTCTGCCGCACGATGATCGGGTCGGCGGGGATGGAACGAACCTTTTCGATGAAACGACCCAAATGGAAGGCGATCTGCGGATCGGTCGGCTCGTAGACGGCGGAAGCCGGAGCGACAGCCTGGGCCTCGCCGAGCGCGTCGACCTGAACGACCCAGGGCACGACGGTGCCACGCGCGGATTGCCAGACCAGGGCGCCGGCAAAACCCGCCGCGAGGATCAGGCTGCCGAAGGCCATGTAGCGCCAGTTGCGAGCTTGAACGCGGGCGGAGCCGATGCGCTCGTCCCAGACCTGCGCAGCCTTCTGATAGGGCGTCTCTGGTTGAGGTGTCTTGCCATAATGCGTGGCGGAACGCCTGAAGAGGTTCATGAGCGATCCCTTTCGGAGAGATTGACGGAGGAGCCCGAGCCGTGGCTGTCGCCCGACCGGACGGCATGGGCCGCAGCGCGCACACCATGGCTCACGGCCTGGCTATGGCGCATGCGCTTCGCCCAGGCCGGCGGACCATCGGAGGCGGACGGGCCGAAAGAAGGCTCGGGCGCCGCTCCGCCGATCGTGCCCATCGAGGTGGTTCCGCCCGTCGCCGCAACACCGCCCTTGACGCCCTCGGCGTAGCTGGACTGAATCCCGCCAGCCGCGCGAGAGGAGGCCTTCTTGAGCGGTGATGCCGCGGCAGCGGCCCCGGCGCGCGCTACACCAGCCATCCCGCCGGCGAGACCTCGTCCGCCCATCGAGCCGAGCGTGTAGGCGCTCGAGGCAGCGCCCGCCGCGGTGGCACCGCCGCGTGCCAGGGCGGCGCCACCGGAGAGTGCAGATCCCGCCCCGCGTGCAGCCAGCATGGTCGCCCCTCCGGCCCCGATCGCAGCGCCACCGACGGCAAGGCCGGTGCCTATGGCCGCCCCCGCGCTGAGTTGCGGCCCGCCGGACACCAGACCTGAGGCGATACCGGGACCGAATATACCGAGACCCAGCAGAGACAGGGCGGCCAGCACAATCGCCATGGCATCATCGATGGTCGGCGTCACGCCGCCGAAGCCAGCGGTGAACTGGCCGAAGAGCGTCGATCCGATGCCGATGATCACGGCGAGGACCAGGACCTTGATGCCGGAGGAAATGACGTTGCCCAGCACGCGCTCGGCCATGAAGGCGGTCTTGCCGAAGAGGCCGAAGGGGATCAGCACGAAGCCCGCGAGGGTCGTGAGCTTGAACTCGATCAGGGTGACGAAGAGCTGTACCGCGAGGATGAAGAAGGCGAGGATCACCAACACCCAGGCGAAGAACAGGCAGAGGATCTGGACGAGGTTCTCGAAGACCGCGACCCAGCCCATCAGATCGGAGATGCTCTCGAGCAGCGGTCGCCCGGCCTCGAGCCCGGTCTGGGCGACGCGGCCGGGGCGCAGAAGATCGGCGGCGGAAAACCCGGTGCCCGAGGCCATCAGACCAAGGCCCGCGAAGCTCTCGAAGACGATGCGGGCGAGGTTGTTCCAGTTGGAGATGATATAGGCGAAGACCCCGACGAAGAGCGTCTTCTTCACCAGCCGGGCGATGATGTCGTCATCGGCGCCCCAGGCCCAGAACAGCGCCGCCAGCGTCACATCGATGACGATCAGCGTGGTGGCGATGAAGGCGACCTCGCCGCCGAGCAGCCCAAACCCGCTGTCGATATAGCTGGTGAAGATGCCCAGGAAATTGTCGATGACGCCGGTTCCACCCATGGCTCACTGATCTCCCGGACGCTGCGGCGCTTCAGATGCAGGCGTCCGGCCGAGGAACCGGTCGCGGTTCTCTGCCCAGGCGGCTAGGCAATCGGCATTGCTGGCAGCGGCCTCGCCGAACTGCTGGCACCTGCGCAGCGTCGCTCGGAGAGGATCGGCTGGCGGCTGGAGCACGGGCGCGGTGCTGGCCGGCACGGGAGCTTCCTCGCGCGTCATCTCAATCACCGTGGCGGTGATCGCCATCGCCACGAACACGATGGCCGCGATCCGGGCCAGCACCTTCCCCTCCATCGTCTCCCCTCCCGGCCTCAGTTGAACATTTGCGCGTTGCCGGGCTGGTAGCCCGAGCCCGGCGTCAGGAAGCGCTCGCGCTGGATGCGGCCCTGTTCTGCAGCGGTGGCGCGCTCGGCCTCGGACAGCGCGTTGGCGCGACCGTTTGCCGAGATCACCGCGATCAGGTCCGAGAGCTGCTGCGATTGCAGTGCGAGGAGCTGGTTACCTGCTTGCGTGGCCTGCAGGGCGCCAACCGCGTTCTGGCTCTGCCCCACAAGCGCGGACATCTCGGCGCGGTTGGCATCGATATTGCCGACGACACCTGCCTGCACGCGCATGGCATCCTGCAGGCCACTGACGGTGTTCTCCCAACGGGACCGCGCCTCGGCGATCAGCTGCTGGTCGGTCGCCGTCAGGGAAAGGTTGCCATAGTCCTGCTGGAACATCTGGTCGATGCTTTGCACGTCGAAGGCGATGTTCTGCGCCTGCGCCAGGAGTTGTTGCGTGCGGCTGACGTTCTGCTGGATCTGCTGAAGCGCGGAATACGGCAGGTTGGCGAGATTGCGCGCCTGATTGATCAGCATCTGCGCTTCGTTCTGGAGCTGTGCGATCTGGTTGTTGATCTGCTCCAGAGCCCGCGCCGCGGTCAGGAGGTTTTCGGCGTGGTTGGTCGGGTCATAGACGATGAACGGACCGCCGCCGATGCCGAAGAGCGCGTGCGCGGGCGGTGCTGCGATGGGCGACATGGCCATGGGCATCGCCAGCGCGAGGGCGAGCAGCGACGGGCCGGCGAACCGGGGTGTGATTTTGCGGGTCATGATGTGATCTCCTCTTCTTTCAGGGCGGGTTCGGCGTCCTCAACAACAGCGGAGGCCGGAGATGCCCCCTCTGCGTCGATGGCGAGATTGGTGAGGTCGGGGATCAGATCGGCGGCCCAATCGAGGCCATGCGCATTCAGCCAGGCGGCGAGGAAGCCGTCTTGGCCGTGCTCGGCGCAGATCTCGGCAATCAGCGCCTGATCCGATTTGGACGACGCCGCGCAGAGTGCGAGTCCGACATCGCTGAGACCCAGCTCGAACAGCCGGTTGCCGCGCCGCGACTGGCAGTAGTAGTCGCGTTTGGGCGTGGCCCGCGCGAGGATCTCGATCTGCCGGTCATTGAGGCCGAAGCGGCGATAGATGGCCGTAATCTGCGGCTCGATGGCCCGCTCGTTCGGCAGCAGGAGCCGCGTCGGGCAGCTTTCGATGATCGCAGGCGCGATGGTACTGCCGTCGATGTCGCTGAGGCTCTGCGTCGCGAAGATCACCGAGGCGTTCTTCTTCCTCAGCGTCTTCAGCCATTCGCGGAGTTGCTCCGCGAAGGCATCGTCATCGAGCGCGAGCCAGCCCTCGTCGATGATGAGCAGCGTGGGCCGTCCGTCGAGCCGATCACCGATCCTGTGGAACAGGTAAGAGAGGACGGCGGGCGCCGCGCCGGTTCCCACCAGCCCCTCGATCTCGAAGGCCTGCACATCCGCCGATCCGAGCCGTTCGGTCTCGGCATCAAGCAGCCGGCCATAGGGTCCGCCTACGCAGTATGCGCGGAGCGCCTGCTTCAGGTCATTGGATTGCAGCAGGACCGCGAGGCCGGTCATGGTCCGCTCCCCGACAGGGGCCGAGGCCAACGAGGTCAGCGCGGTCCAGATATGTTCCTTCACATCCGGGGTGATCTGAATGTTCTCGCGCGTCAGGATGGCGACGATCCAGTCAGCCGCCCAGGCGCGCTCTGACGTCTCGTGAATGCGGGCCAGCGGTTGCAGCGAGACGGAGTTCTCGTCCGCGTCGGTCAGTTCTCCGCCGAGGTCATGCCAGTCGCCGCCCATGGCGAGCGAAGCGGCGCGGATCGAGCCGCCGAAGTCGAAGGCGAAGATCTGGCTGCGCGAGTACCGCCGGAACTGAAGCGCCATCAGCGCCAGCAACACGGATTTTCCGGCGCCGGTCGGGCCGACGACGAGCGTGTGCCCGACATCCCCCACATGCAGAGAAAACCGGAACGGGGTGGAGCCTTCGGTCCTGGCGTAGAGCAATGGAGCGTCGCCGAAATGCTCATCCTGCGCCTCGCCCGCCCAGACCGCCGAGAGCGGGATCATATGGGCGAGATTCAATGTGCTGATCGGTGGCTGGCGGACATTGGCATAGGCATGTCCGGGCAAGCTGCCGAGCCAGGCATCGACGGAGTTGACCGTCTCGACCATGACGCTGAAATCGCGGGACTGGACGATCTTTTCGACCAGCCGCAGCCTCTCGTCGGCGCGGCGGACTTCCTCGTCCCAGACCGTGATCGTGGCCGTGACATAGGCCATGCCAGCCAGATCCGTGCCGAGTTCCTGCAAGGCCATGTCGGCGTCAGCGGCCTTGTTCGCGGCATCGGTATCGATCAGCGCGGATTGCTCGTTGGTCATCACCTCCTTGAGGATCGCGGCGATGGACTTACGCTTGGCAAACCACTGGCGGCGTATCCGGGTCAGAAGCTTGGTTGCGTCCAGCTTGTCCATGAGAATGGCCCGGGTCGACCAGCGATAGGGAAAGGCCAGCCGGTTCAACTCGTCGAGCAGGCCCGGGGTCGTGGCGCCGGGAAAGCCGGTGATCGTCAGGACGCGAAGGTGATGATTACCCAGGCGCGGCTCCAGCCCGCCGGCCAGCGGCTGGTCGGGCAAGAGCGCGTCGAGATAGACCGGCAACTCGGGCACGCGCACGCGGTGCCGGTTGGTCGAAATCGTCGAATGCAGGTAGGTCAGCGTAGCCGCGTCATCGAGCCAGTGGCAGTCCGGCATGAAGCCGTCGAGCAGCGCCAGCACGCGATCGGTACGGTCGATGAAGCCGCGCACCTGTTCCCAGGGGTTCACACCCGAGGTTTCGCGTCCCTCGTAGAGCCAGGATTCTGAACGTGCCGCGTCCTCCGCCGGTGGAAGCCAGAGGAGCGTCAAAAAGTAGCCGGATACGAAATGGCTCTCCTCCTCCTCGAAATCGGCCTTGCGCTCGGCATCGACCAGCGCCGATGCCGCATCGTGAAAGGTGCTTGTGGGATAGGTCGCGGCTTCGGAGCGCTGCGCTTCCACGAAGATCGCCCACCCGGAACCGAGGCGACGGAAAGCGTTGTTCAGCCGTCCGGCGACTGCGACCAGTTCGGCCGCGACAGCGCTGTCCAGATCGGGCCCTCGAAACTTCGCCGTCCTCTGAAACGAGCCGTCCTTGTTGAGGACCACGCCCTCCGCGACCAGCGCCACCCAGGGCAGGTAGTCGGCGAGGCGCGAGGCGGTGCGACGGTATTCTGCGAGATTCATCATGGGGGTTCACACCGAGAGATGACCAGGAATGCGCAAATGGCGGCGCGCGACTTCGACGAAGAGCGGGTCGCGCTTGGCAGCCCATACGGCGGCGATATGCCCGACCGCCCAGATCAGGATGCCGGCGAACCAGAGCTGGAGGCCGAGGCCGACAGCCCCGGCCAGCGTGCCGTTGAGAATCGCCACGGATCGCGGTGCACCGCCGAGCAGGATCGGCTCGGTCAGCGCGCGGTGAACCGGCACGCTGAACCCCGGCACCGCGTCGAGGGCCTCGAAACTCACCGCCATCAGATCAGCGCTCCGCCACCAAAGCTGAAGAAGCTCAGGAAGAAGGACGAGGCCGCAAAGGCGATGGAAATCCCGAAGACGATCTGGATCAGCCGCCGGAAACCGCCGCCGGTATCGCCGAAGGCCAGCGTCAGACCGGTGACGATGATGATGATCACCGCTACGATCTTGGCGACCGGCCCCTCGACGGAGTCGAGGATGGATTGCAGAGGCGCTTCCCAGGGCATGGAAGACCCGGAGGCATGAGCCGCCGGGGCGATGAACAGGCTGACATAGGTGGCGGCGGCTGCCGTGGCAATGTGGCGGCGAATGCGCAAGACGTGACGGATCATTCGAGGTCTCCTGGTTCGTGAGTGGTCGTGGCGTCTGAAATGACGGGTGAAATCCTGTAGTCGCCGTCCGGCTCGAGGCCCACGACACGGGCCAGTTCGGCCAGACGACGTGCGGAGCCGCGTCCGGACAGGACGGCCACGATGTTGATGGTCTCCGCGATCATGGCGCGGGGCACGGTGACGACGGCTTCCTGGATGAGTTGTTCGAGGCGGCGCAGCGCACCGATGCCGGAACCGGCGTGGATTGTGCCGATGCCGCCCGGATGTCCGGTGCCCCAGGCCTTGAGAAGGTCCAGCGCCTCGGCGCCACGCACCTCACCGATCGGAATACGATCGGGGCGCAGACGCAGCGAGGACCGCACCAGATCCGACAGGCTGGCAACGCCGTCCTTGGTGCGCATCGCCACGAGGTTCGGCGCGGCGCATTGCAGTTCTCGGGTGTCCTCGATGATCACGACGCGATCTTGCGTCTCCGCTACCTCGGCGAGCAGCGCATTGGTTAGCGTGGTCTTGCCCGTGGACGTGCCGCCGGCGACGAGGATGTTGGCGCGGGTGGCGACCGCCAGGCGCAGCGCCTCGGCCTGCATCCCGGTCATGATTCCGGCGGTGACGTAATCTTCGAGGGTGAAGACGGCGACGGCGGGTTTGCGGATGGCGAAAGTCGGAGCGGCAACCACGGGAGGCAAGAGCCCCTCGAAGCGCTCGCCTGTTTCCGGAAGCTCCGCAGAGACGCGTGGGGACAGGCCATGAACTTCAACGCCAACATGGTGCGCGACCAGTCGAACGATGCGCTCGCCGTCCGCTGCGCTCAGCTTCTTGCCGCTGTCGGCCAGCCCCTCGGAAAGTCGGTCGACCCAGAGCCGCCCATCGGGGTTGAGCATCACCTCGACGGTCATGGGGTCGTCCAGAAACCCGGCGATCGCCGGCCCGAGCGCAGTGCGCAGCATCTGCGCGCCTCTCCGGATCACCTCTGGTCTCTGATCGGTCTTCGCCATGCCGGCCCCGCTCCCTTACAGGCGCCTCCAACAGGCCGCCCTGGATCGGGGTCGATTAAGAAAGCCGTAAAAGCCTACGGCTCAACAGGTTTCCGAGGTGTGTAGTAGCGTGGCGTGGAAAGACAGGAAAACGGCGGATCGTACCCTAGCCATGCCACGGGGGACGCGTCATGATAACCGTCGCTAGAACGTGGTGTTGAGTGCGGAGAGCGGACTGATGGCATTGCAGCATGACAGGCGAAGGGAGCCCGGGAATGGGGTCATGCTTGACTCGAGACGATGAAGATCCCGCAAGTTGAGGAAAACCGTTTGACGTTGGCGCGGCGGGGCGGGTGCTATCGTCACATGTCGCGCAAAGGATTGCCCGCTCGTTTGCTATCTGGGACAGATTATCCTGTTGCATTCGCTTAGCATAGTCCAGAGCTTCGAAGTACCGGAGCTCCCATAGCCCGTACATTGCCGCAGGAGAGCAAAATCAGTTCCATCCCGAATATTAGCGCCGCTCAATTCGCGACCGCCTTCGCACTAAGACCAAATCTACTGGCATGGTTTCTCGGTGCTGGTGCATCGGCCGCCTCCGGTATTCCGACCGGCTATGCCATGATCCGCGATTTCAAGGCGCAAATCTTTTGCCGCGAAACAAACCTGTCAAAGCGCGAAATCGATACCGCTGACCCGATCTGGATCGACAGGATCGATGCCTTTTTCCGCCAAAACTCGCTGTTGCCGCCTGACGGTGATCCTACGGATTATGCCAAGGCCTTCGAAGCGATTTATCCTGAGGCCCGGCATCGCCGACAGTACATAGACGATGCGATCTCTAAGGGGACTCCCTGTTTTGGACATAAGGTGCTTGGCAGTCTCATGGCTGCCGGCAAGGTCGATTGCGTTTTCACGACCAATTTCGATCCGCTGATCGAGGAGTCGACGCTTTCGGCAAATGGGATTTTGCCAGTAGACAACCAGAACCGCCCGACTGTGGCGGCGATCGATTCTGCCGACCGTGCCATGCGGTGCCTCAATGAATCGGACTGGCCGTTGGTCGCTAAGCTCCACGGTGATTATCAGTCGATCGCGATTAAGAACACGGGATCGGAACTGGAGGAACAGGATGCCCGGATGCGGCATGTGCTGGTGGAATCCGGCAAGCGCTTCGGAATGATCTTCGTCGGTTATAGCGGACGCGACGCTTCGATCATGGAGGCGCTGAACACGGTTCTAGATGCGCCTTCGCCATTTCCGAACGGAGTGTACTGGCTCACCTCTTCAGCTTCGCGTTTACTGCCCGCAGTGATCGAATTCTTGGAGCGCGCCGGAGCGGCTGGCGTGGATGTGGCCGTCGTTGAGTGCGCGACCTTCGACGAACTAGCTGCCGATATCATCAAGGTAACCGATTTACCCACGCCGCTTCTCGATCGGGTGATGGAAGGGCGACCTACGCCGCGTCTCATACCCGTTCAGATTCCAAATGCCAAAGCCCGCGCATTCCCGGTGCTGCGCTATTCGGCAATTCTGCTCCAATCGATGCCGACCGCGGCGAGGCGCATCAGGTTGAGCCAACCGACAACATCCGCAGAGGTGCGCGAGATCTTCAAGGCGAAGGGATGTCGGGCGACGGCGGCCGCTTTAGGGCGTGAGCTAGCGGTGTTCGGGCGTGACCAGGAAATCCTGGATGCCTTGGCTCTGCTGGGCCCATCGCTCGCTGGAACGATCGACCTAGATCCGGTCGCTGATAGCTGGGCGATGGGATTGCTCTACGACACGCTCGTGCGATCTCTCGCCCGACAGTGCCCGCTCATCCCACGCTACAGGCGTTCGGGCCATTCGCTCGTCGTTGCAACACCGCGCGACGGCGATGATCCTGATCGAACGCGGCGTCAGCAACAAACCCTGTCCCGTCTGCGCGATGCCTACGGCACCAGTCTGTTTGGCAGGGTGTCCAAGCTCGGCTTCCCGTTTCAGGAGGGGGTCCACCTTAAGCTGGAACAGGTCGATGGAAAGTGGTGGTGCGGCTTCGAGCCTTACACGTTCGTCCAGTTGCCCCGACAAGACACTCCACAAACGGAAGGTACGACTGAAATGGGCATCCAAGCCGAGCGACGAGGTGATCCTGCCGGTGACTGGCGCCGGGAACGATGGGCTCCGCGGTATAATAGGAATTGGGCCAGCATTATTGGGGCCTGGGCCCAGCTTCTGACCGAGACGGGCGGCACACTTCGAAGCGCTTTCGGACTCGAAGACGGCACTGGCATTGATGCCGTGTTCAAGGTGTCACCCGTCACAGGGTTTAGCCGACCGTCGCATCACCATACCTACTTTGACAGGAGCAAATGATGGCGAACACAGCCCTCGCCGAGCTGCCGCCATTCACGCTCTTGGATGAGCCGGACCTGTCGTTTTCGCCGTCCGACGCCACCCAGGTAGATGTCCATCCATTGCGCGGCCTCCTGAACTTCGGGCCGTATTCGAAAGGATCGTTTAGCGGATACACTCCCCGCATTCGCATCGCGACGGTTGGCCCGGAGAGCGCTTTCCATCGTCGTGGCGATCTGATGAAGCTGTTGCGCGGCGTGCATCGGCCTTCCGACAGATCAGAATATGTGCCGGAATATCCCGGTTTCGAGCGCCTGTTCCGCGTGTCGCTCGATCCCGCGCCAGCGAGCGCGCACATCAGGTGGCCGGAACACCTCGACCAGTTACCGGGTGACGGCAACGCGCAGCATCGCCTATACCTTGCAATGGATGCCGCGCTCCGCCGCCTCGACGCCGTTCGCAACGAGTTCGACGTTGTGCTGGTCCACTTTCCCGACAACTGGGACACGGCGACACGCGGAAAATTCTTTGACGCACACGACGTGCTGAAGGCTCTGGGCGCCAAGTATAATATTCCTACCCAGGTTCTGAACGATCGCGTCTTCAACTTCAACTTTAAGGCCTCGCTCGCGTGGCGTCTTTCAACCGCACTGTATGTGAAGGCTGCGGGCACGCCATGGAAGCTCGCGCCGCTGAAGGGTGTGCCGGCGGACACCGCCTACATCGGGTTGGCTTATGCCCTGCGCGGTGACCAACAAGACGCGCATTATGTGACGTGCTGCTCGCAAGTCTTCGACATGGACGGTGGCGGCATGCAGTTCGTCGCGTTCGAGGCGCGAGACCCGGTGGCCGACGTGGCCGAAGCCCGCCGGAACCCCTTTCTAAGTCGCGACGACATGCGCGCGGTCCTCGCCCGTAGCCTGGAACTCTATCAGGGGCGCAATGGCGGCAACCTACCAAAACGCATGGTCATTCACAAAACGACCGCGTTCAAGGAAGCTGAAATCGAGGGCGCGTTCGATGCGCTGACCGGCGTAGCGGAAATAGAGTGCGTCGAGGTCAGTTCGGCATCGTGCTGGCGCGGAGTCTGGCTAATCAAGTCGGGCGTAGAGAAACCACCGTCAAAACCTTCGGGGTTTCCCGTGCCGCGCGGGACGATGGTGATCCGCACGGGCAATTCTGCCTTGGTATGGGTGGCGGGCAACGCTCCCGATGTCTCAACCAAAGGCGATTACTATCAGGGCAAGAAGAGTATTCCCCGGCCGCTACAACTGATCCGTCATGCCGGCAGCGGACCGCTCGAATTGACCGCTCATGAGGCCCTGGCGTTGACCAAGATGGATTGGAACAACGACGCGCTTTACGACCCTGTGCCGGTTAGCATTCGCTATTCGCAGAAACTCGCCCGCACGATAGCGAACGTCCCGGACCTGCCGCGAAATGTCTATCCATATCGCCTGTTCATGTAGGTATTCTAAGATGAGTACGCCCTGATATGTTGCACACTGAACCACCTCCATCTGCCACTCTTGCGCGCGTCTTGCACCCAACGACTGCCGGATCGGGTTCCTACGGCCACCTGCTTCTCGAGCAGCAGGTCACTGCTCTTTCAGATGCTGACATAGCTGAACTGCGCCCCTATTTTGAGTCGGCCCATCAGGACGCACGCGAAGTGTTTCATGCGGCCGCCCGGATTTCACTTCATCCCGAAGATGGTGAAAGGGGAGATCATGCAATTTATCCCAATTGCCTCCCACCAAAGACGATCCGCGGCCTTTTCGGTGAGGTCATGTGCGGGATCGTAGCGGAAAACTACAGCCTAGTCGGGGGTAAGACATGGCGCGTGCCGATCTTCCTTTTCCGTGAGCATGCCCCGGTCGCGCGATACATCTTCGATCTCGTGCGCGATCCAGCACGGGTCAAGGAAGTGCACGGACGCCCTGGCAATGACTTCATCGGCCTTGAACTCGCTGCGGACGGAACCGTTTTGGCCTTTATCGCGGGGGAAGCAAAATGGCGCGCCGATCTAACGGCCTCGACGATTGACACGATCATGAAGGGCGACGGCCAGGGTAAAGGCGCAGCGAGGGTGTGGGCCGACAATGGCGTCTGGAACGACATCAACACAGCCCTGCTGATCCCTCAGGGAATTCAGCAGATCTGCGATCTCCTGAACATCAAGGATCGCGACGGATATGCCCACACGATCTTTTCACTAGACGAGGCGCTCCTAACGGATGTTGGGCCGCCGCGCACTGACATGGTGTTGATCGCCGGCAATCGCGCGGCGACGCGCGCGGTCGGCACCGCTCTGCTTCCGACGGCGATGCCTCCTGCGGACTATACGGCTGGGCGGCCGTTGCAGATCGTCGAGATCGTGCTCTTGGGCGGCGAGAACATGATCGAACGACTCTACGCATCACTTTGGAAGACCAATGGCGGAGCTTGACGAGGAACGGAGGGCACTGGCGGAAAGCTTTCGCTTAGGTCATGCAATCGAAAATGCGCTAACGGCCCAGCAAGCGCGCTTGTTCGTGCGCTCGATACAAAACAGTTGGGGCGTCCAGCCGCTGACCTGGACGCAACGTCAGTCGCTTGAACTGTTCAGCGACGCGCGGCGGCTGCTACATGCTGCTGGCATCTTCGAGGATACTGACGGCCCCGATAGCGAAGCAGCGGCATCCTGCTATCGCCGAGCAGGAGAATTGCTCGAATGGCTCTCGCGATCACACGATGAGGTTACACGGGAGGTTCCCACAGAGGTTCTTGCTGCAGGCGCCTATCAACTAGCCGGGCTTCCAGCGATGGCAACGGGAATTTTGCGGCGCTCTCAGGTAGGCGGTGCTGGCGGCATCATTGTCGCATTCCTGTCCTGTGACTTTGATTCTGTCCTGGGGCGCACTGCGATCTTCTGGCAGGAAAATTTCGAGCTCACGAGGCGAGATGGCTCCGCACGCCTGCTGGATGCCGCCGAAGACAGCGCCGGCGGATCTCTTCCGCCGATGCCGGAGCCAGGCAGGGAATCGGATGCGGAGGAACAGGATACCCCTCGTGAGGCATCCTTCAGCCCTCTCGCGTGGTACCTCGTCGTAGAGACTATCCGTTCGCTCGGTTTGTTGGCTGAAAGCCTGCGGCGGGGCGAACAGACCCGAACGGGAATCGCCCTAGAGAAGCTGAAAACATTGGCCGATATCGCCACACGTTGGACCAATGATGAGACATGGGTAATGCTGCGCCTGGTGTTGGCAGCAGCCGAACGCTTCGTGCGGAATAGTCTGCATCGACGTGCTGCAGCTCTCGTTGAAGACACGCCAACGGCAGCCAATCAGCTACGCCGCTTTGCACGCGAGCAATTTGGACGTGGACGCGGCGTGTTGTGGGCCTCGCAGATTAAGGGGATCGAGCGACTAACGGATGGAAACGCCTTCGCCCTCTGCACTCCGACGGGCTCAGGCAAGACGATGGTTGCCAATCTCGCGCTCGTCAAAGAGCTGCTACTTACACCTCCCGAACCCGGAGCACCCGGGCGGCTCGCCCTCTATCTCGTACCATCTCGCGCGTTGGCAGGTGAGGTCGAAGCAAAACTCAGTTCCGAGTTCCGAGGCGAGAACGTCGTGATCACTGGCCTCTACGGAGGGACTGACTGGGGCATCACCGATAACTGGCTAACGACCGAAACGCCCACGGTTCTCATCGCCACCGTCGAAAAAGCCGAGGCGCTGATGCGCTACGTGGGTACGCTGCTAATTTATCGTCTAGCTTTGCTCATCATCGACGAGGCGCATCAGGTAGTGGTGGCGGGAACGCCCAAGACAATGCGCGACCTCGCGGCACACGGCGATCGATCCATTCGACTTGAAAGCTTGGTGTCCCGTATCCTCGTGCTCAAGCCGAACATAGCGCGGATCGCGCTTACTGCCGTTGCCGGCGGCGCAGCACCACCGGTATCGCGATGGATTGAGGGTGATGACGCTGCTGTCCCGGTAGGTCTCGGCTATCGAAGTAGTCGTCAGCTGGTCGGGGTGCTGGAATGCCGCCCTAAACAGTCCCCTTTCATTACTTTGGAACTGAATAACGGGCAGCCACTCTATGTGCGAGGTCGCGATGCACCCGTGTTCCTTGCGCTCGGTTTGCCGCCGATGCCTGACCCGCCAGCGGGGGTGAAAGACAGCCTGCATCATTATGTACAGATTCACGCGCTGTGGACGGCGCTGCATCTCGCCCCGAGCGGTCGGCGTATACTGGTGTCGATTACTCAGGGTCCAGATCGCGTAATGCGGCGCTATGCCGAAGCCTTTGATCTGGCGGGATGGTCTGCAATCGCCCCCTTTTCGCCGAGAACTGAGGATGCGCGGCGGCGGTTCGATGAGGCGCGCGCGGCCTGTGTCGACTATTGCGGCGAGGGGTCAAGCGAGGTCCGCCTACTTGATCGCGGCATCGCCACTAGCCATGGTCAGATGCCGCAACGACTGCGGCGCCTAATGGTTGAACTGATTGATAAGCAGGTGTGTCCGATCACGGTCGCCACCGCGACATTGACCGAAGGGGTCAACCTTCCTTTCGATCTTATCATTCTTCCGAGCCTAGAGCGTATCGTCGAATTCGGCACTAATGGCGCGCCGGTAACCGACATCATTCCTACCTCGGAATTCCGCAACCTCGCTGGGCGCGCAGGACGTCCCGGAGCGGCGGAAGCGATGGAGGGCCTTACCTTGGTCTGCGTGCCAATGGCGAACAGCGCGACGGCGGCGAGCAAGCAAGACGAACAGCGCAGGCAACGTGACGCCTATGTCGCAAACCTCAACCGGATGCTCCATCTACTGGCGCTCGAGGAGTCGGCCGACCTCGTGGTCTATGCGCCGCTGCAGACATTGCTGGCGTCGATCTGGACAAAGTTGCGGGATCACCTCGGACTGCGAACCGTGGCCGACCTACACAATTTCCTAGAGCAGACAATGCCCGAGGGGATCGGGACTGATCTTGGCGTCGGTTCGCCTGCACTGCTCGACATGCTAGGTGACAGCCTTGACGAGCTCGATGGCATAATCATCGCTGCCGTCGACGAAATCGAGAAGCTGGAAGGCTTGTCTGCGGCGTCGCTCGAAGCCACCCTGAGCCGTGTGTGGCAACGGACCTTCACCCGATATTCAAGTGCTGTGGAGAGCTGGATGGAGGCAGCCTTCATCAAACGCGGCCAAGCTGTGGTCGAACGTCTATATCCCGACCCGGTTCAGCGGCGAACCCTCTATCAAATCGGCTTCACCCCCTATGTCGGTCGCCAGTTCCAGCAGGTGTCGCCTCAGATCAACACCGTCCTCAAGGCAGCAGCCGATTATGGCCGGCGATCGCCGGAGGCGCGCTTTACCCTTTTCTGGCAGATCGGGGAATTGGTACGAACCGGTCGAGGGTTCGGGTTTACTTCACGTGGGGCTACTGAAACCGCACTAATCGGGCGCTGGCACGAGGTAGCCGGCTGGTGGTTACAACGTGAAGGTGCGCCACCGCCACCGCCGGTGGAGTTGAGACGATGGCAGGGATTTGTTGCGAACAATCTGGAATTTCGTCTCGGGGTGGCAGTGGGCGCTGCCGTTGCAGAAGCGTGGAATGCGGGTGCCGGCGAACTTGAGGTGCCGAGTCTAGACACGTGGCGAACAACTAGCGGCTTGCCATGGATCGGTTTCTGGTTCCGTGAGCTTTTACGTTGGGGAACATTGGATCCGTTTGTCGCCTTCTCGCTCGCACAGGGGATCGTCGGAACAAGGGACGAAGGCGCTGCACGACGTGTGGATTATAACTTATGGCTAGTTCAACGAGGCACACCGATTTCAGATGAGGACTTGATCGACCCGCAACTCTTTCTCGAATGGTACAGGTCATTGCCTAAGCCGGATCGGGTCGCGGCAACGTCTAGGACAGTGAGTGCAAGCTTCACCGAAGTGGAAGGGAAACTCAGTCGGTATGCGGTTCGGCCCGTGCCCACTCCTGATGGCATTATCTGGCTGGATCCCGCAGGCTTTCAGATCGCTCAGAGCGCCTCGGTGCCTAGCGAGGCTGACATAGATTTATCGAGACGGGACTATGAGTTGGTAAACGATGGCTCCGGCGCCCGGATCGTGCGAACTTATTAGGTGAAATTATATGTCAAAATCCCAGCTTCAGCCGTGCCGCGCGGCCCTTCTTTGGCAACTTTCTCTTCGCCGGCGTTGAGTAGTCACCTTGATCAGAATACATGAAAGAAACCTTCCAAATGTAGTGCAGAAGAGCGCACGGACGACAGACGGCCCACTTGGGAAGCTACGGCGCAGCGCCCGTCTTGGCGCCGCCAATGGCAGCAGTGGGCCGATCAGGTCGATCATGAGGATCACTCCTACAGTCCCGATCTTTGCGGCTGAGGCAAGTGACATCTTTTCAGCTACCTGCCCCGCCGTCCACTTCCTCCGACACCTCTTGCCGCAGCTTCGGCCCCTGGGCCAGGCGCCTACCGAGTGCTGAGATAAACGCCTCGTAGCGCTCCCCAGCCTTGGCCCGCGCCGCCTTGGCTGCGGGTTCCGGCAGAGCCGGTGTTGTCGTAAGCCAGAAACGGATGAACACGGCCAGGCTTTCGACGGAGATCCCGACATCGCGCTCCAGCCGGGTGATCCGCCTGTCGATCTGATCCAGGCGCCTCGCCAGCACCGCCTCGCGTCGCTCCGCGTCATCCGGAGAGAGGAAGGATGCGATCGCGGCCTCGGCCACCATCGATTGGGATCGATCACGCCGGGCTGCGAAGTCTGCCAGCATCTGCATGACCTCAGGATCGAGATAGACCGAAATCTTCGTCTTTTTGCGGCTGGTGGTCATGATCAAAGTTCCATGCCGTCATCGGGGTTGAGGGAGACCTGGCGCGCGACACCGCGCATCTGCTGCATGATGCGGCGATTGCGGATGGCGCCATCTTCTTCATCCTCGGGTGGGTCGAATTCAAACTCGTTCGCGAGAGGCGTCTGCCTGTCGACCGGTTGAGGCTGCGCCAACTCCGGCTGAAGACGGCGCTCCGATGCTGTCGGGTCCTCACTCTCCGGTCCCGTCTCGGAGACTGGCTCGAGCTCGTCGTTCTGCTTTGGGACTGCCAGACAGCTCCAGTCATCCTTCCCGGACGCACCGACATCCACCAGATCGGGTGGCGGCAAGACCCGCTCAGTAAACCGCGCATCCTCGTAATACCGTGCTTTCGTCGCCCGGATCGGTGGTGTGCCGGCCACCATGACGATCTCATCGGACGGCGGCAGTTGCATGATCTCTCCGGGGGTGAGCAAGGCCCG
>Ga0310345_10002421_pt1 | contig 18932 bp, 23 predicted proteins | sample HC15DNA20500_MG_FD_204667 | JGI IMG/M metagenome (GOLD analysis project Ga0310345, IMG submission 204667) | Marine microbial communities from station ALOHA, North Pacific Subtropical Gyre - HC15-DNA-20-500_MG | ecosystem: Environmental > Aquatic > Marine > Oceanic | place: Pacific Ocean: North...
TGGGAGCGCCTCACCGGGCCGTGCCCAGGCACGCTTGGGGGACTTGTTACAGGCCGCCGCGCCGCCCACGATGGCGGGCCGCTTGCGCGTCGCAGGGCCGCCTCGGCGTGGTTCTCGTACGGTGATGGCGTAGCCGATGCCGCTCACGAAGGGCTGGAGTGCCGTTTGATAATGTCCGTAGACACCCGAGTCCCGAGCTTACGATGACCTTCGCGTGTTCTCAGTGCGGAGCGTGTTGCCGCGCGGCGGCTGACGCCGGACTGGTTCCGACCAGAGACGGCCACTGTATCCACCTCACCTCAGACCACCGCTGTGCGATTTACGCCACGCGCCCCACGGTTTGCAACGTGTCGGCGACCCATGACGGATTGGCGGCGAAGGGCGTCCAGATTTCTCGCGCGCAGTATTTCACGTTAAGTGCCAATGCTTGTAATCTCTTGATGGACCGATACGGCATAGAGGCGCGCTTCCGCGCTGACCCCTCGGTCTATGCGTCGGAAACGCCCGTCTGTTACTTCTAGGAGGACTTGATGGCTCAAAAACTCTCCGCAGCCGTTCGCGCGGCTCGCGCAAAACCCGGCGGCAGCAATGTCGGCCAGTACCCCACGGTGAAAAGTTTCGCGGGGCCGTCGGGCGGTGCGCCGAAGGGCAGCTATCCGATTAACACTCGTGCGCGCGCTGTCTCGGCGCTGCAACTCGCGCATAATGCGCCCCGACCCGCCGGGATTCGTCGAGCGGTCGTGGCGAAATATCCGGGGTTGCGGAAGAAAGCATAGTGGCATCTTGTGTCACTACAGGTAGTATGGTAAGAGGGAAATTACACTAGATTTGGCACCGTGAGGCTTATGGCAACTACCGCAGCAATTACGGACGGCGACATTATCATCGAGAGTAACCACGAATCGGCTGACCAGATTCAGCTCGCGTTCGCTGAGACGACTGATGGTGCGAAGACTCCTGGCCCGCCGACTCCGGCCGAGGCTGAGCCTTCGACCGAGCCTCCGTTGGCGTCGTCAGCGGACGCGATCGCCGCCGAGTCCACGAGTGTCGTCGCCCCGGAAGGCGACGTCCCTGAGCGTCTGCGTAAGAAAAAGTCCACGGCGGCCGTGCAATCGGCGATTGCCAAGCAGCGTGAAGCGGAGCGCCGCGCTGATGTCGCCGAAGCGCGTCTTGAGGCGTTTACGCAACCCGCCGCCGCGGCGGCGACGCCACAGACTGAGCCGACGCCGGATTGGGCGCGTCTCAAGGCCAGTCCAGGGGCCCCCCAAGCCGACCAGTTTGAGAATTACGATGACTACACGGCCGCGCTGGCCACGTTTGTAACCGACGCACGGCAGCATCAATACGAAACGCGACGCCAGCAGTACTACGAGGAGCAAAACCGGCAAGAAGCGCAGGCTGCTCACGCGACGCAATGGCAGGAGCGGCTCGCACAAGCGCGCACCGACAACCCTGACCTCGATGCGACGCTGGACCCTGATGTGCCGATGTCGTTACCGATGCAATATCTGGCGATGGAAAGTCCGGTGGGCGTTGAGTTGCTCCAGTATCTTTCCGCGCATCCCGACGATTCTCAGCGATTGTCCACGCTGCACCCCGCCGAAGTGTACCGGGAGATGGGCAAGATAGAAGAGCGACTCAGTGCGGCCTCTCCGACGAGTAGCGGCCCCGCGCGAGTCATCAGTCACGCGAAACCCCCCATTCAGCCGCTTGGGACTTCGCCTCATACGCCCGACGCGAATGAGATTAACGAGGATTTGTCCTTTGAAGAGCATTTCAAACGGATGAATGCCGCTGATCGCAAGCGCGGGCTGTTGTAAACGAGGATGGCCTCATGGCAAATACACTCGCAACGCCGTCTTGGACGACGAAGGAGGTTGCGCGGGCTTTTATTAACAAGCTCGTGTTCCTCGCTCACGTCAACCGGACCTACGACGATCAGTACGTCCAGGCCGGGGCCAAGGTTGGCAATACGGTCAATGCGCGTCTGCCGCAACGGTTCACCGTAACCGATGGACAGGCGCTTCAGCTCCAGAATCTCTACGACCAGACGGTGCCCATCACGCTCACAAACCAGAAAAACGTGGCGTTTGGGTATTCGTCGGCGCAGGCGACGACGGAACTCGACAATATCCGCACCCGCTATGTGAATCCGGGCGCGGAAGCCCTCGCAAACGCGGCCGAAGTGCTCGCGTTTGACAATGTTTACCGAGACATCTACAGCTCGGTGGGCACCCCTGGGACGACGCCCACGGCGACGTTGACGTATCTCCAGGCGGGGGTCAAACTCACGGACCTCTCGACGCCGCTGCTCGGTCGGGTGGCGATGTTGGACCCGTTGGCGATGAGTACGCTGGCGGACACCACCACGTCGCTCTTTAATCCGAGTGCGGTGATTGCAGAGAACTACACCGAAGGACAGTTCGGACGGAAACAGTTGGGCGTAGACGGGTGGTATCAGGACCCGGTGCGGCCGACGCACACGACGGGCACCTATACCGCGTCCACCCCCTTGGTGAACGGGGCCGACCAGACGGGCAGCACGATTGCGACGGATGGTTGGGCGAGCGGTGCGGCGACTCTCAATAAAGGCGATATTTTCACTATCGCCGGGGTCAATTCAGTCAACCCGTTGTCCTACTCGTCCTCAGGGCGGTTACAGCAGTTTGTCGTGACTGCGACGACGTCGGATTCGTCCGGCGCGATGGCGACGCTGCCGATTTCTCCGTCCATCATCACGTCCGGCGCGTTGCAGACGGTGTCTGCCTCGCCGGATAACAATGCGGTCATTACGGTGCTCGGCACCACGGCAGCAGCAGGTGGCACGTTGGCGACGACCGCGAGTCCGCAGTCGTTTGTCTATCATCCCGACGCTTTCGCGTTCGTGATGGCCGACTTGATGAAGCCGGGAGCCGGCGCCGAAAGCACCACGGTGCGGTCGAAGTCACTGGGATTCTCGATCCGCATGGTCGAGCAGTATCAGATTGGGACGGATCAAAATCCGTCACGGCTAGACATTCTGATCGGGGCCACGACCATACAAGCGCGCCTCGCGGCGCGGGTTTGGGGTTAAGTCATGGCATTAGCAACCACGACGCTCAGTTCTGCTGTGACGGTCACGGATAGCTCGATTGTCGTCGCGTCGGCCACGTCCGTGGCGGCGGGACGCATCGTGCTCATCGGCGGCGAGTTCTTGCAGGTCACGCAGGACTATGTCAGCGGCACGACGGTCAACGTCTTGCGCGGACAAAATGGCACGGTCACGGCGGCGCATGTCGCTTCGGCCAATGTCACGCATGGGGCGGCAGCCGATTTCACGGTCGCAGCGCCAGGCAGTCCCGTCTTGATTCCGGGTGTCATGACGACGACGACGACCTCGTATTCGGCAGCAGGCGCGATTGCCTTTGGAGTGGCGAACTTGACGGTCGCTATCATCAACGGCACCAGCGCTCTGGCGATGACGATCGCTGATCCCGACTCGTCACAAGATGGTATTCAGCTCGCCATCGTCGGGAATGGGAAGGCCGCGCACACCGTGACCTACACGGCGGGCTTGGGTGATGCCGGGTCCGGGTACGATGTCGGCACATTCGACGGCAGCGGCCAATGCTCGATGTTGTTGGTGGCGGCTAACAGCAGTTGGGTGCCACTGCCGTCACCGTTCAGCGGCACGTTGACAGCGATTGACGTGGCGATTGCGTAACTCGGTGATGCCGGGGGGCGGGGCCGTATGGCCTCGTCCCCGCTTTTTGGGAGAGATGTATGCCCGTTATTCACAATCCTGATTCGGCTTATTCGCGGGAGATGACGCGCTGGGACTTACCGAAGCGCGAAGGCGGTTTTAACACCAACGGATTCGAGCCGTTTCCGGCGATGGTCTACAAAGCGTTTGCGCGCGACAACGGCAAAGTCGAGTGTGGCGATCCGCGCACGGCGATGGGAGAAGCGCAGGCCGAGACGTTTGCGCGCAAGTGTCAGCTCACGGTGAGAAATCAGGACGAACTGGACAAGGCGCTGAAAGCTGGCTGGGCCGAGACGCCCGACGACGCGCTGACGCGCTACGAGACGGACAAGGTTGCGATTGCGACCGCGACCGCCGAGCGGCATTTCAGCGACCAGCGGCTCGGGGCGCTGGCCAAGGCCGAAGCGGCGTCGGCCGATGCGGCCACCCACGAACAGGTGCCAGACGTGCCGGTGCGCCGACAACGCGGACGCCCGACGAGGAAGGTGACTCGTGCCACAAGTAAACAAGACGTATAACCGAGCCGTTGCGATTACCAAGTCGGACACCGTCAATTTTGACGGCAGCACGTACAGTGCTAATCCCGATACCAAAGCCATTACGGCCGAGGCGGTGTACTGTGGCGGCGCGGGCGTGGTGGTGGCGGTCTTTCCTGACGGCTCGACGGCCAACTTCACCGTGACCGCGGGACAGACGTTGCCGCTGACGCTCATTCGGGTCAACAGCACCTCGACGACAGCTACGCTGATGGCGGCGCTCTACGAGGTCTAGCCGTGACGGTGCAGGAACTTATTACCGCCTCGCTGCAAGACCTGCGGGTGATTCAGACTGGCGAGGTCGTCAGCGCGGATGACGCCGCGCTGGGTTTGTCGCGTCTGAACGACTGGATTAACGCGCTCACGACCGAAGACCTGACGGTCTACACGGTGCTGCGGACGACCTGGACGCTGTCGTCGGCGGCGTCGTACACCATTGGGGCTGGGGCGACGGTGAATGTCGCGCGGCCGACCGGGCCGATGGCGATTGAGGATATTGGCTTTCAGGACACCAGCGTCAGTCCGACGATTGAGTATCAGCTCGGGCCGGTGCTGACCGTGGATGCCTACGCGGCCATCGCGCAGAAGGCGCTAACCTCGGTGTATCCGCAAAACTGGTATTACGACCCGACCTTTACCAGCGGTTTCGGAACGCTGTATCCCTACCCGGTGCCGACGAGCACGACGCTGGAGGGGGTCATTTATACGCAGAGTCCCGTCGCGGAATTTGACGCCATCACGGACACGATTGCGCTCCCGCCGGGGTATCGGCGGTTTCTTCGCACCGGGTTGGCGTTGGAGTTGTCCTCAGCGTTTGACGCGGGGCTGTCGCCGGCGCTTCAGTTTGCGGCGATAGAAAGCAAGGCCGATGTTAAGCGCGCCAATATGCGGCTGCGGGACCTCGGATGTGGGACGGCGGGCGTTCTGTTTGGCCGCGCGGGCAATATCTACAACATTTATTCGGACACCTAAATGCGCTATCCCGGCTTCATCTCGGGCTCGTATGAGCTGCAAAGTCCTTTGGCGGACATGGAGCGCACGGTGAACTGGTATCCCGAGCAGATTGCGAGTGCCGCCGTGCCGTGGGGCGCGGCGCTGTTTCCCACCCCTGGACAAGAAGAGTTTCTGACGGTCGGGACGGTGAATACTCGAGCGTTGTTTTCCATGAATGGCCGCGTCCATGCGGTCGTGGGCGGGACGCTCTATGAGCTGTTCGCGGGCGCGACGAGTACGAGCCGGGGCACGATGTTGCAAGACCCCAACCCGGCCTCGATTGCCAGCAACGGCGATGCGGGCGACGAGCTTCTCATTGCGTCGGGCACGAATGGGTATTTGCTTAACCTCTCGACTAACGGGCTGTCCACGGTGCTGACCGGCGACTGCGTCATGGCGGGGATGCTTGACGGCTATTTTTTAGCCTTTGATACAGACACGTCGACGTTTCGCATTTCTGACCTGAATGACGGCACCACCTGGGACGCCACGCAGTACGCGCAGCGGTCGATTGCGCCGGACCCGTGGCGGGCGATGGTCGTGGACGGCAGTCGGCAGATTTGGCTCATTGGCGAACAAACCGGCGAAGTCTGGTATGACGCCGGCGCAAGTCCGTTTCCGTTTGAACCGGTGCCTGGGAGCGTGTTTGGCTATGGCACCCCGGCGCCGTGGACGGTGAAGCTGGCTGGCAGCATGATGTGCTGGCTGTCGCAGACCGCCGACGGGGCCGGGATTGTGGTCGGCGCGACGGGGCTGGTCCCGCAGCGTATCAGCACGAATGCGGTCGAGACGGCCATCTCGGGCTATCAGCGCACGGCGAAGATTACCGATGCCGAGGCGTTTGTCTACGAAATGGACGGCCACACGTTTTATGTCCTCTCTTTTCCGGCAGCCAACGCGACGTGGGCGCTGGACCTCACGAGTGGGGTCTGGCACGAGCGCGGCATGTGGGATGCGGCGGCGATGGACTACGACCTCTGGGCCCCGCGCGTTCATTGTTTCGGATTCTCGAAGCATCTGGTCGGAGACCGCGACACCGGACTCATTTGCACGATGGACAATAGCGTGACCACCGAATGTGACGGAGCGGTGATTCGACGACTGCGTGTGCCGCCGCCGTTGTGGCGAAGCCCTGGTGTGCGGCGGATGTTTGTCTCGCGCTTTCAACTGATGATGGAAGTCGGGCTCGGCACGTCGACCGGTTCCGGGGTCAACCCGTTGGTCATGTTGCGGTCCAGCACCAATGCAAAGACGTGGTCGGACATCCGTACGGCCTCCGCCGGGAAAGAGGGCGAGTACGGCACGGAGGTCGTCTGGACCCGGCTCCCGTCGAGCACGCATCTGTGGGTGCCGGAAATTACGGTGACAGACCCGATTCCGTGGCGATTGGTTGGAGCGGAGGTGGATGGCCGAGGGTTGTGGGGTGAGGCGACGGCGTAATGGCCTCGACGCTCGCGCCGACCCCGGAGTTTGTGGTCGAGCGCCCGGTTCGACAACAGTCGATTACCGGTCGCGTGACGCAGGCGATGCGCTACTGGCTGCTCTCGTTGGCCGACCGGATCAACCGGACGCCCGAGGTATTACAGACGGTGTCGCTAACGGACAAGTCGGCGTCGCTGTCGGCCACGACGATTTCGGTGCTGTCGCTGGCACCTGGCGTGTATCGCTTGAGTGCGGCGGCGCGAATTACGACGGCGGCCTCGACGAGCAGCTCGTTGACGCTGACGTTTAGTTGGACCCAGGCGGTGGCCTGCACCGTGAGTGGCGCGGCCCTCACGGGGAATACGACGGCCACGACCGGAAGTCTGGTCGCGATTGTGCGGGCGGATGAAGCCTCCGCGTTAAAATACTCGACCACGTATGCGTCGAGCGGGGGGACGGCGATGGTTTACCGGCTGGATGTCTGCGTGGAGCAGTTGATATGACGATAGTGAGGAATCCACTCGGTAGGGGCATTGGCGAGATTGGGTTTTCACCCCCTAGTCCGACGTTTCCTACGGGGGCGGTTGGCTCAGCGGTATCAGGAGGAAATATGGGACCGGCAGCGTTTCTAGCTGTTCCAGGCGTCGCCCAAGGCGTCGGCCTGGGTCTTCAAGGATTCTTTAGTTGGCTTGGCAGTCGCGGACAGGCGAAGGCGACCCGCAAAGCGGCTGAGATTCAAGCCCGTGCCGCGCGAGACACCGGGGCGTGGCAAGAGCGCGTCGCGGGAGAGCAGCTCGCTTTTCAGCGCGAAGAAGCCGCTCGTCTGCAAGAAGAATTTAACCGCGCGGAGCGGGCGAATTGGGCGATGGAGCGCGCTCGAGAACAGCGACTCTACGGGAAAGCGGGAGATGAGGCGTTTAACCTGTTTGGCCTGAGTCGCCATCAGCGCCGACTCGGCTTCGATGAAGCCGCAGCCAACCGCGCCAACCTCCGCGCCGAACTCCTCTCGACGGGACGCACCGGTCAAGGCCGCTTTGCTGCGACCCAGCGCCGACTCGGACGGCTGGGCGCGCTCGTGGGAGCCCCGCAGCCTCCCGGTGGCCGCGAGATTGCCCCGTATGTCGAGCCGACCGCGCTCGTGCAGCCGGAGTGGAGGCCGCTCGCCGACCCGCGTCAGACTGCCTTTGAGTATCCTGAGTATGTGCCGCCGACGGCGTGAGGTAACCACAAATGCCTTATGTGGATGGTGAGTTTCTCACCGACGATGAATACAACGACTGGATGGGGTTCACGGAAGAGAATGGCGATGGCGACGACGATGACAGGGAGGATGAGCCTCGGACATGGACGCAGCCCTGGACGACTGATGCCAGCGCGGGAGCTCCACCTTCTGTCCATGAGCAGGGGCCGGTTAATGCGCTAACCCCTGAGCAGCATCTCGCGTATCAGCTCTTTATGCTAGAAAACCCCGGCGACGCGCATCGCGCTTCTGACGCGCTGGAGTTTGACACCAGAGAGGCGCGGGAGGAGGCTCCAGGCGACGAGGGCGTGCCGGGGGCGTTTGTTACTCAATATCACAAACAAACAAAGGGTCCGTGGCAACAGGATGGCGAAACTCAGGACCCGCGTGACCCAGCGGATTTGGCCGCAGCGCTCATCATTGACCGCGACCGGGGGAGCTGGGAGCAGCGACTCAAGGAAGAAGCGAGAAAGGCGGGATCGACGTATGACCCGTCAGACCTCGAAGGAATCATCCGCAACTTCAGCTACGCAGCCAATGCGGGCCAAGATCCGCAGCAGATGATCGACGCGCAGATTGGTATCTATCAAACCCGTGGTGCGTCAGGGGGCGAGCGTGACGAGGGGGGCTATAGCACGCGCTGGGCCGATGATGACCCTCGACGGTGGACCTACGGCGGCGAGCCGCCGCCCGGCTACACCGGTAGGGCGTGGATGCCGCCGCCGCCGCCCATTCCCGCGCCGGTCCCTCGCGGCACCCCGCCCCTCTACAGCGGTCAACCCCCTGGAGGGGGTGCTAGCGGCGCAGGGGGCGCGGCCCCACCCGCTGGCGGTGTCACGGGCGTTCAGAGTCTTATGGGACCGTGGACCGGCACTGCGCCGACCGCGCCGACCATTGCGCCCTATACCGGCTGGACGCCGTATGAAACAGCGACGCCTTATGCGCCTCCGACGCCCTACGTGCCGGGAGCCTATGAGGCTCCGACCTATGCTCCGGGGGTGCCTTTTGTCGCACCGACCGCCGAGCAGATGGCGGCCGACCCCGGCTACCAGTTTCGATTGCAGCAGGGGCAGGAAGCCTTAGAGCGCAGCGGTGCGGCACGTGGCGTCACGAATACCGGCGGGACGCTTCGCAATATTCTGGACTACGGACAGCAAGCCGCGAGTCAAGAATACGGCAACGTCTATAACCGCATGGCGAATACCTGGGGCATGAATGAGGCGGCACGCCAAGCCGCCTTTGGCCTCAACGCGCCCCAGCAATTCCAGGGCTGGGCGGCCACCGAAGCGGGACGGCTCGGCGCGTATCAGATGACCGAGGCGGACCGCGCCGCCGCCGACGCGCGCAACGAGGCGAACCGGCGTGCGGCCGCGCAGTTTAACCTCGCGGGCGGCCAGCAGGCATGGCAAACTGAAGCCGGACGCCAGCAGCAGGATTACGCGAATCAGTATCGGCAATGGACCGACCAGTACAACCAGTGGCGGCAGCAGGGCCAAGACCGTTTCAACGAGCAGTGGATGCTTGCGAATGCGTAGGGACTAAATGCCTTTTCAATATCAGCCTTTTGTGAATCCGTACGTCTCGAGCATGAGCGACCTGATGGGACGCGGCGTGGAGGCGCGCAGCCGCGCGGAACTCACGGCCGCCGAGGCCCAGGCGGGCGCACAACGGCGACTCGGGGATATTACTGGCGCGCAGTGGAGCGGCCTCGGGCAAACCATCGGGCAGGGCATTGACGCCTACGTCACCGAGCAGCGGGAGGCTCCGATCCGCGAACACGCGGAATGGCAGAGGAAGCAAGACAAGATCGCGGCGGAGAGAGCCGATGTGCGGGCAAGGCGAGAGGATGTGGAGTGGGGTGTGGGAGTACAGGAGCGAGAGGACAAAGCCACATTCGGCACGCTTCTAAGTGAGACACAGCCGAGTCATATCGACGCTGACGGAAATATAGATATGGAGGCTCTTGCCCAGGACATGACACGGCAGTGGGGGGAGACGGGCCGCGATCCTGCTATTTTGAACGAGTTTAACAAGACGGTCCAGGGAGACATGGAACACGACGCACGGATGAAGCAAATAACCGCACAGATAGAAGCAGCGGGGGCGGATACCGCGCGGGCGAATGCGCTAATAGAGCAAGGAAAGAAAGAAAATGAGTCGTATAAGGCATGGCAAGCCATCGAAGACCGAACGAGTCCCGAGGCTTTGGCGGCAGAGGATGCGTACCGTCTACTCAGAGGAGCCACCACGCGGGGGGAGACTCACGCGCAGCGAATGTCCCGGGAGATAGCTGTCGCAGGAGTACGGGCAGACGGTGTCGGCTCTGGACTTGGCATGGACCGGGAGCGTAATCGTGTCCTGGAAGACTATGAAAGAGCCCTTGCGAGCCGTGATCCGCATACGATCTGGCGCGTAGAACAACAGATGTATCCCCTTCAACTCAATCCAATGGGCGCACGCGAAATCATAGGCCGTGAGGTGGAAAACACAGATTCGCTCGTGCATAACCGAATATATGGGTCCCCGGGTATGATGGCGGACCCACAGCGACAGCCATATGTGCCCGGTGCGTTTCTACGCGGCCTTCCCGAGGTGAGTAGGTGGGGGGTGCAATATGAGGCGGCGGGTGAGCTTCCTGGCGCGGAAGGTCGATCGCTTCCCGAGCCATTTGCCGCAGACCTTCCCAGTGAGGAGAGCCCCTCGATCAGCCACAGCCAGCTTCGTGCCCTCGTCTCTAGAATACAGGCTAGTCAGAGAGCGAAGGGAAAGGCACCGGATTATACGATAGAGGATGCAATTTATCAGGCCCTCAATGCTGGAAAATCTCTGCTTACGGATGAAGGAGAGCCCTCTCCGTGGACAGAGCGATTTTTGGAGCGAGGGAAGCCTCCTGCTGCCGCCACAGAGGGCATGATATACCCGAGTCATGGGCCGCGCGGACGTTTCGGTGGTTCGTCTCTCCCCCCGGGACGCTGACGAATGCCCGATGAAGCTGACCGCCAGTTATTTCTGAGATTACTGGGGGAACAATCCAGGACCCCAGTGGTCCCGAGGACAACGGCACCCCCTCCCGTGTCGCCGACCCTTGGGCGTCCACCAACCTCGCAACAAGAGACGACACCCCAAGCGCAGGACGAGCCCCCCTCGTGGGGGCAGCGGGTAACGGATGCTTACGGCCGTATTATGGACCCGTTTAACATCCAACCGAACGTCACATCCCTTTTCCGTGGATTGCGTACCCCCCAACAAGCCCTTTTCTTTGGCCCAGCCATCGCGACGGCGCGCGCACGGGAGGAAGGGCGACTGCCGACGCCAGCGCAGTTGTGGCGAGGGGGGGCCGAGGCGGTGCGTGAGGACATTGGGGGCCGTGAGGTGGTTGAAGAGTTTGGGATGACGGGGGGGAAAGCGGTGGCGGCGGGACTGGCGTTGGACCTCGTGGCTGATCCGCTCTGGATTCTCACCCCGGCCAAGCTGGCAAAATTATCGGGTATCCCGGCCTTGCTGAAGTCCGCGCCCGCACAGCGGGGCCTCCAAGCGGCCGCACGATCCCGACCGGGGCAGCTCGCACAGAAATATGTGGTGGATCCTGTTGGGAAGCGGCTGGTAACGGATTATGGGAAGCCGGCGAAGTATGTTGCCTTAGCCGAACGGCGCTTTCGTGAGGCGACGCTTGCCTCCGAACGGGCCATAGACATTGGGAAGCGGATTGGAGCACTTCCGACTGCCGAACAACGCACGATCACTCAGTACATGGAGGCCGGATCAACCGCCAAGAGAGCCGCTATCTTAGCGAAGGCGTCGAAACGAGGCGAGGATACGTCGCGTCTCGGCGCGCTGGGGGAGGAGGCGATTAAACGTGACATCGCGATGGGCCAGCAACTTATGGATACGGGCCTGATCAGTCCGCAGACGTTTGAGCGATGGAAGGGACGTCATATTCGTCGGGAGTATTTGAAATACGAAGACCCGGCGGAGTTTTTCGCCGCGCTCGCAAAGGCTGATCCCAAGGCCACCGCCCGGCTACTGGATGAAGCCGCTCAGAAGTCCAACGTGTTTACGGGGGTCGGCGTGAAGTCGGCGCGTGAGAGGCCAAAGGTTTTCTCGCGGCGACTTACTGAGAAAGAGTTTCCTGAAGCGGCTCGCCGCGCGAAGGGACAAATTATGGAGGCGGCGCATCCTGTTGCGAAGGGGGAGTTGCTCTCCGGGCAGGCGGTGGCACTGCGACGGTTTTTGACGGACACGACGAAGAAGTTTGGGAGCGTAAAACAGAAACAGGGCTTTACCCAAGTCCCTGACACGGTGGCCGCTGGGCCGGCGGCGGGGAAATGGTTCCCCGAGGCCATTGCCAGTGACCTAAAGCGACTGAGGGAAAAACCGGGGGCAGTCATGCAGAAGTGGCAGACCGCCGTCGGGTGGTGGAAGTACGGCAAGGTGGTCCTCAGCCCCGGCACCCACGCTCGCAACATGATGAGCAACTATATGCTGGCGTCGATGGCGGGGCTCTCCCCGTTTCGGCCACAGCGATACTGGCAGGCGCTCCGATCGATTCAGACAAAGGACAAGCACTTTCAGGAAGCGAAAAAGGCCGGGTCGTTCCTGCTCGACACGTTTGTTGGGACAGAGCTGCCGAAAGTCTTAAGTACGGCACCTGATGTCAAGGGGGTGCAGAAAGGGATTGCGTCGGCATTGCGGAAGATCGGGCAGAAACCCTCGGAGCTTTATCAATTTGAAGAACACCTCTTCAAAATGGCAATGTATATCGACCAGCGGAAGGCGGGCGTCGTGCCGAAAGCCGCCGCCGCCGCCGCGGAAGAAGCCCTCTTCAATTACCGACGTGTGCCTGAGTTTATTGACACACTTCGGCACACAGGGGCCGTCCCGTTTGTGACCTTCTCGTACAAAGCGATCCCGGCCACCGCGCGGGCACTCTGGCAGCGCCCCGCGACAGTGAATCGGATCGGCAACGTCTTTCGCACGTTTGAGGAGCGGACGCCAGAGGGACACGACAGCCGTCAGTTGCTCCCTGAGTATATGCGCGAGGGGTGGATGAAATTGCCGTGGACGGATGAGAAGGGACGCCCCCAATACTTCAATATGGATTACATCCTCCCCTTTGGCGACATTGGAGAGTTGACGAGTGGGAGCGGCTATGGCGGACGCGGTGGTCCCGCCGCTGGACTCATCAATAGCCCGCTGGTCAACGCCGCTGCCGCCTTGGCGACGGGTACTGATCCATTTACAAACCAACAAATTGACGAGCAATTCGGGGGCGTGAGCGGGTATATCAAACGCCTGATTCTTCCGTCGCTGATGCCCGGTGGCTATGGATGGACAGACATTGCACAGGCGGCAAAAGGGATTCCCGCCAACCCCTTTAACATTCGGGCAGAGCCGCGCACCCTCCAACAGGCGCTTAATGCCAATCTCCTGGGGATACGTGTGACCCCCGTGGACTTCCCCCAGCAAGCCCGATATCGACTCCTCGACATCAACCGGGAAATGCGAGATGTACAATCTCGGCTTAGGGACTGGCACACGGCGCAGCGAAAGGGCGTCGATCCGCAGCGTGTCGCGTCGGAAATAGAAAAGCTCTCGGAGCGGTATGCCGAGATCATTCTGAAGTATGCGGAGTTACGGAATCGTGTTGTCCCGTCTCCTGAGCCACCAGATGTTAATGAGACGGAAGAATCCGAAGCCGAGCCTTTCCAGTAGAATGTGATACCACTATGGCCCTGACACTCACTCCCTCCCCGTATCAGACGGTCCTTGACAGTGACGGGAATCCCGTCTCTGGTGCGAAGATCACCACCTCGACGAGCGGAACCACCGATGCTCTGAGCACGTACACCACAGCCGTAGGCGATGTGGCGAATGCGAATCCCATCGTTGCTGATTCGGCAGGACGGTTCGTCGCGTACTTGTCCGCTGGAGCCTCCTACCGCTTCACGATCACGGATGCGTCGGACGTGGCTATCGACACGCAGGATGGCATCGGATCGGTCCCCGGCTCGAGCGTGAACCTGGATATCACCGGCACGGCCGGGGAAGCCATCGCCGCCGGCGAGGTCTGCTATATCAGCGGGGGCGACGGCTCAAAAACGGCAGGCTTGTGGTATCTCGCCGACGCCGACAATGCCTACAGCTCGACGACGGCTGTCGAGATCGGGATGGCCGTGTCTGCGATTGTGATTAACACCGCGGGCACAATCCGACTCGCTGGCGAAGCGACCACGGCGACCTCCACGGTCGTCGGCACCACGTACTATGTGTCCGCCACGGCGGGAGCGATCACCAGCTCAGCCCCCGCGCTCAGTCGGCTCGTTGGGATTGCGCCGACCACCAGCAGTTTGATTCTCAACGCCAACACACTGACGATTCCGGTCGTGGTGTCGCAGGGCGGGACAGGGGTATCGGCGCTGACGGCCTACGGCGTCATGCTGGGGGGGACGACGACGACGGCAGCGGTGCAGTCGATCACCCCGGCCGCAGCGGGCCAGATTCTCAAGAGTGGGGGCACGGGCGCAGTAGCCGCCTGGACCGATGACCCCAGCGTGGCCTCCATCACCCTCGCTGACCTGACGGCGAGTGTTGCGACGTTTACCGATGGCTCAAAAACATTAGTGTCCAACGCCATCACGGGCTCAGGCAATGTGGTGATGTCCGCCAGCCCCACGATGACCGGCACCATCGGCGCGGCGGCATTGACGCTCTCGACGCCATTGGTGGTGGGCAGTGGCGGCACCGGACTGAGTGCCGCTGGCTCCAGTGGCAACGTCCTCACCAGTGACGGATCGGTTTGGGCGAGCAGTGCCGCGCCGACGACGAACGCGGCTGGCAGCGACACGCAAGTCCAGTTCAATGACGGAGGCACGTCGTTTGGCGGAGACGCTGGCCTCGTCTACGTGAAAGGCACTGATACGCTGACCCTCGCGGGGCCATTCGACATTTCTGGCTCGTCAGCGGGGCAGATTGCGTTCCCCAGCACACAAAACGCCAGCGCCACGGCGACGGTCCTCGACATGTATGAAGAGGGCAGCTGGACTCCAGTCATAGGCGGAACGGGAGGCACGTCTGGACAGACCTACGCCACGCAAGACGGCGATTACGTAAAAATAGGGAAAATGGTTCTGGTGACTTGTTATGTGGCGTTAAACGGCAAGGGCACCATCACGGGCAATGTGATGATTTCCGGGTTGCCGTTCACGATGATCGGTGGAGCGGGAGGCGAGACAAATACCAGTGGCGCGGTGTATTGGAGAGATTTGGCCACTAATTGGGTTTCAATTGTCGCCAACGGTCAAGGGTCCACGAATTATCGCATGACCGGCGCTACCGCAGCGGCGGCGAGTAACATTACCGCGCTCACGACGAGCGACATCGATGATACGAGTCGATTTAAATTTTCAGGTACATTTATAGCGAGCGCCTAATGCCATTAGCAAAAACCACGGTTATCGATCAGATTGAAATTACCGAACTCGGTAGTGTCCACGTTCGACGCGCTACCTGGATCGAAGAAGATGGCGTCAGAATTTCTGGCCCCACGTATCACCGGTCTGCCTATGTGCCGGGGAGCGACATCAGTCAAGAAGATCCATCGGTACAAGCACATGCCGATGTCGCGTGGACACCGGCTGTGATCGCACGATATCGAGCCGAGAACCCGTAAGTTCGTCTGTGATAATGAATGAACTCAGCATGGCGGTGGTCGTTCTAGTCCCAGGTGCCGCCGCGGTGGCATGGCTGGTGACGCTGCATAGTCGTGTCCGGGCGCATTCAGAGCAGCTCCTCGAAGTGAAGGCGGACCTGCGCTACATTCGAGAGCGCATCGACCGAGCGCTGAATACATCGTATTCTGACTAATGGCCCGCGTGACCTGCAAGGCGTCGGTGCGCTTCAAGGGGTTTACCCGTGGGCTCATTCGCATTCTCGTCGGAGTCCAACGGGTGGCGGAGCGGACGCAGAATCCGAGCGAGATTGTGATTACGTCGGCTAACGATGGCAAGCATTCGAAGCGCCCTCGCAGCCGTCATTACTCCAATGAGGCGATAGACGTACGAAGTAAGACGTTTCAGAGTGGGGCGGCGCGGGCGGAGTTTGTGCGCCGTCTCCGGAAAGAGTTGGGCACGTCGTTCTATATTGTCTACGAGTATCATGGCACCGCGAATGCTCATTTTCACATTCAGGTGCGTAAGGGCGCGTGGTATGTCGGAGCGCTGTGTCATCATCGATGATGAATCCACTCCGCGCCTGGCGATTGTATCGATCCATGCGTCGATTGATCGGTGTGTATGAGGAGGCTAGAGTGTCAAAAAATTTCTGGAAGTCCAAAACGATCTGGATGAACGTCCTGAGCGCGGCCGTGGAGCTGACGGGGCTGCTGCCGATTCCGGCCGGGACGACTGTCATCATCGTCAACGTCTTAAACATCGCCCTTCGATTTGTCACGAGTGAGCCGGTCCATCTGATTCACCCGGACGAATAATCTAGTCGAGCCAGATATCCACGGCGTCCATAAAGCGCCCCGGAAAGAATCGCTCGCATAGCCGACACTGCAACACCACCTCATTCTTGCGAATCTTCTCGCGCTCGGTAATAGCGGTGCGCGCCTGTGGATTCCGCAAGGCGAGGTACGGACCGGTATTCCCGCACTGCGGACAACGTCGCACGCGCGGTGTTAGCGCCATGTCTTCGAGCACACCTGACAAAACCAGGTCAGCCCGATGCGCTCGATAAGCCGTTCCTCAGTGCAATGGGGGCATCGCATCTTAGTCAAGTGCCGCACGGCGATTGCCCTCACGGCTGCGCGCTAGGCGGTCTTTGTGGGTCGACGAGACGAGCTGCCAGTCATCACGGGGCACATTGAGCCACCAGGAGGTGGACGGCGTCGTCGGCAGCTTCACCAGCGGTCCATAGAGCAGCGCCTCCGGGCGGTTGACCGGCACTTTCCACGGGTGGGCCCCCGGCGGAATGACACGGCGGTCGCGTCTCGGGGGGGAGGATGACTTTCTCATGCGTTACTCGCAGGAATAGATTTCTGCCTGACGTCGCAGACCGTGGGGGAACGGCGAGCCGGGGACGGCCGTCGTAAAAGACCGCTCATGGAAGCGGATATAGTTGGTCGGTTGCACGGTCATGCGGCCGTTATCGAGGGCGACAAACGTAAACTCCTTGGCCTGCTCGGGGCACTGGCTGAAGCCGTCACGCAGCGGCGCGACCGAAAAGAGATAGCGCCCTGCCAGGATGCGGTCCTTAAGACGCACCTCCACATCCAGCTCCGACAGATAGCGATATTGTAGCGTCGAGAAGTCGTACCCATAACAGTCCCATCGCTGCGCGTCCTGCGGTGTCCAGATCGGCTCCGGCATCGGACTGATAGCGAGTGCATGGGGCGGGAGGTTGCGGTAACACGCTCCGCTTTCCAAGAGCACGGTACACCCCCAGCATCGCCCCGGCATGGCCACCAGCCCATACCACACCGCCGGAAGCCATCCGTGCGGCTCTTTATGCGTAAACAGGCTATCCACCCAGACGTACTGATGGGTGGGGAGTTCGCCGATACCGGAGGAGTGGCTCATGGCTCCAGCGGCAGCCGCGCCCGTGCCTCGGCCTGCTCCCGCCGACCGGCGAGCAGTTGCTCATGGAGGTCGCACGCCCAGCGGCTCCCGTGGACCGGGGTGTCGTCGGCCTCCCGGTGCGGGCAGCGCCACGCGATATAGGTGGGCATCTGGGCCGCCCCGGTGGACCGCCGGGGACCGCTGCGCCGTAGCCAGCCCGTCAGGAAGCGCCCCATGCCGGCGGGGGTCTTGCGCCGCCGGGGATGGTCGAGCAGCCACAGACGGGCGCTGGTGAGTTCCTGGGGCACATCTAGGGCAGGGAAGGCCTGGACATAGGCGTCCAGCGTGTCGGTCGTCAGCGTCCAGTCACCGCCCTTGACCGGGAAGGTCATCGCGCCTCCGGGTCTGGCTGCGGGTGGCGCAGCCGGTGTCGCCGACGCTCCCGATGAAACGCGCGCATATATGCGCGAGACATTCTCGGGTGTCGCCACTCGGCCCACCACGCCCTGAGGCGCTGCCACCATCTCATGCGATCTCCCGTGCGAATAACGGCGCGGCCCCGCCGATGCGGGTCCGAGCGAGGTCGGCATAGTCGGCATTTAGCTCAATGCCGATGAAGCTGCGGCCGAGTTGGACCGCGACCTGCCCCGTGGTGCCTGAGCCAGCGAAGGGGTCCAGCACGGTATCGCCCAGCTTTGTCCCCGCCGTGATGCACCGCTCCGGTAAGGCTTCGGGGAAGGTGGCGAAGTGGGCGTCCGGGTAGGGCTGCGTGGTGATGGTCCAGACGGAGCGGCAGTTGCGACCAGCGCGTTGCCTATCGTCATTTCGATATTCTGTTGGCGCATGGCTATTGTCTATATTGCCCTCTCTATATCCGCCAATCCCATGCCACGGTGTCGATGCGTCTTCCCGTACGGCCTCAGCATCATAGAAATATCGACTATTCTTCGTCAGCAGGAACACGTACTCATGGCTCTTGGTCGGCCGGTCTGTCACCGACTCCGGCATCGGGTTGGGCTTGCTCCAGATGATGTCTGAGCGGAGATACCAGCCGTCCGCTTGCAGCGCGAAGGCCAGCCGCCAGGGGATGCCGACGAGGTCTTTGGGTTTGAGGCCGCTGCTCATCGTGTTTACGCCTCCCATGCGACCACGCACCTTATCTCCTGGTGTCGTCTTGCGCCCGTCTGTCCGCACATCTACCGCGCCGCCGCCGCCGCTTGACGAATGAGCATACGCATCCCCCATGTTCATCCACAGCGTCCCATCATCCCGCAGCACCCGCCGCACCTCCCTGAATACCTCCACCAGCGCCGATACGTAGGCGTCAGGCGTCGGCTCGAGGCCGAGCTGGCCGTCGATGCCGTAGTCCCTGAGCCCCCAGTACGGCGGCGAGGTGACGCAGCACTGCACCGAGGCGTCGGGAAGCTCTGCTAGCCGCTCAC
>Ga0310345_10002424_pt1 | contig 18904 bp, 15 predicted proteins | sample HC15DNA20500_MG_FD_204667 | JGI IMG/M metagenome (GOLD analysis project Ga0310345, IMG submission 204667) | Marine microbial communities from station ALOHA, North Pacific Subtropical Gyre - HC15-DNA-20-500_MG | ecosystem: Environmental > Aquatic > Marine > Oceanic | place: Pacific Ocean: North...
ATCTTTAAAGGGGAACGAGGAGGCAGTAAGCTCATTGAAATTGCAAGACAATATCCCCATGGATCAAGCGATTTACGCTTGAACATTGCTGCAGACATTAAAGATGCTGGACCAGATTTATGCTTAAAGAGCTGGTCAATAGATAATCTCAAAGTAACTATTGTTGAACTACCCGAGATATAATCCAAATGCCCCGAATAATACTATCTCTTTTTCTTTGGTTATTTACCCTTAACACAATTTTTGCTCAAGGTCAACTGGCTATTGGCTCTGCCGGAATTGAAGACTTTTATAGAAGACAACAGATTATCGGGAGCTTTGACAGCACGGTTTCTTTTATGATTAGACCTATCAGTAATAACATTTTTAAGTCTAACAACCCATACTCGTTGAATGACTCAACAAGTAAAAAGAGTAGACTTATTATTTTGCCACTAATCTCGCAGTCAATATATGCTCAAAAACAACCTTACAGCTGGAATGATGGAACATTGTTACCAGTAAGTGGTTATCAACAACTTGTTTCTGGCGGAATTGCCGGAAAGTTTGGCCCTTTAAATTTCCAACTTAACCCAGAATTTCACTTTGCTCAGAATCAAAACTATGAAGGCTTTCCTCTAGACGCAGGCACCACTTTATGGAGCATATATTTTAGGCGACAGCTTAATTATATAGATACTCCAGAATCTTTCGGCAACGACCCGATTAATAAACTTAAATGGGGTCAGAGCTCGATCAAATTAGAGTTGGGTCCTGTTTCTGCAGGGTGGTCTAATCAAAATATCTATTGGGGGCCTGGAAAGAAGAATGCCTTAGTCATGTCCAATAACGCTACTGGCTTTCAACATCTTACACTGAATACAAACAAAGCCATAAGAACACCAATAGGTCATTTTGAGGCTCAGGTTATAGCAGGAAAACTTGAGGGGTCTGGTTTTGATCCCCCAAGAGCCAACATGGTTGTTAATGGGCAGTTTATTTATAGGCCGAGAAGCGATGACTGGAGATACTTATCCGGTATCGCAATGACCTATCAACCTAAATGGATACCAAGGCTCTCACTCGGTTTTACCCGGGTAGTTCAGCAGTATAGTGAAACAGCAAAAGAGAACAATGACTATTTACCAGCCTTTTCCAACCTTTTCAGGAGTAATGACAAGTTTAATGACATTGTTAGAGATCAGCTAGCATCTCTGTTTTTCAGGTACTTCTGGACATCAACCAAAAGTGAATTTTATTTTGAGTTCTCACGGAACGATACTTCAATAGATTTTAGAGACTTTTTCTTAGAACCTGGCCACGCAGCTGCTTACCTCGTGGGTTTTAGTAAACTCTTTGACTTCAAAGGAAGAAATAAGGAATTCATTGAACTTGACTTGGAGTGGACAATTTTACAGCAAGGATCCGGTAGAATAATTCGTGATGCCAGTACATTTTACATACATAGCAGAGTAAGGCACGGCTACACTCACAAAGGAGAAATATTAGGTGCTGGCATTGGCCCAAGTGCAAATGCTCAGACAATAAACGTTAACTGGGTTTCAAATATGAATAAAGTTGGTATTCAGTTAGAACGCTATGTCCACAACAACGACTTATATATAGACCTTTTTCAGAATATAAGAAATTACAGAAGGCACTGGATAGACATCAGTGCATTTGTGACTGCTTCTTGGCAATTTGAGGATCTTATTATAGGAGGAAAATTTGGTGTCATTAAATCCCTAAACTACCAATACCAATATTATACCACACCTTCTTTTCAAGTTGGCTTTGTCGACAAGTATAACTACACGGCTAGTTTTGATCTCATATATTTGTTCTAATGTCTATCAAGAAAAATTATGGATTTAACCTCCTTAATTCTCTCTTAAACATCGTCTTTCCGATTGTCACTTTCCCCTATGCCGCAAGAGTTCTTTCTCCGGAAGGTATTGGTGAAGCTCAATTCATTTTCTCACTTGCTCAGTATTTTGCAATTCTCGCTGCGTTTGGCATACCAATATATGGAGTTAAAGCAATAGCGGAGGTCAAACATAACAAGGAGCTCTTATCCAAAGTCACAACAGAGTTGCTGGTGATATTATCAATGTTAGTTGCTGTTGTTCTTGGTGTCTATAGCTTGGTTATTATCAATATCCCAGATCTAAACGCAAATTGGCCAGCACATGCAATTGCTGGTTCCATAATTTTTCTGACCGTATTTAATGTAGATTGGTTCTTCAGCGGAACTGAGCAATTCAAAATATTAGCACTAAGATCTGCTTTGGTCAAGGGGTTAAGTTTGATAATACTTTTCACGTTCGTCAAAACCCAGCAAGATACTTTAGAGTATTTATTCTTTTTGGTATTTCTCTATATAGGAAATTACCTCCTAAATTTTCTCTTTCTTTTCAGAAGCATCAAAATTTCATTCGCCAAAATTGAAGTGAGTCGTCACTTTAAACCATTACTCCCAATCTTTGCAATGATTGTGGCAACTACAATCTACACCACTTTAGATACTGTCATGCTAGGGTTTCTGAATGATGAAAAAGAAGTTGGGTTTTACACCTCTGCCGTAAAGCTAGCAAAAGTAAGTATTCCAGTTCTGACTAGTATGGGCGTGGTTATGATTCCAAGAGCAACTAAGTATGCTCAAGAGAAAAACATGGCTGGACAACTATCACTATACGGAAAGTCATTTTCGTTTTTGGTTTTATTAGCCATCCCAATGTCATTTGGGATTTTCCTGCTAAATAAGGAAGCCATTCTGATTTTCTCAGGCCCACTATTCCTTGAGGCTGTCTCGGATGTCAGAATTTTAGCATTTCTTCCATTGCTTATAGGACTAGGGCATCTAATTTCTTTTCAGATTTTAATCCCACACAATAAAAATCGAAGTATATTTTATGCAACCCTGATTGGGATGTTTGTATTCCTGATACTCTCAATCACGTTAATTCCCTCTATGGGCAGCACCGGAGCAGCTATTGCCAACACAGCAACCGAACTTATTGTCACTGTAGGCTATTGTATTTTTGTGCCTAGTCATATTCTTAAAGCATTACCATGGAAGGCCATTTACAAAGCCTTAGTAAGTGTTGTTTTATTCATTCCTATAGTTTTCTCTTTACAGGAGCTTCTAGAAGGAAACCCTATTTTAATTTTTTCTCTTTCGATAATAACCTGTGGGACATCTTACTTTCTAATACAACACCTATTATTCAAAGAGGAGCTCGTAAAAGAAGTAATGATTACAATGAAGCAAAAAATTTATGGGAGCTAGTGTTACCATAGTAATGATTACTTACAATGGTAATCTATTCTTCCAACAACAGCTCAATAGTATACTTGAGCAAAAACACCTTAAGGAAGTACATATTTATGATGATAATTCATCAAACGATTTTAAAGGAATTTTACGAGAAGCCGCAAATGCTCATGGAATTATCACTTTACATGAGAATAAAGAAAATCTCGGGGTTATCAGAAATATTAAAAAAGGACTATACGAAAACCAATCAGCAGAATATATTGCTCTTGCCGACCAAGATGATGTATGGTTCGAGGATAAATTAGAATTCTCTCTGAAGGAGATGTTGGAACTGGAAAAAGGGAGCAGAGACATCCCCACGCTGATCTACCATGACATGAAGATCATTGACGAAAATGGTCGAAACCTTAGAGGCTCTTTCTGGAATAATAGAAGACAAGATTTTTTTGAACATAACTTCCAAACAAATCTTATTGTTAATCTAATAACTGGATCTGCATCCTTGATGAATCAGGAACTAGCAGGATATGCCAAGGACATCCCTGAAAACCTTGAAATTTATCATGATGCCTGGCTAGGAATGGTCGCTTATACAATGGGTAAAGCGAAGAGCATTAAAAGGCCTTTGAGTGCCCATAGAAGCCATGAGAAAAGCCTAACTTTTAACCAAAAAAGGAGCAATAGTTTACTAAAAAGGGTACGGAATAACATCAAGCAGTTATCTGGCAAGGAAGAACCACTTAAACATCAATTCAGGTTCATTGAATGCTTCCTAGATACGTACGAATTGAGACTAGAAACCAATCAAAGACTGAAGTTACAGGAGTTCCTTTCTCTAGAAGGTCGAGGCTACAAAGCTCAGAAAAATTATATCTGGGCAGCTCAGAACAAGTCGTTGTTCTCTTAATTTTTGCAGATTTCTTGAAATACCTGAATATACTTATCGGTTATACAATCCCAATTGTACTTATCGGTTATTCCTTCCCTCGATACATCTTTCATTCCTAAAACAAGGTCTTTCTCATTATCGACATCATTAATCAGTGAGCAGACACTTTCTTCATCTTTATCAAAAAATTGACCATACTTCCCATTTTGAAGTACTTCTCTATTAAAAGCTGTATCAAGGGCAATAATGGCCGAACCAAAACTCAAGGCTTCTAGCATTGTAGGGTTTGTCCCTCCAAATTCATGTCCATGCATATATACATAAGCATTATGAAATAGTTCTGCAACTGTATCTCTGTTCCGCACAAGGCCTGTAAAAACTAAACGATCATCTATCTCAGCCAATTTTTTGAGATTAGCCGAATAGTCATCTTTATATGGGACATCACCAACTATCACCAATTTTCTTTTAGTCCTACTTTTTCGAAACCCTTCAATCATAATACCCCAATTATTATCGGGGATAAACCGACCAACAATTAAGTAGTATTCATGAGCTGTTAGCCCCCATTCATTAATTAGGTCTGGCTGAGTCGAATATTTTATATTCCCCCCGTAGGCAATAACCTCAGAATCTCTACCAAAAAGATCTAGGTAAATTCTACGCATTTCATCTGCATCATTTATAATAGCATCGTACCATTTGGTGGCTTGTCTAGAGGCCCACTTAAAGTATGCTGCCCCAAGTCCCTTCCATTTTGGCCTTAACCACTCCAAACCATCTACGTTTATGGCTGTCGGTTTGCCGAAAAGTCTACTTATCATTCCAAAAGGGCCGTTGGCAGAATTAACTGCAAAAATCACATCGGCTTTCGAAAAGGAAGCATGAATCATTGAAAGAGAAGAATGTACCAGTTGGCTTAAGGCTTTAGTCTCAATTGTGGGTATATAAACTAGTTTGACACCATTTACATTCTTAGGGCGCTTACTGAAAAGATTTCGGTGACAATACACTACTACTTCTACATCCTTTTTAACCAACCGCTCTACAAGTTCCTTAATAAAGGTTTCATACCCACTATAAACATAAGGGTAACCTCTTGTTCCTATAATCGCTACACGCATCTATATGGCATTTATCAATTTTATAATCTCTTGCTCGTGCTTCTTGAGTGAAAAGATGTTCTTAACCCTAAGTTTGCCAGCTTTTCCCATTCCTTCTCGCAAGCCAGTATCGATGATAAGAGAGTCAATTTTGTTAGCCGCTTCAATAGCATTATTCCATGGTATCAAAAATCCTGTTTCTCCTTCCTTAATCATTTCAGGAGCACCGCCATGATTGGTAGCTATAACTGGTTTTCCACTAGACATTGCTTCAATAATTGTTGTTGGCAATGGATCAGGTTGTATAGATGGTAAGATGAAAATATCCAGATCATACAAAATGCGTGCAATGTCTTCACGATAGCCAAGGTCAATAACATCCTCTTCCAATTGATGAAAATTAATTCTAGTCCTTATTTCGTCATATAAATATTCATAACCCGGAAACGCGTCACCAACCATTATAAACTTTAGATTGGAATGTCTTGACTTAAGCTGGGCAGCAATATCAAGAAAATAGGTTTGTCCTTTCCAAAAGTGGACTCGAGCTACCATGCCAATGAGAATTGTATCGCTCTTAATATTGAATTCCTTTTTCAACCAATCTGTCCCATCGTAAGCATCTAAGTCAAAGCCATTGTAGACCCTCACTATATTAATCCTCTCGTTGACCTTTAACCAATGGTCTTTTACCGCATCTGAAACGGCAATAACCACATCAGAATATTTGGATAACAGATAACCATAAAACTTTAGAAGCCATCTAGGCCCAGGAGTAATCTCATGAACATGCCAAAGATGCTTTAATCGGGTTTTCTTAGCAAAGATAGCCCCAGTCAGAATCCCTGTAGTATTGGTGTAAATCAATTCTATTTTATGTTCATTGGCTACCCTTCTTAAAGCCTTTAGCGACTTTCGGTAGACATAAAAACGATTGAGAATACCTCTCAGGTTAAAATACTCTCTTCTTACTGTAGCTAAAGGTATGATGTTTACTGAGCACCCTATATCTCTTAATATGTCACATAAAGGCCCTTCACGAGACATGCAGATTACTACAGTATGACCATTCTTTTGGAGAATCTTAATATCCTCCAATGCCACCTTACCAGCACCATATAAATCAGGAGAACTATGTAAGAATAGAACGTTCATGTATTTAAATGATTTGGGTGCAAATTCAATTTTTCCATAAAACAGTCAAAAACAAGCTCTAGCCTTATATCGTTGATCTGGCCAAATGTGTACTTCAAATCATTGACCATTTCAAAATCAATTTTTTGGTTTCCATAAACAGCTGTTTGCCCTGGGTTTAAACTATAAACTGGGTTTGTAGGCCCATATAAAATGATAGAGGGAATATTGAAGGCCCCAGCAGCTTGTTCACCAAAAGAGTTAACTCCTAAAAAAAAAGAAGAATGTTTAATCAGTAGAAATGACTCTTCCAAGTTAGTTCTTCCACGAAGGTCAACAACCCCAGAAATTGAAGGATCGTGTTCTAATCCTAAGTGATATATTTCGTAGCCAAAGTTCTGAATTCGAGAAATTAATTCTTGCCAATTTTCGGTTGACCAGTTTTTGTCTGTGTTCCACTGACTGGCATAAGGCTGAATAACAATGTACTTCCTGTTCCTAACCATTTTTTCTAGAAATATGGCATGCCTGCTCTCATCTATATGAATAGAAAGCTTGATTCGATCATCAAGACACCTAAATCCTATAAACTCACTGATAATCTTAGGAATAGGACGATCTGTTTTTCTCCATATTCTGAAATCATAATGCTCATAGATTAACCAAATTACCGGAAAATTCGTCCATGAAAGTTTATGAGTCGTATGGTAGGTCTCATCAAAAACCTCTTTATAGTTCGTTACTATCGAAATATCGGTTTCAGGGTGTTCATTTCTAAATTGGCTTAGGGCATATGTACTCATAATCACATCGCCTATTCCATACCTTCTAACAAATGTTACTTTACGCTGGCTTATATACTTAAAATACCATAGAGAAGCTATACTAATAATTCGCTGTACATTTATTGCCAATGCACTCTTGAAGCTATACTTCCAATTTGTCCTCATCTCATCCTCTCTACTCTATATTGACATTACCTATACTTGAGTTTCTAATAGCCTATAACTATTGGATAACCTCTCTTTGGTTACATTGGAATAGTTTTGATAAATAGTTTCACTACTTCCCACTAACCACCAAGAAAATAAGGCAACAAATAAATATATTTCAACATTAGAAGTAAATAATGGCAATAATAAACCAAACTTTACGCTTGATGCAATAAAAGCAACTCTTTTCTCGAATAGGCTACTTGAGCGCCTGAAGGTTACCCAACCATTTCTAATACTATAGAACAACATTGCTAAGTATAATATAAGACCTAAAAAGCCTAGCTGTACTCCAAAAATCAAATACTGATTCTCCCCCCCTACTTGAAAATCTGAATCAACGCCTCCTGCATTACCACTAGTGGCTAGACCAATACCCATAGGATTAGCCAACATACTTTCCCAAGCTTCTAGCCATTCTAATACGTGGGCTACACTTGATGCGTTTTGAAATAGAATTGTATCCTGAACAAAATATCTAAGATCATCTGGAGCAATAAAAAAAATATATAGCCCCATTAAAGCAGCAATTATACCAAATGCTATAATCAGTTTATAAACTCTAAGCAAAAATGCCATGAATACCAGCATAATGAAGAATGAAACGAAAGTGGCTCTCGAATATGCAAGCAAGACACATACAATCACCACCCCTAGCAGTATTAGATAATTTATTTTATTAGCCCTACTTTTTGATGAAACCAGATGTACTATTACGATCGAAAAACTGATCAGCATAGAAGCTGCAAATTCTAATGGATTTGCAAAAAAGGATCCATATCTCGGCTGTCCCCCTTGGGCTTGAAAAGTATATCTAAGACCAAAAATCCCCTCTGGTTCAATATCTAGGATATCTGAACCATATTTAACAAAGCCAATTTGAGAGTGAAAATGAGTTGCGGTTACTTTCTCAAGTATCACAAGAAAAAATGCAGCAACAGTCACCTGAAGAACTAATTTGAAAGTTGAATGCCATTCTTGGGGCGATAGTGGTATTTGTCTTCCAAGAAAGTATGCAATGCCAAGTAGAATCAGATTTTTAAAGTAGTTTGCTTTATTAACAAAAGTGGCATCTCCAATAGGCAAGACCATAAAAACAAAACACATTGTTAAAAATGCAATAAACACCTTATCAAGGGTCGTAAGGCAAAAAGACCAATTAATAAGGCTAGCCTTTCTCCCAATTAGCCAAACAACCAAAGCATATATGAATACAAGTTCCTTTGAGTATTTGATAAACTGTGTAAGGGGCACAATCTCCAAAAAAGCATAAGTAAAAGAGATGAAGACAGTGTATATCGGTAAAAACGAAATTAGATAAACAAGTACATACCAGAATTTACCTTGACTAATTGCATTAAGCACAAAGCCTAGATAACATAAATAGAATATTACGAACAATATGGCAATAAGCGTGGCCATCAAAAAAACAAATGCCTTTTATGGTACCTAAAAAATAAACTCATATAAGCTGATCAGCCGTTGTTAAAATCTATTTCTTTATAGGGGCTAAAACCATCTTTGACCCCTCTCAATGTGAATCTAAATTTCTTCCAACGGCCTCGCAACAGGTAATAAACTAAGAATCCTGATATTTTATAAATCTGATAGATAAAAGCTGTTGGCCAATATGGTAGAGGTAAATTCTTCCTTAAAAAATAGAGATGGTTTCTAATATTAATATACTGGCGAAAAGGCGAACGAAACCCCTCCTTACCTTTTACTCTACTAACTGCCGTAGCACTTTCAAAATGGTATATTCTGGATTGTGGAACATATTTCAGCTTGTACCCCTTTGTCCTGCATCTAAGCGACCAGTCCGAATCCTCGAAAAGGATAAAAAAATTATCATCAAGGTAGCCTATTTCGGAAATCATTCTTGCCGGAAAGACCATTGCACAACCTGTAATCCAGTCCACCTCCATTTGAACATCAAAGGAGGGGTTGTCTTTGGCTCCTGAACCAATTGTTTTTGTTAAGCCTAACCATTTATTAAACTTGCCACCTGCATTCCAAATAGTATCTGGCGGATCCATGGTATAAATCTTAGGTTGCACAGCCCCAGTGCCCTCATCAAAACCATTAATTAATGGTTCGAGAAATCCTGGCTCTACTATCGTGTCATTATTAAGCATCATTAAATAATCATAACCATGCTCAAATGCATACTTCAACCCTATATTATTCCCCCCAGTAAAACCGTAGTTCTTATCATTCTCAATTAGCTTTATGCCCGCAATCTCTCTCAGTTTCTCAACCTCAGAATTTTCACTTCCATTGTCCACTAAAACAACTTCTGCATTATTATAGGTAATATCTCTAAGAGACTCAATACATTTAATTGTGTGATTAAATCCATTCCAGTTCAACAAGACGATAGCTACGGAAGCCTCTTTTTTGCTCATCAATTCCAAATACTAAGGTTCAAGTCAAATTTTGTGGCCAATTCTTGATTAAATGGGACAAAGAACTTTTTTAGTCTAGATATATCATCTTGAAAGTCTAGATCTTCTGTTGTGGGGGCATGTTGAAGCTTGATATAGAGACTCTTTATAGAACTTTTAAATGGAACTCTATAACCAGCCATTGAAAAAGCCTTGTTTAGAATATAATGAATAGACTTATTCCTTACAGAAATCGATTGGTTAACCTTTTCCGATCCCTCTTTCAATCTCTCAGCTTTAATTCCGAGAAATTCACAAATTTCTTTAAGTGTTAATTCATGGTTTCTATTCATTTCTTCAAAGAGAATCACCATCATATTTTCTTTACCAACAGCCCTTTCCCAAAGACTCAAATATGAAATATAGCATGAATACCTAAGCTCATGAGTTAGTGAAAAAGCTGCCTTTTCGTTTTTACAGGAATCGATTATTACCCTATGATTAGGCTCAAGAAGACTATCAACATATTCAGAAAAAGATAATCTATTGACAGCTGCTAGGTTGTTTGACGTATATTGAAATGAGGAAAGAATCCTAGATGCAGGCTCCCTTAATATAAACAAGACCTTAGGCTTCTTAGGCATGTCATTAAACTGACTCAGTAACTCCTGCTGATAAATGGTTTGAGAGGTTCCGTCTAAATGCAAGCAACCTTCATGAAGAGGCTTATAAAAGTCTAAGTATTCCCTCCTAAATATTCCTCTAGTAGTTTGTCTATATGGGTTTCCCTTATCTATAAAGAAAAATGGCTCTTTGGGATGACACCCCTGAATTTGTGAATGAGCAGCTAATAAATCAAAGAGATAAGTTGTCCCAGACTTTGCGGCTCCTGCCAAAAACACATCAGGGTAGTATTGTTGATTCCAAAGAATCATTAGACAGTTGTTTTAGATGACTCTTTAGAGTTCTTCCAAAAATCATAGATCCCATTTTCCAACTCATATTCAGACCATCGGAAACGATCTCTTTGCGGTTGTTTCTGTGCCCAATCCCACATAATAGAAAGACCAGAACGCAAATCAGTTTTATCCTCAAACCCTAAGACCTTCACAGACTTTCTCCAAGTAGGATGGGCATGCTTAACCTCATGCCTTTGCTCCTGAAAGAGAACTTCTCCTCCTTCCATCACTTCCCTCAGAATCTCACTTGCTTCCAGAATCGAGTATTCTATTGCAGACCCAAGGTTTACAATCTGTTTACTTGCCTGAGGAGACACCCCAGCTTGCCATAATGGAGAAAGGCAATCATCAATAAAACTGAAAGCTCTTTTTTGCTTACCATCTCCAAATATTGTAAGTGGTTGGTTATTCAAGTGTTGATACATCCAGATACCCAAAACGTTTCTGTAAGTATCCCAGATATTTTGCTTTATTCCATAAACATTATGAGGACGAATAATGCACCAATCCAAACCATGTTGCTCACCTGCAATTTGAATATCCATTTCGCAAGCATATTTGGCCACTCCATATGGATCAATAGGTGAAGGCTGATCAGATTCATCGAAAGGGGGATTCCCAGCACCATAAACAGCCATTGAGCTAGTGAAAACTAGGCGTTCTACATTTTGGCGAATACTCTCATTAATAATATTGGCTGTAGCCAATAAGTTATTTTGATAGTTGAACTTTCTAATAAATGGAGAAAGCCCTTCAGCCGCATAAGCTGCAAAGTGATATACCAATTTTGGTTGATGCCTTTCGAAAATTAACCTTATTTCTGCAGAGGCACAATCAGTGTTATAAAATGTTATTCGGGAATCTATATTCTCGATGTAGCCTCCACTTAAATTATCTATTCCAACTACCTCATACCCTGGAAAATTAGAAAGTAACCAGTCTGCCATTCTACTTCCTATTAACCCAGCAACACCTGTTATAACTATGCTCTCATTCATTCTTTATACTTAAACTACAAATATGTACTTGATTCAAGGCTTAGCAATAGAAAATCAGTTTTTTCTTAAGCGATCCCTTTCTAACTCAACAACGCATTAAAATGATAATATAACTTATTCAATAAGCACCAACCGAAACGTAATCCCTTCCTTTTTCCGTTTACAGTTATAAGAAGAGTAAATATGTAATTCAACAATGATATTGAAGCTTACAACGAGTGGTTTACTTAAATCTCCAATATTGCTCTATCGACAACCTCCTTGATCAAGAAGTACAAGGTCATTAGACATAAACCCACAAAACCACCAATTACAAGTGCCTTGAAAAGGCTCCATTGATTATCGGGCAATGGTAAAATTGGTTTATCAATAACCTGAATTAACGGCATTTGATTTCTATGGGCAACTTTTGCCAATTCCAACTGCTTTACTACCTCTTGATAAATTGAACTATTCGCCTGCACATCAATCATTGCTTTCTGATAAGGTACTTGAGATGTTTTATATAGCGGGTTAGGATTAGGCATGGTTTCATCAATTCTGGCAAGGTTCAGTAGGGACTCATCTAAAACCCTTTTTATACTATCAGCTTGATTCTGAAGTATACGAAGGTTGGCCAGGCTTTTTTTAGTCTTGGTTTCCAAATAAAACTCATTGACATTTCTAACATGGGTTTCTGTGAATAGTTTTGCCAAAAACTCATCCTCATGCCTAAAGCCTATTTCAAGAATTGTAGTTTTTCGATTTGGTTTATCTATAAAGAGAAATTTCTCTTTAACTAATTTTATGGATTCCAGTAGTAGACTATCCTGCTTTCTAGTGAAAGACTCTCGATCCGTATTAAACCTCGCTAACTCAACTCCCTCATCTAACCATTTATTTGTAAGTTTATTAGACTCAGCGAACCTATTGATCAAAAGTACTTTCTCTCTATCAATAATGATTGGACTCAACAAAGTCTTCTCTAACATTCGATTTGATCGATAAAGTTCTTGAATATTATCGATCTGAAACAGGATTCCTCCTTCTGCAATGCCACCGACATTAATGCCAGCTAAAGAAGCTATAGAACCTAAATCTCCTAGTCCACCAGAACTATCATTGTCTAGAACAAACGTAGCTTTTGCTGTAAAAACTTTAGGCTTCAGATAATTGTAACCAACTACTAATAGCAGAACTACCACAGTACCGAGTCCAATTTTCAGCCACTTAGACAAAATAAAGAGAACCCAATACCTGAGCCTTTGGATCAAATAGCCCAAAGAAATTTTCCCCTCTCCTATATAATTGTCCTGAGAATCCATCTTAATTATTCTGACTGATTTGACTAATAACTAAAGCCAATGTCGCTAGACCACTGGTAATTCCTATTACATCTTGTAGCCTTATTGGAATCTTTAAAGGTTTGGTAGGTACAATGACTTCTGCTCCCGGAGCAGCCTTTGGATAAAACTTCATAAAAAGTAAGCTCTTGGTTCTTGCTACTTCCCCATTCGCATAAACCACATAGGTCCCCTTCTTCTTAGCTCGATAGTCAAAGCCTCCTGCATTGTTGATGTAATACTTTAGAGATTTACCTTCAACAAACCTGCTTGTTGTTGGGTAAAGTAGCTTTCCTCTCAACCTTACTGTTTCGGACCTCTTAGGAATAACTAAAACGTCACCCTCTTCTAAAAGCAAATCAGATACAGAGCCAGGCCTATTTATTATTGATGGTAAATCTATGCCTATAGCTTCTGCTTGTTTCAACTGAATATTAGATGTCAACGCGTTTCTTTCAATTACCTCCTTAATTCGCTCTCTTTTAGCGAAGCTAGAAAGGCTCTGGTTGCTTTCCCTTCTTTTTTCTAGCTCTCGAATATCATCTTCTATACGAGATATCATAGCCAACTCAGCTTCTGTTAATAGGTTCGGGTTGTTTTCAAATTTCTCTTGTAATCTTATGAGGTCATCAATCTGCTTTTCAATGTCGGTAGGTTCCTCGTAAAACTCTGTTTTCCGAATTAAGGTAGCCCCTTCCACAAAAGCGAATTCAGTTATACCTCCTGCCCTATTAAGAATATCTGAAATTCTTTCTCCTTGATTCTTAATAGCATAAAGCCCTGGTGAACTAACTTGCCCTTCAACAGTCACTAATTGCTGTCTTCTGAAGTTTTGGCTTCTCCTAAATAAAACTTGATCGTACGGCTCTAACTCAAAACCACTTTCTCCTTCAATTTCTCCTTTCATATCGATTGGGAAAACATAGGTTTCAGAAAGGCCGAGCCCACCATTTTCTTCAGTAGATATTCTTCTAGAAATTTCAACATTACCTCCATATGCCGATGTAGCTGTACCACCTACCTGCAACAAAACATCATCTAAGGTTAATCCTTTAGAGAAGCTAAACACTCCTGGGCTATTGACCTCCCCAAGAACCTCTACGAACGCTTCTTCTCGCAGCTCATTTCTCGAAAATACGGTTATAACATCTTCCTTTTGCAGGCTAAAAGTTGTGGCATTCTTTAGGCTTATTGAAATAGATTCGGTGGTGAAATCTTCCCCGGTTCTAGTAATTAATATACGATCTTGAAAAGCATCTGGCTTTAGGCCTTCAGCCTTGTTCAAAAGCCCTTGTAGAGTCAGTCCCTGACCAATTGAATAATCTCCAGGTCTAAAAACTGCACCCTTAACAATTACCCTATTTGTGAAGCGATCTAGCGCATATGACACCATAAATTCATCGCCAGTCTTAATTCTAAAAACCTCGAACTGGTCTGAATGGATATCAACCACTAACCGCTGACCATCATTAATCCGATATAACTTAATTGATTTTGTGTATGCGTTCTCAGCAAAACCGCCTGAGTATTTCATCAGATCCGCAACAGTTTCTTCAGCCTTTAGCTCAAACTTACCAACAATCTTAGTGGCTCCTTTGAGTGTTACCCTGTTAGTATATGGTTGAACAAGTATTACATCTCCATTTTCAATTCTCTTATCACCTATTGAATATCCATTTTGAAGAAACTCGTAGACATCTATAATGGAAAGAAGTTCTCCATTCCTGAAGTGCTTGATCTCTCTTAGGGTACCATTTTCATTAACTCCCCCTGCTGCATAAAGCGCATTAAAGACTGTGTTTAATGCACTTAAATTATATGTACCAGGAATCTCTACTTGTCCTATAACATTCACACTTACGCCCCTAACCTGCCCAAGAGATAAACTCACAAAAGTATTAGCACTATTTCCACTTATCCCTTGATAATATCCTGCTAGGCGAGATTTAACCTTATTCTTAGCCTCCTCCATAGTTAAGCCACTTAAAGATATTGGCCCTATATTTTCTAAAAGAATTGTACCATCAGGATTTATATTGGTTTGATAATAGCTTTCTGAAGCTCCAAATACATCAATAAACACTTCATCACCTGCCCCCAAAACATAGTCCTTAGGAGTGGGGGTATTCTGATTGGTTTGAAAAGTTAGGTTAGAGCTTTTTTGAAATACATCTAACCCATAAATGTCCAAACGCTCTGCAGTTAGGGTTTTTATAGTATCTGTGTACGCTTTTCTAATTCTATTTGAAGAAGGAGTTGGACGTGTTTTTGCTAATCTTGAAGACTCAACATTATCTATTCTATCGTTCAATATGGCAAGCTCTGAAGACGAAAGACCTTGAGATTTGGCCAAAATAAGGAGATCGGCCTGTGAGTAGCCCATGGCATTTGCTTGCCTTAGGTAAGACTCTATCTGCTGATCAGAAAGACTCGAAATGTTTATAGAAGAAAAGTCTGGAAGACTTTGACCGCTTAGGCTTGAGACGGTTATACTAAAGAAAAATAGTAGGAAGTAGGTAAAAAGGTGTGATCTCATTCTTGCTTAAAAACTTCATTGCAAGATAAGAGATTAAAACAAACCTAGTGGTGTTGTACTTGCAGAAATGGCTATCCTGCATTTTTAGAAATAGAAACCACTTTTGCCTCATCTCTTGAAGCTTGGTTTCTCTCGCGTAATTCCTCTTTGCGCTTATCAATTGCAGCACGAAAAATAAGATCCAGAATGGTTCCTAAAGCAATGACTGTTATAAGAATAGATGGAATGACAATTGAATCAGAAAACTCTTTTAGTACAAGAGCCAGTAAAACAAATATTACATTCACTGTAACTAGAATACCCGTTGCTTGTGCGTGGTTGCAGCCAAGACGAAGAAGTATATGATGCACATGTGTTCTATCCGGGTGCATTGGAGATTTACCTTTCAAGACTCTTTTAACGAAAACTCTGAATGTATCCGCTAATGGCAAAATCAGAATGGCAACTGCGGTACCTATGGAGCCTCCGAAGGCAAACTGTTGACCTACTATTGAATAATTAAAGTCTATAAACTTTATAGTTAAAATGGAGAGGAAAAAGCCTATAAAAAGTGAGCCTGTATCTCCCATGAATATCTTAGAGGGTGCCCAATTATAATTAAGAAATGCTAGTAATGCCCCAGTTAAGGATAGGGAAACTAATGTGAATCCCTCTTCCCCATTCAAAAAGAAAAAGAGACCAAAAAACAATGTTGCAATTATCCCAACAGACCCAGAAAGTCCATCAATACCATCAATCAAATTATAGGCATTAGTAATTACTATAATTGTAAAAAGACTTAGTAAGTAACTTACAGCAAGTGGTATATCGCTTAACCCAAATAAGTTGTAAAGGGAAGTAAACCGAATGTCACAAATAGCAATTATAATCATTGCAGCAGCGACTTGCCCTATAAGCTTTTGATAAGCCCTCAGATTTATCAAATCATCCCTAAAACCAATAATAAACATAATGGAAACCGCACTGAGCACATACTTTATATCCTTTAATACCTCAAAAGGTGCCCAAATCAAAATTGAAATCGCAAACCCAATAAATATAGGCAACCCTCCCATAGCTGGTGTTCTGGCTGTATGAATCTTCCTTCCACCTGGATCATCCAAGAAATTCCTTCGCTTGAAAAACTTAATGAATACAGGAAACACTAAAAAAGTTAAGAGGAAAGAAGTGCCTGATATGAGGAGGATTTGTTCCAATTCAAATAACCTTTTTAGTGAAAAATTGAGGGATCTTTCTCAATGGTTTGAAATATCTTGTAAAAAAAAATGGTTTCAATTCATTTATTTTCCAAGCTAAAACATCTTCATTATTCCCCTTGATCCTGTTTTTTATTGAAGCATTACTATTACCACCATCTCTCATTACCGTTACAATTTCTTTCAGATAGGAAGATGAGATTTTATATTTATAAAGCACACGGAGCATAAACTCATAGTCCGCAGCCGATCTCAGGCTCAAATTAAATAGGCCATGCTTTTCATATATTTCTGACTTTACAAAAAAAGTTGGATGTGGAGGCATCCAACCATACAAGAAGCGCCTGCGCCTGAATGATCCACTCTGCCAATATCGCTTCACAACCTTAGTATCCACTGGGTCAACGTATACCAAATCACCATAAACAGAGTCGACTCCATCAGATATCATTTTCTCTACAATACTTGAAATCACAGTACTATTAAGATAAAAGTCGTCTGAATTCAATATTCCCACTACATCACCAGTGGCAAGCGCTACACCTTTGTTCATGGCATCATAGATGCCCTTATCTGGTTCGCTTATTACTTTCGATATCTTATTGCTGTATTGCTTAATTATGTCCATAGTGCCGTCTTTAGAGGCACCATCAACCACGATATATTCAATGTCGTGATAGTCCTGATCTAGTACAGAATTGATGGCATCGGCAATGGTTGTCTCATTGTTATATACCACCGTTACTATTGATACTTTCATAAACAGTTTATTACGATTCCTGAACTTTCAAAACTATAAAGGAACAGGCATAAATATGTCTTTACTTGGCGGAAAAAATATTCAGATGTTCATCATAGAAATGGCTGTATTGGCAATTCTTCATGGAAGAAGTAAGGGGTCAATCCGTTGCCACACCCCAATAAACAAATTCTAGGGGGGTATTTCCTGTAGCTTCTAACCTATGTTTTATCCCTGCCGGAATTCTCAAAAAAGTCTCAGGCTTCAGTTCTAACTGTTCTTCACCTATCTGATAAACACCTTTGCCTTTCAGAAAGAAAAAGCATTCATCCATAGTGGCATGAAAGTGTTCTGCACAGACTTCGCCAGGCAAGAATTTTCCATAGGCGATTTGAGTAAGCGGAGAATCCATTTCATCATTGCTCAGAAACACGTACTTGCTTCCTGAACCATGAGCTGTCTGCTCCGCTTCAATTTCAGATAGGTGTCTTGAAATCTTATCCACCGTTACGTTCTCTTTCCGCGATTTGCTCAGATATCCATTGGAATGTTCTTTCCACGCCTTTTCTAAGGGGTTCAGAAGGTGACCAACCCAATTTCTCGGCAATTAATGCATTATCTGAGTTTCTTCCTCTCACTCCAGTAGGTCCTTCAATATTTTTAATAGAGAGGTCTTTACCTGAGATGTCCGCAATCATTTTGGTGAAATCGTTGATGGAGATCATCTCTTCAGAACCAATATTTACGGGTCCGTTAAAATCTGATTCCATAAGACGTCTGATACCTTCAACACATTCATCTACTATAAGGAATGAACGCGTTTGTAAGCCATCTCCCCAAACCTCAATAGCGTCTCCTTCTTTTGCCATAGCTACTTTTCTGCAAATAGCCGCGGGTGCTTTTTCACGTCCTCCATCCCAGGTACCTTGAGGCCCGAAGATATTATGGAAGCGGGCCACCTTCACATCTATACCCGTATTTCTTTGGTATGTGAGAAATAGACGCTCACTAAATAATTTTTCCCATCCATACTCACTGTCAGGTGCGGCCGGGTAGGCAGAATCCTCAGAACACTTTGGGTTATCAGGATCCAACTGGTTGTATTCTGGATACATACAGGCAGACGAGGAATAGAAAATCTTGGCTACGCCTTTTTTACTAGCCTCATCTAAAACATTCAGGTTGCATAAAGCAGAGTTATGCATAATATCAGCATCATTGTCACCAGTGAAAACGAAACCCGCTCCACCCATGTCAGCCGCCAATTGGTAAATCTCATCGAGGTCTTCAGTAACCGTTTTACGAACTACATTAATGTCTCTAAGGTCGCCAACCACAAATTCATCAGCTGACATATTGCCATATTCATTTTCTTTGAGATCGACCCCTCTTACCC
>Ga0310345_10002425_pt1 | contig 18900 bp, 22 predicted proteins | sample HC15DNA20500_MG_FD_204667 | JGI IMG/M metagenome (GOLD analysis project Ga0310345, IMG submission 204667) | Marine microbial communities from station ALOHA, North Pacific Subtropical Gyre - HC15-DNA-20-500_MG | ecosystem: Environmental > Aquatic > Marine > Oceanic | place: Pacific Ocean: North...
TTGAACCGTGGTTCCTTCCCAAGTGCCGCGCCGCCGATCGTCTGCACCGGGTTCCCGGTGAACAGAATCGGTGTGCCGTGCGGCCAGTTTCCAACCCGCTGCGCGCGGGCACTCGCCAGTGCTCGGAAAAAATGCTTTGAAATCAATCGCGACGAGGGTTGACACTTTTCTCCTTGGACTGTGTCAACTGTGTCAACCTCTCACCGGAATGGCGGCTCGTTAAACGCGCGCAATTTGCGGCTGTGCAGGCGGGCGCCTTCCGCCCGCAGCAGCGCGCAGGCGGTCGTGCCGATGGCGAGGTGGCTCGAGATCGCCTCTTCGTAGAACCGATTCGCCTGACCCGGCAGCTTGAGCTCGCCATGCAGCGGCTTGTCCGAAACGCAGAGCAGTGTCCCGTAGGGCACGCGGAAGCGGTAGCCCTGCGCGGCGATGGTTGCCGATTCCATGTCGATCCCCACCGCGCGGCTTAGGCTCAGGCGGCGGGCCGAGTGCGAGTAGCGCAGTTCCCAGTTGCGGTCGTCGGTGGTGACGACCGTGCCCGTGCGCATCCGCCGCTTGAGGTCCGATCCGCCAGCGCCGCTGACGATCTCCGCCGCCCGCGCCAGCGCCACCTGCACTTCGGCGATGGCCGGGATCGGGATTTCCGGCGGCAGTACCGGATCGAGCACGTGGTCGTCGCGCAAGTAGGCATGGGCGAGCACATAGTCGCCGATCTTCTGCGTGGGACGCAGGCCGCCGCAGTGCCCGATCATCAGCCACGCCTCGGGCCTGAGGACTGCGAGGTGATCGCAGATCGTCTTGGCGTTCGACGGGCCGACGCCGATGTTGACGAGCGTGATCCCGTTGCCGTCCGGCGCGACGAGGTGATAGGCGGGCATCTGGTGCCGCCGCCATGCCGTGTCCGACATCCGCGCCCGGGCATTGTCGAGCGGTGCATCGAGATAGAGCCCGCCTGCGCCGGACAGCGCAGTATACTCGCCGGTGCCAAGCTGCTTGCCCGCCCAGTCGACAAACTCGTCGACGTAGCGATGGTAGTTGGTGAACAGGATGTAGCGCTGGAAATCCTCCGGCGGCGTGCCGGTATAGTGCGCCAGCCGCGCAAGGCTGAAGTCGGTGCGCAGCCCGTCGAACAGCGAGAGCGGCAGCGGCCCGTCGCCGACGTTGTACTCGCCGTCCGCGATCTCGTCGCCGATATGGGCAAGGTCGGCATTGGGGAAATGCCGCGCCAGTTCCTGCGGCGTCACGCTCCCCATCTGCGCGCCGAGGCTGCCGTCGAGGACGTAGGCAAACGGGATTTCCTGCCGCGAGACGGCCGCTTCCACCGTCACGTCGAAGCCTTGCAGGATGATCGCCAGCTGCTCGGCAAGGTAGTCGCCAAACAGCGCGGGCCGCGTCACCGTGCAGGCGTAAGTGCCTTTCTGCGCGAGGCGGCCGAACGAGTGCCCGGTCGGCTCGATGCTCGGCTCGCCCTCGAAGTGGATGCGCAGTTCCGGGTAGCAATAGCTTCCATCGTGCCGCCGCTCGTCCGGCGGCAGCGTGCCCTTGGCGGCGAATGCCATGACATCCTCGCGCAGCCGGGCGACCGAGGCGGTGTAGATGCGCGAAAGCTCGTCGAGCACAGAGGCGATATGATCCATGCCTTAGGTGTAACTGCCTGCAGTGACCTTTGGAAGTCAGGCGTTCAGCGCATTCGTCTGAGCACCTTGGTCGAGACGATATGGGCCTTCAGGTCCTCCGGATAGAACCACACCTCGCGCAGGTTGCCAGTGGCATAGCGATCCACCTGATCGCCGAAGTGGGGCGAGGCCGGATCGGCGCTCGTTCCGCCGATGCTGACGGCGCGGGCGCGGACCCTGGGGCCGAACTCGACCACCGCGACAAAGCTGTTGCCGCTGGTGCCGTACATCCGCTTCGTCCCCGGATAGCGCTGGGCGCCGAACGAGGCGAGGCTGCCCCAGTTGCCGCTGGCGAAGGGGATCGGCGTGCTGGGCTTGGCATCGTCGAAGGTCTGCGTGATCGCGCCATCATTGCGCTGGTAGCGGTTGAGCGCGCCCCACTGCACCTGCCACGAGCCGAAATCGCTGACGAGCCGGTTCACCGCGTCATCGAGCGCGGCGAGGCGGTCGGCATCGGTGATGCGGTTGTTCATGCGCTCCCACAGGCTTTCCTCGTCGCTGTCGTCGATCTTCACCACCCGCGCCCACAGCGCCTCGGCAAAACCCACCGCGAGGCTGGTGGCGGTGGAGTTCAGCGCCCACTTGTGGTCCCAGTTCCTCAGCAGCGCGATCGGCCCATCCCGCTTGGCATCCGGCGCCGCAGCGTGCGCGGCGAACAGCGGAGGGAGCAGCCGGTCGAAGGCAGGAAGCGCGGGGTCGTAGGCGGCGGCCATCAGCTTCTCGAGCGTGAAGTCGCTGCGTCCCGTCAGTACGGCACGGGCGTGGGCCTCGCGCGCATTCTGGCCCGCTTCATCCATGTAGCGCGGAAAGGCGTCCTGCTTCGGGCTGTCCGCCCCGGCCGCCGTCCATGGTGCGTTGTTGACGTTGAACACCCAGCCGTTCGCGGGGTTGAGCACGTTGGGCAGGCTCGAAACCGGATGCAGCCCCTGCCACCGCGCCGCCGGGTTGCTTCCGTCGACGGGCCGGCGCCAGTCAAGGCTGTTGTCGCGGATCGGTATGAACTGCGGGTGCAGGTAGGCGATCTCGCCCTTGCTGTCGGCGAACAAGGTGTTGTTGCTGGAATTGGCCTGCAAGCCGGCTACCTTGAGGAAGCTTGCCAGATCATTGGTCTTGGTGCGCAGGAAGCTCTGTTCCAGCGCAGGGACCGGCCGGTTCATCAGGCCATAGGCGATCCACTTGCCGCCCTCCTCGCGCACCACCGGGCCATGCTCGCTGGCGTAGGTGGTGAAGCTGCGCTCGGTCATCGAGCCGTCCGGCTGCCGGACCTTGAGCGTGACGGTCTGGGTGGTGAACGGCTTGACCGCATCGCCCACCGTGTAGGCAGGCGTCTTGCCGGGCTCCTGCACCACCGTTTCGGCAAACTCGTCGACCCGGTCCGACCCGGTCGTCGTGTGCATCCACCCCGCGTTCTGGTTGAACCCCTGATAGATGAAGAACTGCCCCCAGGTCGCCGCGCCATAGGCATTGAGGCCCTCGCCGCTCGTCACCTGCTGTTCGGCGCGGAAGTAGAAGCTGGTGTGGGGGTTGATCAGCAGCAGCGCGTGCCCGCTCGCCGTGCGCGAGGGGGCGATAGCGATGCCGTTGGAGCCGGCCGGTTCCTTGAGACGACGGCCCAGTTCGTCGTCGGTCATTGCCACCTTGCGCGCGCCGTAGAACGCCTCGACCTGCGAGACCGGCACCCGCTCGATATCGCCGCCAATGCTGCCTTCGGTGAAGCTCAGTGCCATCCACGGCTCGAAAAGCGTCAAAACTTTGGGTTTAACTTCGGGATGATCGGCGAGGTAGGCGTTGAGCCCGGCAGCCCATGCATCCATCAGCTTGCGCAGCCAGGCAGGACTTTTGGCATAGTCCGCCTTGAGCACGGCGGGATCGATCCACAGACGCTGTCGCAAGTCCTGCCAGAGCGCGCTTTCACCTTCGGCCTCGGCCAGCCGGCCCAGGTTGACGAGATAGTTGCGCTCGATTCGCGGGAAGTCATCCTCCGCCTGCGCATAGATCATGCCGTAGACGGCATCGGCATCGGTCTTGCCCGTGACATGCGCGATGCCCCAGCTGTCGCGATCGATACGGACCTCGCCAATCGCAGTGGCCGTTCGGGCGAGGGACGGGAAGGGCAGAGCACTGGCATAGAGCGCCACGACGGCGGCGGCGGCGGTGTATCCAGGCTTCATACCAACTCCCCAAGATGTTCTCGGAGGGTGTTTGGCAAGGATCGGCAAGGGGCCGCAACGAAAAAGGGGCGCTCCGTTGCGGAAGCGCCCCTTTTTCGTTGCCGTCAGGCCTTGCCTCAGGCGTCCGCGTCGGCGGCGCGCTCTTCGAGCAGGTCGGCCGGGATTTCGCCCGGTTCGGCGTTGGGATCGTATTCCTCGGTGAAGCCACCGACTTCGGTATCAAACATCGCGTCGATGACGTCGACGCCCTGCGACTGCAGCGCGGCTTCGTCGGGCGAACGGGCGACGTTGACCTTGACCGTCACGCTCACTTCGGGGTGCAGCGCGACCTTCACGGTCGAGATGCCGATGGTCTTGATCGGGCGCTCCAGCACCACCATCGACTTCGTCACCTTGGCGCCCTGTTCGACCAGCGCGTCGACGATGTCGCGCACCGAGACCGAACCATAGAGCTGGCCGGCGTTGGACGAAGCGCGGATGAGCACGACTTCCTTGCCTTCGACGTTGCCGGCTTCGGCCTGGGCGTCGGCGCGGCGGGCCGCGTTGTCAGCTTCGATCTTGGCGCGGTTGGCTTCGAAGACCTTGCGGTTGGCTTCGTTGGCGCGGAGAGCCTTCTTGTTGGGCAGCAGGAAGTTGCGCGCGTAGCCGTCCTTGACGGTCACGACGTCGCCGATGGAGCCCAGCTTCTCGATGCGCTCGAGCAGGATGATCTGCATGGTCAGCGCTCCTTACTTGACGATGTAGGGAAGCAGGCCGATGTGCCGGGCGCGCTTGATCGCCTGGCCCAGCTCACGCTGCTTCTTTGCCGAAACGGCGGTGATGCGCGAAGGCACGATCTTGCCACGCTCGGACATGAAGCCCTGAAGCAGGCGCACGTCCTTGTAGTCGATGACCGGGGCGCCCTTGCCCGAGAACGGGCACGACTTGCGGCGACGGAAAAACGGACGAGCCATGGCTTATTCCCCTTCGCGTTCGCGGCGGCGGGTCCGCTCGCGGTCGTTCTTGCGCATCATCACCGAGGGGCCGGCTTCGTGTGCGTCGACGCGCACGGTCATGAAGCGGATCACGTCCTCGTTGATGGCGGTCTGGCGCTCGAGCTCGGCCACGACGCCGGCGGGGGCATCGATGTCGAGCAGCACGAAGTGCGCCTTGCGGTTCTTCTGGATCTTGTACGCCAGCGAACGCAGACCCCAGGTCTCGGTCTTGACGACCTTCCCGTTGCCCTGTTCGACGATTTCGGTGGCGGTGGCGGCAAGCGCGTCAACCTGAGCCTGGCTCAGATCCTGACGCGCAAGGAAAACATGCTCGTACAGCGGCATGAGGCCTTGCGTCCTTCATCAATCTAACCGATCGCTGGCTGATCCGCGGTATTGCGGGGCCCCTCCGGCTTTCTTCAAGTTCCCGCGGACAAAACCGTCGCCCCGCCCGCGGAAGCGCTGGCCCTTAGCGGGAATCGGCGAAGATGCAAGGTGAAAGTGAACCTTCAGGCCGCGTGGCGCGCCGGCGGCACGGCGGGCTTGGCTTGTGCGGTGGCATCCGTTTCGGGCCGGCCCAGTTCCAGCCGCTGCAGATGGCCGATCGCGAAGTCGGCGACAAGGTTCGCGAAGACGTTCTCGTGGAGCGGGAGTTCGAATTCGATGCCCGAGGTCTTATCCTGCGACCACACGACAAGCGCGACCTTCGGCGCGAGTTCGGGGAGGAACAGCGTGACCGTATCGCCGATGCGCTGGCGCGGAATGCCTTCGATGCGGGCGCCATGCGTGGTCATGTCCTTAAGCATGACGGTTGACCGCGTCACGCCATGCTTGCAACGCACCGGAAGCTCGAAACCCACGCGCCGTGCGCGCCGGTGATTGATGTTCTCCACGCCCTCGTAGTCTTCGAACATGGCCTGCTCCTGCCGCCGGTTTACCACTTGCATTCAGAACGGCGGCAATTCGGCAGGCTTCAGTCCCTACGCACTTATGCGGGCGCGGCGGGATTGTAGCGCATCGCCACGTCGCAGCGGGCATAGCGCGAACCGTAGTCCGCCATGATCCCGGCATCATGGCGGAAGCCCAGCTTCTCGTAGAGGTGGATCGCCGCCTCGCAGGTATGATTGGTGAGGAGGTAGAGCGGATCGGCGCCGATGCGCTGGGCCCGAGCGATAGTAGCCGCCAGCAGGAACGCACCGGCGCCAAGTCCGCGTGCGCTTTCGAGGACGCCCATCTTGGTCAGCTCATAACCGCCACCACCGGTGGGCTTGAGTGCGCAAGTGCCAACCACGCCGAGCCCATCCGCCTCCACGAACAGGATCGTGCCGCCTGTTTCGATAATCTTCTCGCGCGGATTTTCGAGCACTTCGCGGTCGACCGGCTCCAGCACGAACATCGCGCTGATCCATTCGGCGTTGATGTCGTGGAAGGCCCGGGCGAGATCGTCGCGGTATTCGAGCAGGCGCAGTGCAGTCTTGCGGGGCGGGCGGGCGCGGTCCAGCAGGGAGCGGTCGGTCAGCGCGTCTTCGACTTGCTCGACGGTGGTGAGAAAATTGCCGGGAACGGTGGCGAGCAAATCTTCGACCGCCCCGCCGATGCGCGGCCACACGTCGGTCAGCGCAGTTGCATGGGCTGCCTCTCCCTCCGGCGTCAGCGAGACGAGGCGCTGGCGCTGGTCGCGGCCCGTCATTGTATCGACAAGCCCGAGCTTCGCCATCTGGCCCACTGCGCGGGTCACGCCGGGCTGGCTGGTGCCGACGGCGGCGACCAACTGGCTGACGCTCTGCGGCCCCCTGGCGAGCGCGGCGAGCAGCGCCATGTGGCCAGGCTGGCAGGGCAAGTCGGCCTCGGCGATGGCGATGGCCGCCTCCGCCTGCATCCGCTCGGCCAGACGCTTCAGGCGGCTGCCAAGGAAAACAGGTCCAGCCTCGCGCAGGATATCGCTCATGCCTTCTCTCCCATAACGCGTTATATATCGCGTTATGGGATTGGGCGTGTCAAGCCTTGAGCTGCTTCTCGACAAGCGCGATTGCTGCCGCGATGGCGGCTTCGATGGGAAGCGCGGAGGTATCGAGCAGCGCGGCACCTTCGGCCTGACGTAGCGGCGCGGCAGCGCGGTTGCGGTCACGCTCGTCGCGGGCGGCGAGGTCGGCTTCGATCTCCTCACGCGTCACGCTCTCGCCGCGCTGCTGCATTTCGGCCCAGCGGCGCAGCGCACGGGCGGCGACGCTGGCGGTGACGAAGAGCTTGGCCTCGGCCTCGGGCGCGATCACGGTGGCAATATCGCGGCCATCGAGCACCGCGCCGCCGGGCTGGCGGGCGAAGGCCTGCTGGCGGGCAAGCAGCGCGGCACGCACCGGCGGATGGATCGACACGCGGCTGGCCAGCGCACCGGTCGCCTCGCTGCGCAGCTCGTGATCATCGAGCAGGCTCTCGGGGAAATCCGCGGCGGCGAGCGCGTGGTCCGGATCATCGGGATTGCCGCCGGAAAGCGCCACTTGCCGCCCGACCGCGCGGTAGAGCAGCCCTGTATCGAGATGGGGCAAGCCGAAATGCGCTGCAAGGGCCTTGGCGATGGTGCCCTTGCCCGAGGCGGTCGGTCCGTCGATCGCGATGATCATGCAGCCCCGCTCGCCTGGGCAAGGAGCGCCTCGAACACCGGGAAGCTGGTGGCGATGGGACGCGTATCGTCCACCTCGACGCCGCCTTTGCTGGCGAGGCCCGCGACGGCCATGCTCATCGCGATGCGGTGATCGAGGTGCGTGGCCACCGGCTGATTGTTGGCCCCCCGCAGCGGTTCACCGCCGGTGCCGTCGATGATCAGCCCGTCCTCGGTTTCCGTCACCGTCGCGCCCGCCTGCTCCAGCGCCACGCGCATCACGGTGATGCGGTCGCTTTCCTTGACGCGCAGTTCTTCGAGGCCCGTGGTGACGGTGCGTCCGCTCGCGAGGGCTGCTGCCACGAACAGCACCGGAAATTCGTCCACCATGCTCGGCACCACGGCAGGATCGACCGCGATGCCAGTGAGGGCTGAGTGCCGCACGCGCAGGTCCGCAACCGGCTCGCCGCCGACATCGCGGCGGTCCACTTCCTCGATCTGCCCGCCCATGTCGCGCAGCACATCGAACAGTGCGGCGCGGGTGGGGTTGAGGCCGACGTTCTCGATCACAAGATCGGAGCCCGGGACGAGCAGCGCCGCGACGACGAAGAAGGCGGCGGAGGAAGGATCACCGGGCACTTCGATGGTCTGCGGCTTCAGTTCCGCTTCGCCGGTCAGGCGGATGGTGCGCGTGCCGTCCGCGGCGACTTCGACGGAAAGATCGGCGCCGAAGCCGCGCAGCATGCGCTCCGAATGGTCGCGGGTCGGGATGGGTTCGATAACAGTGGTGATGCCGGGGGTGTTGAGCCCCGCCAGCAGCACCGCGCTCTTCACCTGGGCCGAGGCGACGGGCAGGCGGTAGGAGATTGGTACGGCCGGGCTGATCCCGCGCAGGGTGAGGGGGAGGCGGCCCCCGGGCGCGGCGGTGAAATCTGCGCCCATCTGCGACAGCGGATCGATCACGCGGCCCATCGGGCGTTTGGACAGGCTGGCATCGCCGATGAACGTCGCAGTGATCGCGTGGCTCGCGACAAGGCCCATCAGAAGGCGTGTCGAGGTGCCCGAATTGCCCATGTCGAGCGCTTGCTTGGGCTGGAGCAGGCCGCCTACGCCGACGCCGTCGATGACCCATTCGCCATTGGGCAAGCGGTCGATCGTGGCGCCCATAGCACGCATGGCGGCCGCGGTGGACATCACGTCTTCGCCTTCGAGCAGCCCGGTGACCCGCGTGCGGCCTACCGCCAGCGCGCCGAGCATGATCGAGCGGTGGCTGATCGACTTGTCGCCGGGGACGCGGATCCGCCCGGTGAGCGGCCCGGCGGCGGCGAAGCGGCGAGGACGCGGGGCGGAAGTTTCGGCTGCATGCACTTTGGCGGGTCTTTCCGGGGTCTGGCTGGGTCTGGGAAGCGGGCGCGCTTTTGACAGCGCCCCGCGCCTATGGCAAGGCGCGCGCCGCGCTTGATTCCCGGATCACCAGTCCCCATCAAGCAATGCCATCGAGCCGCCCGCGTCTGCCGCGGGCGCCAGACTTAAGGATTACGCATGGTCAAGCCTGAATGGGGCGCAAAGCACGGCTGCCCGAAGTGCGGCACCCGCTTCTATGATTTGGGCAAGGATGACCCGGTCACCTGCGTCGAGTGCAAGTACTCCTGGACGCCTGAGCCGGTGCTCAAGTCGAAGCAGCCGATCCCCTACGAGGAGATCCAGAAGGAGAAGGCCGACGTCGCGCCCGACGTCGATCTGGCCGACGAGGATCTCGACATCGACGAGGATGCCGATTCGCCGGACAACGACGTCGATCTCGGCGGCGACGACGATCTGGGCGTCCCCGGCCACGACGGCGAAGACGAGGAAGTCTGACGTTTCCACGCGCCGGAGCGCCCCGCGGCCTGATCGCGCGGCGCTCCGGCGGGTGATTTTCTGCTGGTGCAAATTTTGTGTTGCCAGCAGGGTGGGCCTCGCATAAAGGCGCGGTCCTCCGGCGGAACACCTGCCGGACCGCGGTGCCTCCAGCGGCACTTCGCGAAATGGATATGGGGCCTTAGCTCAGCTGGGAGAGCGCCTGCATGGCATGCAGGAGGTCAGCGGTTCGATCCCGCTAGGCTCCACCATTTCCCCTTCTTCACATCGGCAAATCAGGCTCGGTGCGGCGCAATTGCGTGGCGCGCGGATTGCCTTGCCATTGACGCACATCACACCCCTGCCTAGGCATGCGCGCTATCGGGTTCATCGGCGGTACAACGGATCGCCGCATAACAAAGGCCATGCAGCGGCGGGCAATGCTCCGGATCGAACGGGAGCGGGCGGCGCCGCGCAGATCAGGGGTGCCATTGGTGATGAACACGTCTCGTTCCTCTTTACGCCACCGGCTGGGTGCGGCGCTTGGCATTCTTGCCTGCGGCTGCCTGACGGCGACGCATGCCAGCGCGCAGTTCGGGGGCTTCAGCATGCCCTCGCTGCCGAGCGTCCCGACCGGTTCCTCCAAGAGCTCGGACGGCTGCCCCAAGGGCAAGAGCAAGAGCGAAGGATCGGCGGTGCTGGGCGGCCTCATCGGGCAGGGCCTTGGCCGCGCGGCGGGTTCGGCGGGGGTTTCGAGCTACTTTCCGATCTCCGAAGTGGCGGGCACGCTGACCAATGCCATTGCCTGCAAGCTCGATCCCGCCGAGCAGAAGCAGGCGGCCAACGCGACGATCGAGGCGACCCGCGGCGAGGCGGGGGATGCCGCGCCGCCGCCGGTGGGCGCGTCCTCCTCATGGACGTCCGAAACGCGAGAGAACGTGTCGGGCACATCGACCGTGGTCGCGCGCAACGACAATGATCAGGCCGGCCTCCAGTGTATCACGGTGAGCGACGTGATCATCGTCAATGGCGAGGAGACCACCGCCAACAAGCGCATGTGCCGCAAGCCCGGCCAGGCGCGCTATGCGCTGATGGCCTGATGGACCGGCTGCGCGCTCTTGCTCTAGGCCTAGCCGGGATCGCGCTCGTGGCCGCGAAGCCTGCGGCCATCGTGATGGACAAGGACAATCCCTCGTGCCCCGCCGCGCCGGATTGGGGGCAGGCCAAGGCGATTGCGCTGACCGCGGAGGACAGGGGAGGCAAGCACGTGCTGATCGCGGACGGGATCATCGATTCGACGCTGCCCAAGCGCCTCAAGGCCGCGCTCGATGCCGATGAGCGTATCGAGGAAGTGTGGATCAAGTCGCGCGGTGGCGATGCGCGTGCAGGCAATCTGGCCGGCAAGGTGATCCGCAGCTATCCCGGCATGGTCACGCGCATTCCCAAGGGCTGGACCTGCTTTTCGGCGTGCAACTTCGTGTTCATGGGCGGCGACCGGCGCTTCGTCGATCCGGGCGGGGTGTTCATGGTCCACATGTTCACCCACACCGGCGACCGCGACACGATCGAGATCTCGGTCGAGGAAGGCAGCGCGGAGACGACGCGCCTGATCGGCCAGATCGAACAGGACAGCGCGCTGCTGGCGAGCGAGGACAACGATTTCCTGATCCGCATGGGCATTTCCCGCAAGCTGCTGACCGAAGTGATGTACCGGCAGCAGGCGGTCGCGACCGCGCAGAACAAGACCACGCGCTATTGCCTGAGCCAGGACGAGGTGCGCAAATACAACGTGGTGCCGCAGGAAACGGCGGGCTAGCCCGCTGCGAAAAGCGACAAAAGCGACAGTGTGTCGCTTTTCGAATTCCCTATCAAATATCTGAAATTGCGTTGTAAAAAGCGCGAAAAGCGACAGCGCGACACATTCTGGCGTGCGCGGCCTTTTTGGGCGATTTGACCATATCAAAGAACGCGCGGGTCCTGCCGATCCCGCGCAGCGATCATGCCACATCCGGCGCCTGTAGGAAAATCGGCTGGGGCCTGCCGCTCTTGTGCTGCCGCGCCGGTTCCCCCATGTCGGCCAATCCCGCATGGAGCAAAGGACTGGCCGATGAGCGTCGCGTTTCGCCGCGAAAGTGATGACGAGCATCTCGAGCCCAAGTTCGAGCTGCCGATCCCGCCGGGACCGAATCTCGTGACGGAGCGCGGCCTTGCGCTGATCGGTGCCCGCGTCGAGGCGCTGGAGGCGGTGCTGGCGGGCCTGTCCGAGGAGACCGAGATCAAGCGCGTGAAGCGCGACTTGCGCTACTGGCGGACGCGGCAGGCGACGGCGCAACTGATGCCGGTGCCCGAGGGCGACGCGGTCGCGTTCGGTTCGACGGTCACGTTCCGGATGGGGGGCAAGGAGCGCACGGTTACGCTGGTCGGCGATGACGAGGCCGATCCGGCGGCGGGGCTGCTCTCGTTCACCGCGCCGCTCAGCCGCGCGCTGATGGGGGCCGAGGTGGGGGACGAGATCGACTTCGGCGGGAAGGCGGGGGCGATTGTGGTGCTGGCGGTGAATGGCTGAGGTGTGAGGAGCGAGGTGACGGTGTGCGGGATGGCGGGGATGGGTGGGAAGTGCACAATTCTGCCAGTTCCCTGTCCGTCGCCCCGTGCTTGACACGGGGCTTGGCTTTCTTCGCAGCCTCGCGTTTGGCATAAGGCAGCGATAGAGAAAGGCGGCTGGGTCTACATCATGGCGACCCACTATCGTGGCGGGACGTATGTCGGCGTCACGTCCGATCTGACCCGGCGCGTCTGGCAGCATCGGGCGGGGGAAGGCTCGATGCATGTCAGGGACTTTGCAAAGATCAGGCTCGTCTACGCCGAGCGGCACGAGGAAATCGAACCTGCCATTGCGCGTGAGAAGCTCGTCAAGAAATGGCGCCGGGAATGGAAATTTGCGCTGATCGAAGCAGATAATCCCGATTGGCTCGACCTTTGGGACCAGTGGTACCCGGCAGCAGATGAGCCGCAGGGCAGCGCTGGAAGGTAGCCAAGCCCCGTGTCAAGCACGGGGCGACGATGGGTTTTGGTGGCGATGTGAAGAGCCAGGGGCAATTCCACCAGCACACTGCCCGTCGGCCCGTGCTTGACACGGGCCTTGGCTTTTCCTTTCAGGCGGTGCTTTAGAAGAACAGCCAAACCCCGTGTCAAGCACGGGGTGACGGTGGGTTTTTGGTGGCGATGTGAAGAGCCAGGATGGCTGGAAGTGGGTGGGGAGCTGCCCTAATCATATTCAGGCGCGGGTGTAACAACCCACGCTGACTTCGCGTCCGCTCGCTCGGCCATGTGTCCAGAGTCGACAATGGGCAACGACAGTAAGTCTGGTTGCCAGTCCAAAACGTGAGATGCGTGCAAGAAAATGCATTGCGTCTCAAAATCGTGATCTGCGTCACCACACATGAATTGTAAGTCGCCATCCGCCTCGTGAACGAAAAGAAGGACCGGCGCTCCGTCCTTTACGTGCTTGCAGGTGAAACAACCCTTATCGGTGGCAAACGTGTAGCCTGCGAGGCTGATGCCGGAAGTGGTCATGCAGCCCGCATCGCACACGACCACGAATGTCTGCAAGTGGGCGGAAGCAGTTGTTCGCTGATGTTCCCTCGGGCTGATGCCATGTCACACGAGACAGGATCGTCGGCCCGTGCTTGACACGGGCCTCGGCTGCTCTTTTCGGGCGCGGCGCTCGAAGCATAGCCAAGCCCCGTGTCAAGCACGGGGCGACGGGGTTTGGTTTGTGGCCCGACCTTTAGTGATTCCTGCGCAAACCGGTGTTTGACGCCTTCCATACGCCTTAGGCGGTGAGCCCGATCTCGCGCAGGCGTTCGTGGAGGTATTCGTCCGCCGTGATCGGCACCGGGTAGCGGTCCGGGTTTTCCGCGCTTACGCAGCCGGGGAGGGTGCGGATGGTGAAATCGCTGCGCAGGTGGAGGAAGAACGGCATCGAATAGCGGCTGTGCGCGGCGCGGGTGCCATCGGGGTTGCGGACGCGGTGGGTGGTCGAGGGCAGGACGTGGTTGGTCAGGCGTTGCAGCATGTCGCCGATGTTGACCACCAGTGCGCCGGGCGGGGGCGAGGCGGGGATCCAGCGGCCTTCGCGGGTGAGCAGTTCAAGGCCCGCTTCCTCGGCCCCCAGCAGCAGCGTGATCAGGTTGATGTCTTCATGCGCGCCCGCGCGGATCGCGCCGCCGGTGTCGCCGGGGATCGGGGGATAATGCAGCAGGCGCAGGATCGAGTTGCCGCCGTCGATGGCGGGATCGAACCAATCAGGCGATAGGCCAAGCCAGACGGCGATGTGGGAGAGGATCTGCGCGCCGATGCGGTCGAATTCGGCATAGAGCGCGGTGAAGGTTTCGCGGAAGTCTGCGGGCGCATCGGGCCAGACGTTGGCGGGCATGGTCGCCGCCAGCGGATCGTCGGGCGCCAGTTCGCGGCCGACGTGCCAGAATTCCTTGAGGTCGCGGTGTGCCGCGCCCTTGGCGATTTCGGTGCGGAAGGGGGTGTAGCCGCGCTGTCCGCCGCCGCCTGCCACGTGCCAGCGCCGCTTGGCGGCCTCGTCCTGCTCGAAAAAGGCTGCCGTCAGCTCCCACCCGTGCGCGACGAGGGCGGGATCGAGGCCGTGGTCTTTCACCAGCGCGAAGCCGAACTGCTGGAAGCTGGTGCCCAATTCTTCGGCGAGATTGCCCGATGGGGCGGCCAGCGAGAGGACGGGGAGGGTATCGAGGTTCATGACTTGCGCGGGTTCCGTGAGCGATTATGAGCCCTCCCATATCGCGATCGCGGAAGGCATGCATGAGCAAAATCAAGGCGACCGAACAGGCGTGGCTGATGAAGTCTGAGCCCGACGTCTATGGCTGGGACGACCTCATCTCGGAAGGCGAAGGGACGTGGGACGGCGTGCGCAATCATCTGGCCGCGCGGAACCTGCGGACGATGCAGGTCGGTGATCTGGCGTTCTTCTATCACTCCAACATCGGCAAGGAGATCGTTGGAATCGTTCGGATCAGCGTGGCGGGCCTGACCGATCCGACCGACCCCGACGGCAAGTGGGCGGCGGTGAAAGTAAAGCCGGTCGCCAAGCTGAACGCGCCGGTGACGCTGGCGGCGATCAAGGCGACGCCCTCGCTGGCGGAGATGGAACTGCTGCGGCTGTCGCGGCTCTCGGTCTCGGCTGTGCGCGGCGGGGAATGGGATATCGTGCTGGATATGGCGGGCGGGGTGACGGAGGTCTAAGGCGGCGCGAGCTGTGCCGGATCGAAACAGTCCCGCTTTGGTGGGGAGCGGGCCGAGTCGCGGCCTCCCCGGATGGTAAAGAAAGCCTTAAGACGGGAGCCATGTCCCTGCGACGCGCCCCGAATCCGGAACTGGCCGGACATCCCTTCCGCCGCACGCTGCCCGCGCACGTGCTGCGGCCGCTTCCCCTGTTCGAGCCAGAGGTGGAAGCCGCGATGGCGGCGCTGCAATTGCCCGAAGGCGTGCGGTCCAAGCCGGTCGATCCCAGGCGGATCACGCGGCAGGACGTGAAGGACTTCCTGCTGGCCTACTGCGCCTGTTTCCTGGCGGTTTCGGCGTTCATTTTCTGAGCTCTGTCAGAACGTGTGCTCGATCTCGCCCGCATGGGCCAGTTCGGCCTTGTGAAGCACGCGCGCGAGCCATGCGGCGATAAGGCACATCGCGGCGCCGAGCAGCAACTGATCGGCTAGGCCCACGCCCGCGGCGCTGAGGCCGATGGCGATGAGCGAGCCGACGACCATCGCGCCGGCGTTGACGATGTTGTTCGCGGCGATCGTCCGCGCGGTCTCGGCCTTGTCGACCACGGTCGTCAGGAAGGCGTAGAGCGGGACCACGAACATGCCGCCCGAGACGGCGATGCCGAGGAGGCAGAGCAGCAGCGGCACGGCGAGCGGCTGCATCACAAACGCGGGCACATCCAGCAGCGCCGAGCCGACTTCGTGCTGCCACATCTTGCACACCACGTGGAAGGCGACGACGAACAGGCCCATCACGATCACCGAGACGGGGCCGTACTTGGCCGAGACGGTGCCCTTGAGCAGGTGGTTGATCGAGACCGAGCCGATGGCGACGCCGATCGAGAAGACGACGAGGAACAGGCTGGCGACTTCCTTGCTGGCGGACAGCACGTTCTTGGCGAGCGGCGGGAACTGGATGAACAGCACCGCGCCGATGGTCCAGAAGAAGCTGATGGCGGCGATGGCGAGGAAGACGCGGGGGTGGCGTGTCGTCATGCGGACCAGCGTGATCGAAGAGCGGATCACGTTGAAATCGAGCGGGACGGGCTCCATCTGCGGCGGCGCGGGGGGCACGAACTGCGCGGTGAAGAAGCCGACGCAGGCGGTGCCGATGCAGATCAGCGCGGCCCATTCGACCGGGATCCAGCCTGCGAAGATCGTGCCGGCGAGGATCGAGATGTAAGTGCCCGCCTCGACCAGACCGGTGCCGGCGAGCACTTCATCGGAATGGAGGTGCTGCGGCAGGATCGCGTACTTGATCGGGCCGAAGAAGGTGGAATGGACGCCCATCGCGAGGAGCGCGGTGAGCATCAGCGGGATCGCCACGATCTGCACCGCCATGCCGCGCCACGCCATGAACAGGCCCGCGGCGCCGACCAGCATGATCGCGATTTCCGCCGCCTTCACGATGCGGATGATCCGCGCCTTGTCGCGCATGTCGGCGAGTTGGCCGGAGAGCGCGGAGAGCAGGAAGAACGGCAGGATGAACACCGCCGAGGCGATGGCGGAGAAACGCGCTTCGGCGGCCTCCGAATGGTATACGGTGTATACCACATAGAGGATCATCGCGTTCTTGTAGAGGTTGTCGTTGAACGCGCCGAGCAGCTGTGTGGCGAACAGCGGCAGGAAGCGGCGTTTCCGGATGAGCAGCGCGGTTGTGGTCATTTAGGCCTGATCATTCCGGGATTTTCATTCGGGTTTTGCCAGCTTTCGCATCGTCCGCCCTTCCCATAGCGCGGTGCACGGGTCGGACAAGGGGCATGGTGAACAACTTGCAGTTTCTTCGCATCGTCATCCTGCCTATGGTGACCCTACGATGCTGACACTTCCCAATCTGCTAACGCTGTCCAGAATTGTCACCGTGCCGCTTCTTGCCGCGCTGCTGTGGTGGCCGGAATGGCACATGGGCTATGCGATCGGTTTCGCTGTCTATGGCCTGATGGGCGTGACCGACTACTTCGACGGCTACCTCGCCCGCGCGCAGGGCACGGTTTCCAAGCTGGGCATTTTCCTCGATCCGATCGCGGACAAGATCATGGTCGCCGCCGTGATCCTGGTGCTGACGGCGCAGGGTGTGCTGACGGGGCCTTATGTCGGTGATCTGCATGTGATCGCGGGGCTGATCATCCTGATCCGCGAGATCGCGGTCTCCGGTCTGCGGGAGTTTCTGGGGGGCATTCAGGTCTCGGTGCCGGTCTCGCGGCTCGCGAAGTGGAAGACGACGTTCCAGTTCGTTGCGCTGGGGGCGCTGATTCTGGGACAGGGCGCGCCGGGCTGGACGGTGATGGTAGCCGGGATCGACGCCAATGTGCCGCATACGGTGGGGCTCATCACGCTATGGGCGGCAGCAGTGCTGACGGTGATCACCGGATGGGATTATCTGCGCGTCGGCCTCAAACACATGGATTAACCGGCCCCGGCCTTCGAGAACAGGTTGAGAACCAGCACCCCGGCCATGATGAGGCCGATGCCGGCAAAGGCGGGCGCATCGAGCTTCTGGCCATGGACGAGCCATGCCAGCGCGGTGATCAGCACGATGCCGACGCCCGACCAGATCGCATAGGCGACGCCGGTTGGGATCTTTTCCAGCGCGATGGCAAGGAAGTAGAACGCGACCGCGTAGCCGACCGCCGTCACCACCAGCGGCAGCGGGCGGGTGAAGCCGGCGGACTGCTTGAGCGCGGTGGTCGCGATGACCTCGGCGACGATGGCGATGGTGAGGATGAGGGCGGGAGGGAGGTTCATGGCTTCAGAACCCGCTCAGAAGCATATCGAGCGCGTTCGAGATCGCGTCCTGCTCGTGCACCAATGTCGCCACGCGCGCGTCCAGTTCCCGCACAGGTACGGCACTCGCGAGATGTGTTGCCATGATCAGGTTCCTTCCGCCGACCGTGAAGCGCGGGTTGAGACGAGCGAGGGGCTGCGGCACGTCCGCCTCCGGAAGCAATGGCGCGACGAACCGCGTCGCCAAGTCTTCGAGAAGATCGGCCTGACAATCGACCACCAGCGTGGCGGCACCTTTCAGGCGGTAGACGTCGAACTTGGCCACACCGCGCTGCGTTGTAGATCAGAATGTGCGGTGGCGGCGGAGCGGAAGGCCCTCGCGTTCGGTCCACGCATTCCATTCGCCAATGCCTTGCGCATTGTCCTGCCGCCACTGCCGCGCCCGCGCCTCGGCGATCTGGCGGGCGAGGCCTTCTTCGCAGGCGCGTGAGATATTGAGACCAAGCCGGCGTGCCTCCGTCACCAGCGCGACGTTCAGAGACACGTTGGTGGCTTTTCGCGCCGTGTCCGTTGGGTCTGCCATCGACTGCATCGCGCACCTGCCCGCTGCTTCATGCGCAAAACTATGCGCATGGAGGTGCGCAGTCAACCCGCCGCCAGTTCGCTTGCCAGCAGGCGGAATTCCTCGGCGCGGGGGGAGTTCTTGCGCCAGACGAGTGCGATTTCGCGGCTGGCGTGTTCGGCCTCCAGCGGGCGGGCGACGATTTGGGTGCCTTGAAGGATACCCGCTTTCACCGCCATTTCCGGGAGCATCGTCAGCCCGAGGCCATTGTCGACCATCTGCACCAGCGTGTGCAGGCTGGTGCCGATTACGCTGGCGCTGGCGCGCAGTTCGGGGCGGTTGCAGGCGGCAAGGACGTGGTCCTTGAGGCAGTGCCCGTCCTCCAGCAGGAGCAGCCGGGCCTCGTCGATCAGCGCGGGGGCGATGCTCTGCGGCGGATCGCGCGGGTCGTCCTTGGGAAAGGCGACCAGCAGCTTGTCGTGGAACAAGTGCGCGGTTTCCACTTCGCCGGTCGCGAAGGGGAGGGCGAGCAGCACGCAGTCTGCCCGGCCATGGTGGAGCGATTCGACCGCGGCGGCGCTCGGTTCCTCGCGCAGGAACAGCTTGAGCGAGGGGCGTTCATGGCGCAGGCGAGGGAGGATGCGCGGCAGGAGGAAGGGCGCGATCGTCGGGATCACGCTCATCCTGAGTTCGCCCGAAAGCGGCGCGCCGTGGGCCTGGACGAGCGCGGACAGCTCCTCCCCTTCACGCAGCAGGCGGTGCGCCTTGGCGACGACCTGATCGCCGAGAGCGGTGAAGCGCACGACGCGGCGCGTGCGTTCGACCAAGGTCACGCCGAGCAGCGTTTCAAGTTCGCGCAGGCCCGCCGACAGTGTCGATTGCGAGACGAAGCAGGCATCCGCGGCGCGGCCGAAGTGGCCGTGCTCGTGCAGCGCGACGAGATATTGCAACTGCTTGAGGGTGGGGAGGTAGGTGGTCATCTGATGCGTGCCGGGTGCTGGAGGCGGCCCTGAATACAGCCACAGCCGTTCGTGTCGAGCGAAGTCGAGACACCTGACGCGGCG
>Ga0310345_10002426_pt1 | contig 18898 bp, 26 predicted proteins | sample HC15DNA20500_MG_FD_204667 | JGI IMG/M metagenome (GOLD analysis project Ga0310345, IMG submission 204667) | Marine microbial communities from station ALOHA, North Pacific Subtropical Gyre - HC15-DNA-20-500_MG | ecosystem: Environmental > Aquatic > Marine > Oceanic | place: Pacific Ocean: North...
GGTGAACGGGGATTACTGGCCCGGTACCGAAACCCAAGGTCTTGGGAAGGTCGCGATCCTCGCGGATTGTTCCGGCTCCATGAGTACGGATGAATTCACCCTCGCCTTGGAACATTGCAAGGAAATCATCGAGGAGATCGAACCTGAGTGCGTGGCCCTCGTGCAATTCGATCACGAGGTCCAGAGCGCGGAGATCTTCGACGGTGGCGACGAGCTAGGCGAGATCAAGCGCAACGGGTACGGGGGCACGCTAATCGCTCCCCCCTTCCGCTGGCTCGCAGAATCATCTGAATCGTGGGACTGCTGCGTGGTCCTTTCGGATCTTGGAATTTTTGATTGGGAGGAGGTACCCCACCCAAATTTCCCCGTAATCTTCGCGGACTGCTCTGGGTACTGGAGCAGCGAGAAGGTGCCCTTTGGAAAGAAGATCAAGGTAACCAAATGAAAGGAAGAGAAGATGGATTGGAAAGGTACGAACCTGCGTCTGGCGATCCCGGTGTGGAAGCGCATCGACAGAATCGCGAAGCAGAATCACAGAAGCGTGACGAACCAGATGGAACTCTGGGTTATGAAGATGCTCGAGCAGGAGGAGAAGAAAAAATGATTGACCGCGAAGACGGGGAACTCGCAGCAATCCATTGCCTAGTGGTTGCGCGAGACGAACTCAGCAAGATCCGAAACAACGGGTACCTGCGATTCCAGGAGGAAAAATGTGATTCCTGTGGGCTGGAGGCGAAGAACCCAAAGTCACATTGGATTGCACTTCAGGCCGTCGAGTCCGGATGGAACCGGGTGAACCGTGCGCTGAAGGAATTCGGTGCATCGCACCTGCTCCCAGCAGATTTCTCGGAAAACGGATCCGCAGGATCCCCTGAGACGAGAGATCTCGATGCAACCCAACCTGAACTACCCCCCGAAACGGAGCAGGCATGAGGGAACAGGACATGGATAAAATCACCGAGGAAGCGGACAGGGTTCTGGAGATTCTGGAGCAGGCGGAACTCACCCCCGCGGAGGCGGCGACGGTTTGCGTGGTGAGCCTGCTCTGCCTGACGAAGGCACCGGACGTTGCCCGTGGACTCCTCGAACACATCATCGAGGGCGTTCAGGAAGGGGAGGCCATTGAGGCAGAGGAAGAACGGGAAAGAAGGAAACTCCACTGATGGGCGTCTTTGAACTACTCGCGATCCTTTTGGTGGCAATCGTCGGAGCATCAGGCGTCGGAATGATTCTTGGCTGCGCGATCTTCGTCGTGACGAACTGGCTGGAAAGGAAGGGCCGATGAAGGTCCGGGTGGCATTCACGGTCGATGCAACCGATGAGCTACGCAGGGCGATCCGCCTTCGTCACGGGGAGGAAGGACTCGCGACCCGCGAGGAGGTGCGCCGCTGGCGCATCGATCAGTCGGAAGCGAGCGACGATATTATTTTATGGGAGCTAGAGAGAGAGGAAGAAAATGAATAGAAAATTGATTCTGGCAATGATTGTACTCGGGGCAACCCTGGCTATCGCGGAGGTCGCGGTCTGTTACAACTGCCTCGCCACCCCCTGCTACAACAAAAGCGCGTGCCTTCCGGGCTGCTCTTGCGTGGTGGCAGCGGGCGATGACGCAACCGGAGTGTGCGTCGGAATTTACTAAGGGGGGATAGGGGTGTGGGGTTGCGACGGCGACCCCACTTTGCGGAGTGACTGAACATCCACGTTCCAGAGTGGAAAGGTGCGACGGACGGGGAGCATGGCCTAATGGCTGAGGACCCGTGGCAGTTGGCGCGAGTAGTCCGGACTATCTGGGATACGAAAGCTGCGGGTAAAAAGTAAATCCCGCCTCCGACCCCACCCCCGCAGTAGGAAACGAAAGGAAAACGCAATGGCAAGCAAGACGAAAAAATGTAGCTGGTGCAAGAAGACTCTGAGCTTTGACAAGTTTGGCCTAGACCCAAAGACAAAGACAGGAAGGAAATCTAGGTGCAAAGCATGCGAAGCACTGAAGGCGGCGGAGTCTCGGAAAAAGAACGGCCCGTGGATGCCACACACCCCAGAACAGAAACAGCGCCAAAGGGACAACGAACACCGGTACAAGAAGTCTCCCAAGGGCCTCGCTGCGGCGAGGGTGAGGGACCGAAAGCGCAGGAAGACACCGGAAGGCAGGGCGATGCGAAAGCAGTATCGGGAATCAGAGAAGGGAAGGCAGGCGGCGGTAAGGGGTGCAGCAAAAAGAAGGGCGCGAAAGCTGGAGCAGCTTTGCGGTTGCTGCGATCCCAACGAACGCGAGCAGGCCTACGCAGCCGGGTGGATCGAGGAGGACTGCTACATCTGCGGGGCACCCGCCGACAGAACGGACCATGTCATCCCGCTGGCTGCGGGGAAGCCGGGTGATGGCCTGCACTGCATCAAGAACTTCCGGCCCATCTGCAAGGACTGCAACGAAGCAGGCGGGAAGTGGTACACCCTGTGGCCCGCGCATCTGGGCTGGGATGAATCGCCCGGATGGGAGGAGTTCGTGACATCAAAGCGGGCCCTTGCGGTGGCAACATGACGGGGACACAATCACCCGCCTTCCCGTTCTGCGCTGCGTCGGGTGACGTACGCGCAGGGAGGCGCGGGGAGAAAAAAGGGCGGCGGGGTTCGTCCCCGTCGCCCTTTCCTTCTGACTACTGCCCGGCTTGTTCCTCAAGGCTGCGTGGCAACCATTGCAAAATGCATTGTCCACAGTGCGGGTACTTCACCGACTGCTCGGAAGGAACCGCTGCCAAATCTCAGGAAGAGAGTCCTTCCTAACCCCACGAGCGAATCATCTTTACCTCCAACGCAGCAACGTCCTCCTGCTGTGCGTACAACTGCTTCTCTGCAATCTTCACCTCTTCCGAACAGCCGCGCTTGCTTACGTCGCTCAACTTCTTCTTCGCCTTCCTGACCCCCTGCAAACCAAGCGCGTAGTCCTTCTTCAACCTATGAAGTGCCTCTAGTCCCAAGCTCATCGATCCCTCCTCCGCGGGTCACGGACCCCGCTCGTTCCAAAGAAACTCACCAAAGAATCCAGTCCCTCGTAAAGGGCATTAAATAATGCCGACTTAATTTTCTTATTTTCTAGCACCACAATGATTGTAGTTTTTTGAGCCTGGTGTGATGCCCGTCGCAGGGCCTGATGCGCCCCGCTTGCGATCATGATCCGAGAACTGATTGAACCCTCGGCATCCCGAAAGGTGCCCATCGAAACCGCGTCCGGGTCAGAGGAGCGCGGGGTTCCCCCGCTCTTCACCAGTACATCAAGGAAGCATTCACCGGCACTGTGTTGGGGTGCGCTGATAGTCCGCGCAAGGAACAGGCGATCTAGTTCGCACTGGTCCGTCACCCTCGCCCGCTGCATGAGGCCCCGGAGGTCGATGGACTCAAGAGCAACGTGGTGGTGGTTGCGAAGCTCCGGCGTGCCACGCTCAAGGTTGGGCGTGAAGAAATCAGAACGGGATGTCGCTGCCATCGTCTTTCTCCGTAAGCTCGAGGGACTCCTGTTCAGCCATTGAGGGAACGTCCACCTCCGGCCGGGGATCCTCGTCTTCAAAGTCCTTCGAGTCCCCGCTCCGAACCCGTGACCAATCGATTTCCTCCAGAAGCTCGGTCCCCCCAACGCGGGACTCGTAGCGACCGCTCGAAAGGTCGTAGGTGAGGTACGCCGTACCCGGCTGACCGAACCACTTGAACCTCACCTTGTGGACATGAACGTCTGTCTCGAAAGAGTCCTTGTCTGCGTCGAGGGCGATCAGGTAGGTGGCCCGGTTGTACCAGTGGGCGGACCCGCTGATCGAGTAGGGGCCAACGCCACCGGCCATCCCGCCCTCCTTTGTGGGGTGGGCGACCACGATACAGAGGGCGTTGTTCTCCAGCGCCCAGACCTGAAGCTGGGCCAGAAGGGAGTTCACCCGGTCTGTCTCCGAGGCCCCGCCCGACTCACGATCCGAGACGTAGTTCCACGGGTCGATCACCAGACCGAAGCAACCCTCCGGCTTTAGCTGTGCGATGCAGGCATCCGCACGATCCAAGATGGAGCGCACGCTGGTCCCCGCCTCCGCGGGAAGGAACAGGAAGTTCTCGTCAACCCATTCTCTCGCAAGTTGGTAGTCCTCGTCCTTTGCCAGCACCTCATCCCCAATGATTGGAGCCCTGGCGCGTTTCGCTGCGAGCTTTGAAACGTGAAGCTCGCCGTTGTTCTCTGGGGAAAAGACCGCAAACTTCCAGCGACCGTTCTCCGACAGGGACACCATGATCTGGTCTACCAGTTCCGACTTCCCCGAACCGGGGATCCCCGTGAACACCGCAAGGCCGGGGTGCCATGTAATGAGCTTGTCTAGGGATTCGATTCCAACGTGGGCACCCTCCGCGAACCCGTCCTTCCGCAGGGTGTCTATCACCGGGAAGAAGGACCGTGCCCGAACGATGCCAGACATGCTGGGCTGGGTGTTGGTGAGGACCGAACGCAGGGCGTCAGGTCCGAAGCGCATGAGGATCTCGTTGAGATCCTTGCAGCCTGCGGGGTAGTTGAGGGTGTGGGATCGCTTGCGTCCAACGAGGTCCACGAGCGCATCGGTTGCCGTCTTCCCCTTCTCGTCGTTATCCATCCCGATCACAACGCGCGAGAAAGAATTCAGCTTGGCGTTGATGGCCTTGAGAACGTTCTGTGCTTGCGCCCCGGTGGGCGCTCCGTTGGGTACGCTTACTGCGTTGAACCCAACCTGACGGGCAGACTCGCAATCGATTTCCCCTTCGCAGATCACCAAGCACGGGTCGTTGTAGTCAATCAGTTCCCTGCGGTACAGCCCCGCCCCGCCGCCCTTGACTTCCCACTGGACCGCCTTCTCTCCTCCGTTTACCCGCGCAATCCATTTGATGTTCCCGTCCAGACGGTACGGGAAACCAATGGCGTGGGCCTGATCCGAGTTGAAATACCGAACGCTCGAAAGAAGGTCCAGCTTCGCTGCGTCGATACCGCGATCCCCTAGGTAGTCCACATCCTCGGCGCGAAGGTCCCCGAACTCCTCCCACTCGATCTGGGGGACGGCGGAGATGATGCCGCCCCCGGTGGGCTTGTCCTTCCAGACATGGCCGGATTCGCCGCAGTGGTTGCAGTAGTAGACCGCCTCGTCGCGCTCGTAACTAACAGCAAGCACGGGCTTCCGGCGGTTGGTCTGGGTGCTGCGGTCCTCGGAGCAGGCGGGGCACGTTAGGTAGATGCGCCCCTCATCAATGGCCTTTGGTGAATTGTAGATATGATCCCGAAAGTCGATTCCCATGGTTCCCCCAATGCATTAACGTTTAACTTCATGTTTCTTTATTACGTAGTAATAAAGAAACGTAGGTTTAACGTACATGTACGTTAAACGTACATGTCTTATTAAGGGGGAGATCTTTTCTGGCCGAGGGGATACCCCACGCCACGGGGTTCTGTGGGCCTAGTTGACACAGGGATTTGGAGAGGGTAGGTTGATCTTGAGCTTGCCATTGCTCCACTGTACCCCGGTATGGTGATGAAGGCCAGCGGTTAATCGCCGCTGGCCTTTTCGTTTGAGGCCCCACCGATGGTGGAGAAGACCGTCTCTTGGAAGAGCTTTGTCCGCAGGGGGAAGTCGTAGCGCCCAAGCTCCTTGAAGGTATCGAGGGTACGCTCTGCGTTAACGTTGGAGGCCATGCAGGCGAAGGCGAAGCCCTCGGTCTTGAGCCACCGCATCACCTCAAGTGCCCGACCTTCCGACCGACAGAAGTCTCGGAACGCCTGGATCAGGACGGCTCGCCATAGTCTGCGGGCAGACGCAGTATCCTGATCCGTGAACGGGGATTCTCCTTGTCCAAATGCCACCGGACAATCTTCGCCCTCACCGACCTGTCGTTCTTGTAGACCAGATCCTGCATCAGATCGAGTATCAGGCTCTCGTCTAGGTCTGGACGACGGCTCCTGTACCAGATGTCCAGAACGGCCAGCAGGCGGGATCCTCCATCGTCTAGGAGGGGCTGTCGCCTCGGACACTGCAAGACGAATGACTTTGCATAGTCGAGTGCCTTCTTGGAGCGGATGACCCGCGGGCTTCCCTTGAGGTGAACGATGCGACGGCTGTTCGCCTTGCTGGCTGGTTCCCCTAGGATCGTCGCGTCGAAGTCCCAATGCATTGACACCCCCGGTGGGTTGTTATCGCTACTTGAGGGTTTCCGCAAGGTTGGGGGAAGGAGTTGCACACAGAATCTAGCCACAATCGATTCTGTACACCTTGGTCTTGCGTTTCCGGGGCTTACAACCATTGGGGTTTCAGCGACCGGGGCGGACGCTGACCGGTACGGCTTTGGTTGCGAGATACGTCACGCGTTGCTAATGTGACGTTTCTTCTGAGGTGAGCAATGGCAAGAGTAGTGAATCGGCATGGTGCCCCCGCATCCCTAGTGGCGTTTGCGAACGCCCCCCACTATGACTCCGGTGATTCCGATATCACCGTCACGCAGTTGATCGATGCACCCCGCATTCGGATCCTGCGTGATAAGCACGCCGACCAGATCCAAGACGATGTATATGAAAACATCTTTCGTCTGGTGGGTACCGCGATCCACTCCATCGCGGAGCAACATTCAGGTGGCGTGACGACCGAAGAGAGAATCCACATTCGCGTTGGCGGTAAGGATGTCAGCGGTGCCATCGACGTTCAGTACACGAACGAAGACGGGCTGATGGTCATCGGGGACTACAAGTTCACCTCGATCTACAGTCTCAAGCACCCCGAAAAATTCGAGAACCAACTCAACCTCTACTGCTACCTCTTGGAACACCGGGAGCTTCCACCCGACCACTGTCACGTTGGTGGGCTAGAGGTCTACGCAATCCTGCGCGACTGGTCATGGCGCAAGGCAGAGCGGGAGGTGGGGTACCCGAAGACTCCAGGAGTCACGGTCAAGATCAACCTCTGGGAGAGGGAGCGCCAGCATGAGTACCTGCTGGAACGCTTCGATGCCCACCGCGCAGCGGACACCACCTACGAGCTAGGTGGAGACATTCCCCCCTGCACGAAGGAAGAGATGTGGGAGAAGGATCCCACCTTCGCGGTGCGTAGTGGTAGGCGAGACAAGACGGCAGCAAAGAAGGGCACCAAGGGGAGGGCGGTGCGCGTCTTCAGTGATGCCGAAGAGGCAGACGCCTACGCAGAGGACGACGAAGACTTGTTCGTAGAGTTCCGTGCCGGGGAGAGAACCCGTTGCGAAAACTTCTGCGACGTTGCCCAGTTCTGTGACCAGTGGAGGGAGTACAGTGGACAAAACGACGCCGAAGAAAACGACTGAAAGGGAGTTGGCTGAAGCCATTGCGGCCTGCGTCAACGACCCACTTCAGGAAAAAGACCCCGATGGGTTCTCAGCGTTCGTCAACGCTATCGAGAAAAGGCTGACTCAGTTGGCTTCCGATAGTTACAACGAAGGATTTCAGGCTTGCAATAACAGGTGGAGAAACGCATGACAAAAGAGAGAAGTGAAAAAGAAAGCGTTTATCGGGAAGTGTGGAACACGCTTTCCAAGGTGGACGTAAACGAACACGCCCAAGAAAAGGCAGGGCTTACCTACCTCAGTTGGGCGTGGGCTTGGGGAGTTCTGATGGAACACTACCCCGAGGCAACCTACGAATTTCCAGACGAAAGGATCTACGCAGACGGTACCGTCTCTGTGGAATGCGTTGTCTACATTCGTGGGCACGAACGTTCCATGTGGTTGCCCGTCATGGACTACCGCAACAACGCCGTAGAGAACCCCAACGCACGAGCGATCTCGGACACCAAGATGAGATGCTTGGTTAAGTGTGTCGCGATGTGGGGGCTGGGCCATTACATCTATGCAGGGGAAGACCTCCCCGCAGACCCCCCGAAGCCCAGCCAGAAGGCGTCCAGCAAGAAGAACGGTAAGGCGAAGAAGAAGATCGTGGAGACTGTCGCCACGGAACTCGGAGCCAAGGAGGTTCCGGGTTGGAGTGGGATCATTGAGGCCAAAACCTACGAAGAGCTTGCCTCCGTGTACAAGGAAAACGTTGATTCATGGAAGAGTTTCGGTGAAGAAACGTACACCGAGATCATCAAAGAATGTTCCAAGCGTAAGGGACAACTCAAGAAGGAGATGGAAAATGGCAGCGCCTAAGAAACCGAACCAAGGGTATTTGAACAGCAACCGGAAGGGGAACGACAAGCACCCCGACTTCCGCGCAGAAGTTCCCGTGGACTCCAAGTTCATCAAGGGACTCGCGGACGCAGCCGGTGATGGTGGGGCCGTCATCTACATGGCGGGCTGGAAGGGAACGAGCCAGAAGACGGGAGATCCCTATGTCTTCCTGCGTCTGGACTCAGAGAAGTATGAGCCCCAGCCGAAGCCCAGCCCGAAGACCGGGCAAGGCCAGGACTCATGGGGTGAGGCAGAGCCCTTCTAATGCGAAGTGCCGGGTACCTTCGCTTCGTGCGAGGGAACCCGTGCTTGCTCTGCAAACGCCCCGCCGATGATGCACACCATCTCCGGCACGCTGATGGGGGGCTGTCCGGTTGGTCGCGAAAGAACTCCGACCGCTGGGCGGTCCCCCTTTGTCGTTTTTGTCATGATGAATGCCACAGGACCGGGGATGAAGAATTCTTCTGGATCAGGAAGAGAATCGATCCCATCGCTTGGTCTGAAACGAGTTACGCACTATGGAAAACACGAAAGACTACACCCTAGAGTTTGAGGCAGTGAAGACTTCCTTCCGACAAACGAAGGACGGCTACCACCTTACGTTGGTCCTGCACCCCAACGACGTTCCCCAAGACCTCTTCTCTTCTTGGGTTGGAACGAGGTACCAATGCGTTCTCGTTCAACTGGACGACGAGAACCATCCCGTCAAGACAAAGGAAACCGTTGAGCATGATGGCTTGGTTCAGCAGGCCGGGATGCTCTGCCGTTCCCCACGCTTCCAAGCATGGATAGAGAACATGTACGAAGAAGAAGACATGGAGAGGGATGCATGGGGTAGCAACAATGAAGAGAACACATCACGACTCTTGCGACATGCCTGCGCGATCAACTCAAGATCGGAGTTGAGAACGAACGAAAAAGCAAGGGAAGCATTCAAGCAACTGTACAATTCATTTATGGAACATGTCGGTGGGGGTTCGGTGGGTGGCTAGAGTCACCGGGAGGAAAGAGAACAGTGAGTGGTAAAGAAATTAGTATCGTCATAACTATTGGTGGGCTCACGCTATGCACGACAAAGGTCTACAAGTGGTGCAAGAAAGATGAGGACGGGAAGTACCGTCCCATCAAGGCTGATGACCGAGAGAGAGCCATCTTTGCGCCCCACCTTCCTCCGCCCCCGGAGGAAGAATGGAATGCAGTGACAGTCTCCGGGACTGAGGAGTACTACGAAGCCATGCTCGAGGGTGGCCCCCCGGATCTAGACGATGTTCTAGGTGGTGAACTAGCGGCGGTGATACCCATACGACCACAGGAGGGTGGGAAAAAGGCACTAAAAAGATGCCGCAGATGTGGAGGAAGTATTCGCGCAAGCCTTAGTGGGGGCGACCTCTGTCATACCTGCGTGCTGTGTGAAGAAATCACAAAAGACAAATGACGGGGAGTTTACTTGATGACTCTTACCATCCAAGGGTTGGCTCCCCACTGGGACATGAACGACGAGATTCGTGCTGTCTGCCATCGAACCGGAACCGCTGAATATCGTAACTGGTTTACGTCCGCTGGTTGGTTCAATATTGGGGCAATCCTGTCCGAACGAGGGTTTAGCGTTTACGAAATTGAATGCATTCTGCGATCAGAATTAATGTGGGATGCAATCCCATCAGGCAAACAATGGGGACATTGCAACAGTGCAGACTTTGAACGAAAGCACGGAGAAATCATGGTAAGCCCCGAAGCCTTTCGGGAATCTGTGGACAACGAGATGCTCGATAAAATAGAAGAGCTAGAAAAGGAAGATCAATAGATGCCTAGAGATGGATCATGGAAGGTGGGGGCCGCAGCGAGGATGACAACGCTCCTCTCAGACGCAATGAATGCAGTAGCGGGGGACCGCATGGAGGATTACGGAGCGCCATCAGAGAACTATAAAAGAATTGCTGGGTTGTGGAATAGCTACTTCCATTGCGACTTCCCAGACAAGGGAAGGGATCTAAACGAGATAGATGCAGTGGTGCTAATGATCCTCACGAAGATTGCGCGACTCGTTGAGTCGCCGGATCATTACGATAGCTGGAAAGATATTGCGGGATACGCAGCGGTGGGATGGGCGGTTTCGTCAGCACCAGAGGGGGAGAAGAAAGATGAGCCGACCCTACGAAAAGTTGAGTGAAGAAGGAACCTACTGGAACATTCGCGTTCCGGTCCGATATAAAACCAAGGCCCGAAAGCTGGCTGAAAGACTCGGGATAAGTCCAGCAGCAATAGCGAGAAATGGAATCAGGAAAGAACTAAAATTCCTAGAGTCCAAGAAAAAAATTGCGAAGCCTAGAAAATGAACAACTTAGATCGACTAAGCAAGAAGATAAACATAAGGCCCAATGGAAACATAAGGCGTTCCATGAAGCATCAGTTTGAGGACAATCTAATTTGCAAGTACTGTGGTAAGAGGTGGCGTGAGCATCAATCGGAACCGTCAATGTGTGAACGGTTCGTTGTCAGTCCATCAAAGACTCCCAAAGAGCCCCGTGTTCCGCAGACCAAATCGCCCCATGATCCCCATGTACCCGACTCCGTGACTCCTCCGCAGTCTCATTCGCCGCCCACGCCAAGCAATGAGCCAGTTCGTGAAGGAATACAAACAGAGCTAGATCACGACTGTGAACGTGCGGAGCCAGGAGATCCCGGTTCAAGCGAATAAGGAATGTCATCCCCCCTTTGTATTGCTTTAGGGATGCATCCCCCCAATCGTCGGCGTCCATCTTGAGCCACTTGATCTTGATCGGGTAGGCGGGCTCATGCCCAGCGAACAGGGCCTTGCCCAGCATCGTCATCACCAGCCTCTTGGTTTCAGTTGCCCACCTCTTGGCAGCCTTCTCGTCATTCAACGAAGACGGGGGCTCGGATAGTTTCGTCGGCAAACTTTGAGCTAATGAGTGAGAAACTTTGCAGCGGCCTTTCATGACTTTGTACCTTGATTCCGAATTTGTTGGGTCCAATCAATGAACCATTCACGATGATCTTCCCGGTAGAGCTTTCAAAGCTGTGCCAATGCCCCATGATGTCCCGGTCTGCCCGTAGGTGCGGATCCTGATTCCACTTCAGGTGGGATTTACTCAGGGGAACCGCGAGCCCCCCAATCCCACCTTGGTACCGACCGCTCCAGTCCCCGTGATGAACCCGTATCTTCATGCCGTATACATCAAGGATCGTATGGTAAGTGGGTTCAATCACCCAATCGATTGTCTTGTCTTTCTCAAACTCGGCGGCAAGAACATGGTACAGGAGCCACTCAAATGAGTGCTTGTGCGCCGTGGAGATCCTAGGCCGTAGGGTGGTACGGGAATGGTTGCCAATCTTCCCAACAACGGTGAGCTTCTCAAAGTCTCCGTTGTCCTGTAGGAAGTGGATCAGGGCAGAGATCCTCTCCCGCAACCAGAGAATGGATTCCACCGGGGAAAGGCTCGTGGTTTCCACAAGCTCCTCATGGATGTGCCCGGTGTAATGATCCCCCAATAGAAGGAGGATCCCCTCCTTCACCTCGGTGTGGGCACGGGCGGCATTGACCAACGTGAGAGAGTTCTTTCCGAAGTTGTAGATCCTCTCCTCTGCTACATCCAGCGTGTACAGGGCACCCGGTGCCGTCTCCTCTCCGACCTCCTCTTCAACGTGCCAGTCGCTCGCAATCATGATGGGAATCGATTGTGACTTCTTCTGGCGCTTCGTGGCTTTGAACTTGATCGGGGAGCGGGGCTCCCCCATAGCGAGCAGAGTGTCAATTCGTGTCTCTGCGATCTCGAGTTCCTTCTTGGCTTGGACAGCGAGTCGTTTCCATTCCCCCTGACTTCTCTTTACCCTGTCCAGAGCTAGCTCTCGACGTACCGATGCCCTTTCTTCCTCATCATCCTTCGACTCACGCAGAATGTCCTCGGGGCTTTTAAGTTTTATTTTTTGCTTTTTCGCCATAACCAATACGCATCGTTGACCTGCCGTCCGTCAACAACGATTCCCAAAAATTGTGAAAGTTCTTCCGCGATCTTCCTGAACGACAATGAGATTTCATCTGAGTCTTTCAGTTGGAATAGCTTATCCAACCATTCAGAAACTTCAGGGTTTTCCCTTATCAATTCAGTTACCAAGACCTTGCGGGGATGGAGATTCTTCATCTCTTCTATGTCGGTTAGTTTCTTCTTCACTCCCGCATCCTCGCAATTCCTCGGCAGTACCTCTCGATCTCACCGATCCATTGCTCCAAAGCAGAAATGGGCGATGACCCGCTAGGATCATCACCCATCAGAGATGCGAGTTCGTTAATCGCACCAGGAGACGCAGGTGGACAGGGAGGTGGCTTACCTGCCCATGTCGCGCAACCGCTTGATAAGATCGCGACCGCGAGCAGCGGGACGACTAGCCTCTTCATCGAAAACCTCCCTCCTGTCTTGGCCTTCTCGTAAGGCGTTCCTCTCTGCAATCGATTTGCCACTAGACTTCGAGACCCGGACCACGATAAAGATCAGGATCCCAATGACCGCAACAAGACCACCTACGAGATAAAGCGAAGTCATTGAGATTTACTCGTCGTCCTTGTTCTTTGCCTTGAGAATGTTGAGCCCAAGGAGATTCAAAAATCCCAGGAGCTTGTTGAGCAAATCATTGTCCACCTTCGTGGGTGTGATGGCGGCAATCGCTGCCGCCAACGCAATGATCTTAGAGCCAATATCGATAACTGTGTCGTAGTTTCCTGTAATCCATTCCATGGTTATTTTACCTTTCCATGTTGTATTGAATAATGATTGCCATCTTTGAACCGTCCGCCCCAAGCAAAGGTCACCTTCTCACCATTGTATTCTCCAGTGAAAGATTCCCAGAACTGTCCCAAGGGAAGATGGTCCGATGTCTTGCTCAAGTACTTTCCCTCCTTAAAGAGATTGATGTCCGCAGCAAGCTTCCTCGTGTGGTTGCTGTTCGGAAATCCCTTTCGAGTGGCTTCTTCTTTCGACCGAAGGACTTCACCCATACGAACTTCGTATCCTCGAAAGATCGCGTACTGGAGCAGTAACCCCAGCGCGCGCGAAAACAATTCTTGCTTCTTGCCCAATGTCATTTTCTTTCCCTTAACGGTTGAAGGCTGAGAACGGGAAGGGGAGATCGAGGGGAACGTTGGCCCTCTCTCTGGTTTGCTCGAGATCCTTGAGGATCCTCTTCTGTAGTTCTTTAATGCGATCTTGGGCACGTTTCTTCTCCGCTCCTGTCTTGTTGCTGTAGATGACTGCACGCTCATGCTTTCTCAGTTCTTGGATAGAGCGATTCATTGCCTTCCTGCGCGATGCTGTCTGCATAAGACCAAGGTTGTCTTTCATGAGTTCCCTGGCTTCCTGAATGCGTCCCTGCTTCTTCAACGCCAGAACTGAATTGACAAGTTCCTCTGATGCCGCTCGGAACTCATAGAATTCTGCGAGGCGACCCCCTCCGTTCTTCCCTTGCCAGAACCTTCTGAACATGGGCATCTTGTCTACGGGCATGTTGGGTCGTGTTGGGTAATCGGTCATTGGTCTCAGTGCTGCATCTGAAGCAAAGAGTATGTAGGAGCCAATGGTCCCCGTGTACCCACGCAAGACATGCTCAATCTTTGATGGGGATGCATTGAAGAGATCACCCATAAGCAACGCAAACGTATTCGTGTAGGCACCTGATTGTAGTTCAGGCTTTAGCTTCTCTTGGAAGTACGGGACAATCGGTCGTCCCGTAAAGAACGAACGATTCATGTAGGATTCATATAGTGGCTTGATTGCCTGCGGCACGGGGTTGAACTCAAACGTAACCATCATGCCACGCTTGATTGCGTCAGTGGTCTGACGCATGTCCTGCTTGCCAGCGATTAGCTCAAGCATCAATTCGGGAATCGTGAAGGCGATCAACCCGACCTCGAAAGGCTTGGGGATCTTCAACGATCCGGGCAGGAGCCCGAAGTTCGGAAGGATGATGTTGTCCTGACGAACCTCCGGTCGTGCATCTCGGTACTCTTCGTCATCCTTCACGAGGAACCAGTAGGTAGCCGCAATCGCAGCGAGCGTTCCCATCCGTGCAATGAAGGCGAGCTGTGCTTTCTTTTGAAGGACCGCCTCTACGTCGGAACTGTACCGACCCATCCCTGCACGGTAGAGAACGTCCAGACCCTGGACTCGTGCATTGAGGAAGGGAACGGCGGCGGTAATGTAACGAGCGATCTTTGAGTTACCTCTACGCGAGAAGTTAATGATCTCTTGCGCTTGGTACTCAGCCTCTACCTCCGCAATATCCACACCGTACTCTGGCGTAAGTCTCTTCAGAACATCTTCGTAGACCGCTTGGCGTGTCGCCATGTCGGTCTTGGTAGTCAAGTCCCCAGCCCAGTCCCAGATCTTCGTTGCCGTCCTCCAGAACTCGTTCGCGGGATCCTCGAGAACGCCTTCTCGCATCCACTGCTTATCTACCGCATCTTTGGCGCTTCGCATGTCTCTTCCGAAGTCGAAGCCCATGTTCAGGCCGACATTCCTCAGTGCATTCCAGCTTTCCTCGTTCTCCTGGTCTGATGAAATATGCTTAAACGTATCAATGAATGGGCGGAATTCTGAGCCACTCGTTGCCCACGCAGAAACGGTGTCCCGAAGAAGATTCGCAAGCATGAAGTCCGGGGAGCGGGTAACCATCTCACGAAGGAAGGTTGAGGGTGCCGCAATGAAGGACAGGTAGGGAAGCTTACCGTCAGTGAATCCCTCCAATGAATTGTGGAGAAGATCATCGGTGACTTCATACTCTATTTCGATTCCATTCTCGCGAACAACATGAACATGCCCAACAATTGGATCCCCCTTCACCTCCGGGGGTCGCTCAATCATGTTGCCGTCTTCGTCCCAATCCGGAGGGCTATCGACCCGGTACTTGCCCTTTACCCCTAGCTTCCTCGCAAGCCCAACGTATATTGCATCCCGCATGGTCTTCTCTGCGGCGTCGTTCTTGATGGCACTCGTGATTGCAGCCAACGAGTTGTGGAGAATCGTAGACATGGGATCAAGTACCGGCTTCTTACCCTCCACTGCCTTCTTGGATACCGGGACACCCGTAATGGATCCGATCACCGCCTTGGGGATTGCTGGGTTCCCCTTCCTTGCCGTATCGAGAACGGCCTCGATGAGACGGTTCTCCTTACCCGATGACTCCTCCTCCCACTGACGATAGAAGGGAAGGTAGTCCCCATACTTCATCCACATAGCACCCACTTCAGGACTGATAACCCCTGACTTCATCAGGAACTTTACGAACCCATCGTTCCATGCATTGAAGTTTGCGTCCACTACCTCAATGATCTTTGCCTGCTCATGGAACCAGTGTCCCGGATTTGCATAGGTACCGTCGTCATTCTTCTCGAGTGCCTTATCGTAAATGTCAATGTAGTTCTGCTGTTCATCCGGAGTGAGTTGCCGGAGTCCCTCATGGAGTAACTCATCCGTCTTGGGGTCACGAATATCCCCTCTACCCTCTTCCCTGAATCGCTTTTCCCTACGCGCCATACGAAGCATTGACCAGTTGTAATAGAGATTCTCCCCAAGGTGATTCCTGAATAGAGGACGGAAAATATGGGAGAACCCACCGAAGCCATCGGTGACGGCACCGGTCTTGGGGTCAATGATCTTGATCGCCAGCTTCTGCACTTGGGCACGCCCCGCCTTCCATACGGGGATCCCTACGTTGACCGCCGCCTGGAGGAGGCCCGCTGCGCGGTCTGACCGGTACGCCGCGGCCCACGAAGATTGACCTGCCATTGTGCGGAGAAGGATGTCCCTTTCACTCTTCCCCTCCTCACGCATCTTCTTAACGATTCTTTCCTCCATCCCCGCGATGCTCGCGTACTTGTCCACGAACTTCTGACGCAGGAGGGGAAGCCACTTGTCCAACTCCTTCCCCTTCAGTACATCCATGATGAGGTCAAAGAACGTGGTCTTCTCGGGGATCTTGATGTAGTCCGAACTCGTCTTTCCGGCAGGGAGTACCTCAGAATCCAATCGGGAGGAGTACTTCTCGACGCCGATGTAGAACGGCTTCCAGTCGTTCTCCGACATCTTCTCGCCCTCGATCTCTCCTCGAGCGATCTGCTGCGCGCGTTCACTCGCGGCAGTGTTGATGCGGGGGATGGACCCTATACTGCTGTACTTATTCGGGGGTACGAGTTCTTCTTCGATGGTCTTCCCGTCGATGGTCTGGATCTTGATCTTCTCTTCATCCCAGATCACGAAGTTACGGGTGCCTGAACCTTCCACGCGACTCATCTGATCCAAGTACATCGAGCCGGGGATGCCAACTTCAAACAAAGCCTTAGAAACTTGCTCGTCAGAACCTAATTCAGATTCCATCTCTTCGATGAACTCCAAACCACTTGGGTTGAAATTCTCCCTATCCAACCTAGACAAAGAATCCCTAACCTTCTCACTCTGCATACTTAACGGCTTGTCGAGATCGAGAAGGTCTTCCTTATTCAAGTCGATAGAGACATTGTATAAGGAGGAAGATTTCTCCTTACCCTCGGCGAATTGATTTCTATATTTAGACCATACTCTTCTAGCCGTTACATTACTTTTGCTGATATAGTTATCGAGTTGATCCATTGAAGACATCTGGGATGCTTCTGCAAGTATCCACTCCATTACTTCTCTCTCATTCTCGGGAAGTACTGAGAGTGCGGGTCCAAATTTACGTCCTATTTCATCAGTCCACAGAGAATCTATATCCTCATCCTTCCAAGTCAGGTTCCTTTCTGGTGCCTCCCCATACCACTCGGCGGTACTTTTTTCTTCAGCAAAATACAGCCCCCATCCATATGCCTGAGACCCTTCTCCTGATCCCATCTTCTCAAGCAGGAACTTTCTGAATAGATGCGGGGATCCGTGGTACGCCGCCATGGAGAGCTTATCGGGAACTATTAAGGCATGGGGTTCAACGGGGATACCGGGCATAATGTCCGAGACATTGCGGGTACCCAGATCGGTTTCTGGATTTATGAATTCGACATACACCGTGTTCCCAATGGATATTGCGTTGGTTCCACCAGTGACTTCCTGACCCGTCCGCTTGTTGTAGAAGAAGGGGGCCTTGTGGGGGTTGAACCCAACCGGGGTCCATTTATCAATGTTGTCAGGGAAACGACCTTCCTGAAGATCCTTATCCTGAACCAACATCCCCGCCACAACGGCGAAGGGGCCCTTGTCGTTCCCCTCTGTGCGAACCTTTTCGGCAGCATTCTCGCGCTGTATATAGTTTGAGTCAAAGTCAACTTTCCCGCTAAGTCGAACGACCGAGTCATAGCCTATGGCCGGATACCATCCCTTCTCCGGATGGACGGTTACTCCGTACATCCCAACGCCATCTTCATCCACTGTATTGTTGAAGAATGAAATGTCGATCCTGAGTCGCACGTTCTGTTGACCAATCAATCGGTTAGCCCAAATCTTCCCTATTTGATTGGACGCTAGGAATTCTTCTAGCTGGCTCTTTGTTGGTATCCGGGCTTGTCTGGATTTAAGATGCTCTGAATTCAGAATGTTCCCAATGGGTTCCCAGAAGCGGGACTCCTTGGCGGGGACCAAGTCAGCTTCATCAACACGGGATTCCTTGGTGGGGATGTCAACCTTCTTGCGGGCGTCGATTTCCTCCAACGCAGCCTTCTGCATCGCCTCGCCCTCTTCATAGGTAGACACATACATCCCATCCGATGTGGAGTAATCCTTTCCGGAGTATGGATCGTTTACCATGAAGACAACGTCGGGCTCACCGTTGTTGTACATGTCGTACACGGCTTTATCCCAACCTTCCGGCTGGTACTCGTCAGACCACTTGAGTCGTGCTACGGCCCTGAAGTTGGAGTCAGAGTAAATGCCCGGTAGGACCGTATCGAATGCATCTAGCCTTCTTCCGCCTTCGTCAATCGCAACGGAAAGTAGTGCTGATGCAGTATTGCCATCCTTGTTCCCTCGGTAGGGAATCTTGAAAACAGAAACGACATCGTTGCCATTCAACGCAAACCCAGACATTCCATCTTCTGATATGAACAACCTGTAGTCGCCCATGTCATCAATGTCAGGAAGCGTTACTGATGCAGCGTACCTATTCTTTTTCTTTGCTTCACCAAGGAATTTCAGGAAAGCATTCTTGGACTGCTCCATGTCGTCCAATCGGAGAACGACAGGGTAACCAGTTACGTTCGGGATAAATTCAATTCCCGATAGCTTTCTTCCGCGAACTACGCGACTGAATCGATCTCCTCGTCGGTAGTCTCCGGGTTTATCGACTTGACGTAACGTTTCAGTTCTTCGTAGCTCTGTGATCTCCTTCGCGACTCTCCCTCGTTCGACACGTTCGTCAAGTCTCCCTGCTGCCCTGCGGAGGTCGGCTGCGAAAGTGCGTGCTGCAACTCCAGGGTCTGCGTCTCCAACCTCTCCCCTTCTTTCTCTATCGAGTCGAGCAGCTTCCCTACGCTCTCTTGCAAGCCTAAGTCCCTTGCCATAGCCACCTCCTCCTTTTGTCTTTGGTAGTCCAAGGATCTTCCCATAGACCTCGTTTGTAAACAACAGGGCAAAGTCTGGCGTTTCAATCAGCCTATCTACGTCTGGCCCTCCCTGCTCTACAACAAGCTCTACGGCAGTCCTCTGTTCATCAGCAGAAAGCCTCTGCTCTGTAATTGCCTTCGCCCACGACC
>Ga0310345_10002427_pt1 | contig 18898 bp, 17 predicted proteins | sample HC15DNA20500_MG_FD_204667 | JGI IMG/M metagenome (GOLD analysis project Ga0310345, IMG submission 204667) | Marine microbial communities from station ALOHA, North Pacific Subtropical Gyre - HC15-DNA-20-500_MG | ecosystem: Environmental > Aquatic > Marine > Oceanic | place: Pacific Ocean: North...
AGGATACATTCTCCTGTAAAAACTGAACGAAAGTATACAGATGAATTTATGAAAGATATGACTGACCCTTTACCAGTAAAAAAAGATACAGGTTCTAACATTGAACCACTTCGATCTATTGTTATTGAAGGTAAAGGTCCTACTAAAAGAATTTTAAGAGATTCTAAAGGAAGACCTGTTGGACGTATGAAAAGAGTTGGTGGTACAGAACGTGCACCAAAGTATGAGAAGGTAAAAAATATTGATGATTATACAGATAAAGAGTTAGATGCAATGAGTAATGATGACTATGAGAAGCTAGAACAATCATCAACTATAAAATATGATACTGCTCCTAAAAAGAAACATCATACAGGAAGTGCTAGATTAGCTCATGGTGGTAGACCAACTGGACAAGGCTTTAGAGTAGCACGTTTTAACAGAGGTGGACCTGCCAAGAATAAGATACCTTACTAATGGCAGATTCAGCTGAAGCAAAGATAAGAAAAGGAAAAGAACCAATGCTTAGAAATACATTAAAGTCTGCAGAGGAAGCTCCAGAAGTTAGAGCTAAAGCTGTGAAACATAAACTATCTGAACTTGATATGGCTAAGAGTAAGATAAAAGATGTGGTTAATAATATCACAGCTAAAGGTGGTGGCATGATGAGTCGTCTTTGGAAAAAGGGGAAGAATAGATAGTGGCAAATTCAAATCCTGAAAAAAGAAAGCGAGAGAGATTAAAAAAAGAAGCAAGAGCTCGTGAAGCATATGCTGGTGCACTAGATGCTGAATTAGCAGCTGATATAGAAAGATTAGTAAGAGAAAGAAATCCTCAAGGAATAATGGACAAGACTGAGGTAGCACGAAAAATGAATAATCCATATCCTCCATTAAAGCTCGGACAAAAACATAAAGATAGAATAAGAAATGTAGAATATGATCGGAGAATGGAGTATGATGCTAAGAACAAATGGAAGTTGGAGAAATCTGGAGGTGGTAGATTAAGTCGTCTTTGGAAAACAGAGAAGAATAGATAGTGGCTATAAGTAGAGCCAATATTAATAAACAACTAAAAAAGGAGGTCGTAATGGCTAAGAAACAAGGATACGGAGCTCGTAAAGATGAATCTATTGCAATGCGAGTTAAAAAGAAAAGAACTAAAAAACAATTAAAAGCTTCAGCAAATGAATCTTATGGTAGGTGGGGTTCTAAGGCAAAGAAAAAAGGTAAAATTAACAAAAGAAAAGCTTAGGAATAAATCATGGCTACGTCTAGTACAAATACATTTAATACCACTTTCTATGTAGATGAAATCATAGAGGAAGCGTTTGAACTCGCTGGTGGACAACCCCAATCAGGATATGATGGTAGGAGTGCTAGACGGAGTTTAAATTTTCTTTTAACTGATTGGCAAAATCGTGGAGTTCTTCTCTGGGCTACAGATTTACAAACAGAAACATTGGTAGCTGATGCTGCAAGTTTTACATTAGATGCATCTACTATAGATATTCTGGATGCATATATGCGTAGAGCTACTGATAATACAGATCTACAAATGAATCGTATTTCTTATGAAGAATATGAACAGATAGCTGATAAGACTACATCAGGAAGACCTACACAATTTGCTACCTTACGTGGAGAAAGTACAGAAACTGTATATGTATGGCCCGTACCAGATAGTACAACAACTTATACATTTAGATATTATCGTATTCGTAGATTATATGATATTACAAAAAGTGCTTTACAAAATGCAGACGTACCTTTCAGATTTTTACCTTGTCTTGTAAATGGCTTAGCATATTATCTGGCAATGAAAATACCAAATACTAGACCTGATCGTATTGCAATGTTAAAATTAAATTATGAAGAAACATTTAAAACTGCATTTGAAGCAGATAAACAAAGAGCTGATATGAAAATTGTTCCTCGATTACATTATATTACGTAGGAGTTCAGATGGCTGTATCAAATAGAGCACCCGGTATTTGTGATAATTGTGGATTTAGATATAAATTAATTCAGTTACGTTATACAAGTTATAATACAAGAGTCTGTCCTTCCTGTTGGGATGGTAGATTTGATAAAGTAAATAGTCCTCTCAATAAACCTGCCTATATTCCAGAAGATACTATACTCAAAGATCCTCGTCCTCCTGCTAATACAGATAGAAATGTTTCTTGGGAAGCTGCTGGTATAAAGTGGGAAGATGATGATGATTACTGGAACTTAGCAACAACAACTAGTTAACGTTGGAATTTAAAGAAGAATATGATAAGATATATAAAAGCTTTGGAGTAAATAATGGCAACACTAACAGGACAAAAAATATCAAATAGTTACAAAGATCTTCTTCAGGTCAGTAATAGTAATTCAGGAATAGATACAACAAAACGTGATGTATCAGATGGAGAAGGAACATCTTCTCCTCTACAACTTTCCGATTCTATAGTAAATATAAATGGTACCTTTCAATTAAATGATGTAACACTTACATCTAATGCATCAGCATTAAATAATATTACTGATCTTACAGGTATTACTGGTCTTGTTGCTGTATCAGGTGGAACTGCTTATGGAAGAACATTAGGTGGAACTGCTCCAATTTCTGTTTCTGATAATAATGGAACTGAAGGTAATCCTACAATTTCTTTTAAAGAATCTGGTATTACTTCAGCTACATATGGACCTTCTTCTAAATTAAATATTAGTAAGTATGGAATTGTTGTTGATGCTGAGACAACTACACAAATATCTGCCACTACTTTTGAAGGTGCTCTCACAGGAAATGTAACAGGCAATGTTGTAGGAAATGTACAAGGTGATATTGATGGTGCTTATGGTGCTTTCTCAACTGGAATATCAGCTACTCAAGTGAGTGCTGGAGGAGGAAGTTTTTCAGGAGCAGTATCAGGAACATCAGCTGTATTCTCAGGAACTGTTTCAGCTAATACATTTGATGGAGCTTTAACAGGAGCTGTAACTGGTGATGTAACTGGAAATATAGATGGTGCTACTGGTTCATTTTCCACAGGTATTTCTTCAACTGATATAGATGCAGCAACTGCAACATTTACTGGACAAGTATCTGGAACAGGATTCACAGCAAGTGGAAATGTTTCAGCAGCATATTATTATGGAGATGGATCAAATCTTAGTAATGTTCCTTCAACTGAAGGTGGTACAGTAAAAAGAGTTCAGGCTGGTACAGGAATTAATATAACAGTGGATGGAGCAACATCTGCTGCTATCCCTGTTAGTGGAACTGTCCTTGTAGATCCTGATCAAAACTTTGCTACTGTATCTGTTTCCACAGGTCTGGTACTTACTGCACAAGTAAGTGGAACTGGAGCTACCTTTAGTGGAATAGTTTCAGCAACTTTTGATGGTGCTCTTACAGGTGATGTAACAGGTGATGTAACTGGTGATGTAACAGGTGATATAGATGGTGCAAATGGATCTTTTTCAACAGGTATTTCAGCTACTGCTATTGCAGGTGCTGGAGCTACTCTTACAGGAGCAGTTACAGGTACTGCTCTAACTCTTAGTGGAAATGTAACAGCATCAGCTTACTGGGGTGATGGATCTAATTTAACAAATTTACCAACTGCTTCAACTTCTGTAAATGAATTTACTGTAAATGATTTAACTGTAGTGTCAGTTGCTTACTTGGGAGATATGGTTTCAGGAACTGCAGCTCAGTTTTCAGGAATAGTTTCAGCAGCTTTTGATGGTGCTCTTACAGGTGATGTTACTGGTGATGTAACAGGTGATTTAACAGGAGATGTTACAGGTGATGTAACTGGTGATGTAACAGGTGATATTGATGGAGCCAGTGGATCTTTTTCAACTGGTATTTCAGCCACTCAAGTTGATGCTGCAACAGCTACTTTTACAGGACAAGTCTCAGGTGCTGGATTAACATTAAGTGGAATAGTATCAGGAACTTCTGGTACTTTTACAGGAATAGTTTCAGCAGCTTTTGATGGTGCTTTAACAGGAGATGTTACAGGTGATTTAACAGGAGATGTTACAGGTGATATAGATGGAGCAGCAGGATCTTTTTCAACAGGTATTTCGGCTACTCAAGTAGATGGAGCTACAGCTACCTTTACAGGACAAGTTTCAGGTGCTGGTTTAACATTAAGTGGAATAGTTTCAGGAACTTCTGGTACTTTTACAGGAATAGTTTCAGCAGCTTTTGATGGAGCTTTAACTGGTGATGTAACAGGTGATGTTACAGGTGATCTTTCAGGTGATGTTACAGGTGATGTTACAGGTGATGTTACAGGTGATATAGATGGAGCAGCAGGATCTTTTTCTACTGGAATATCAGCTACTCAAGTTGATGGAGCTACAGCTACCTTTACAGGACAAGTTTCAGGTGCTGGATTAACATTAAGTGGAATAGTTTCAGGAACTTCTGGTACTTTTACAGGAATAGTTTCAGCAGCTTTTGATGGAGCTTTAACTGGTGATGTAACAGGTGATGTTACAGGTGATCTTTCAGGTGATGTTACAGGTGATGTTACAGGTGATGTTACAGGTGATATAGATGGAGCTGCAGGATCTTTTTCAACAGGTATTTCAGCTACTCAAGTTGATGGTGCTACAGCTACTTTTACAGGACAAGTTTCAGGTGCTGGATTAACACTGAGTGGAATAGTATCAGGAACTTCTGGTACTTTTACAGGAATAGTTTCAGCATCTAACTTTGATGGAGGTGGTGCAAGTTTAACAGGTGTTGGATTATTAGCAAGTAGTAATACATGGACTGTATCTCAAAGGAATGCTTTAACTGTAGATAATGATGGTAGTTTTGATATGGATGCTGGTAATAATTTTAAATGTACTCCAGCAGGAAATTTAGCTTTGACTTTTACAAATCATACAGATGGGCAATCAGGATATGTACTTTTAATTAATAGTGGTGGTCATACAATGTCTTTACATGCTAATACTAAAGCTGATGCGAATTTAGCAACCACAATAACTGCTGCAGGTACGTATATTATATCTTATATAGATGATGGTACTAATGCTTACCTTACTAATTCAGCTGTGATGGCATAATGGGTCTTTTACAAAACGCAAACGCAATACCTTCAGCTGCTGCTGCTGCTGATTTTTATTCTTATCAAATAAATCAAAGTTGTAGATTTGATGGAAGTAGTTCTGTATTAACTAAAACATGGGGTGCTTCTGCAACCGATGATGATAAATTTGCTATATCTGTTTGGGTTAAAGGACACCATACAGATGGAACTTGGGGAGTTATAGCATCTTCTGCTCAAAGTGAGCTGATGTCTTTATATGTTCAAGCAAGAAGTGATAGTGATGCTCATGCAATAGGATATTATACAGGCAATGGTGGAAATAATGCAGCTAGTTTAGCTCTTGGTAGAGATGTTTCTGCATGGAGACATATCGTAATGATTTATGACAGTAGTCAAGGTGCTGGTGCAGATAGATTAAAAATTTATAATAATGGAGAACATTGGACAACAGGAAGTACAACATATTGGGGAGATATAGATAATAATGGTTATCCAGACCAAAATACAGATGGTGGTTGGGGTCTGAATGGAAATGCAAATGAAATAGGAAGGTATCAATATAATGGTACAGGTGATTACTATGGTTATATGGCTGATTTTGTTAGTATTGATGGTGCAGCATCTATATCAGATTTTGGTGAAACAAAAAATGGAGTGTGGATTGCCAAAGATCCTTCAGGATTAACATTTGGAAATAATGGATTTTGGTTAGATTTTGCATCTAGTGGAGATCTTGGAAATGATGTTAGTGGTAATAATAATGATTGGTCAGCTGCTGGATTATCAACTCATGATCAAATTAAAGACTCTCCCACTTTTAATAGTGATTCCAATGGTGGTAATTTTTCTACATTAAATCCACTATCTACTCTAGGTCCAACTTTTTCAGAAGGTAATTTAAGAGCAGACGCAGATACTTATTGGCTTACTTATTATGCAACTATGAATATACCTAAAACTGGAAAGTGGTATGCAGAATGTTGTACGCCTAGTATAAGTGGTCCAGATGCCAGTTTTCCTATGGGTATACAAGCAGCAGATAAAACAGAATATTTAGGTAGTAAAACAGGTAGTGGCAATCCTCAATATATAGGTATGCAAACTGCAACAGCAGGTGAAGGATATTCTATTTATACCCATGCTAATGGTACTTATACTAAAAAATATTCTAATAATATTGATGCTGATACAACTTTAGCTAGTGCAGTTAATGATGATGTATATCAAATAGCAATAGATATGGATAATAACAAATTATGGTTTGGTAAAAATGGCACATGGGATGGAGCTAATCCTGCAACAGGAGGAAGTGAAACCTATGCTATTACAGCAGGAAAGGAATGGATAATGGGAGGTTCTGCCTCTGATACAGAATATCATATATGGAATTTTGGAAATGATTCTTCTTTTGCAGGTGTTCTTACATCTGGTTCAGATAATGCTTCAGATACTACAGGTTATGGTGATTTTTATGAAACACCACCTACAGATTTTTTAGCTCTCTGTACAGGAAACCTCCCAACTCCAGCAGCAGATCCAGCAAGTGATGAAGGGCCTTCTAAGTATTTTCAAAATATTCTTTACACAGGCAATAGTGGAAATGATATAACAGTTAACACAAACTTTGCAGCAGATTGGATATGGGCAAAATCTAGATCTCATGGAGATAATTGGTATGCGATGGACTCTACCAGAGGCTATGGAGGTAGTAAAAATTTATCTTCAAATACAAATGGAGCTGAAGGTTATAATGGTGGAGATGCTGCTAATATGGATATTACAACAACAGATACTACTATACAAATAGAGGGTGGTGATTGGTGTACTAATACATATACTTATGTTGCTGAATTATGGAAAGTTAATGGAGGAGCTACATCAACTAATGATGAGGGTAGTGAAGATTCCACAGTACAAGTTGATGCAGATAGAGGAATATCAATATTAACTTATACAGGAACAGGTTCTGCTGCTACTATTGGACATGGTTTAGGAGTAGCACCTAGCTTTATTATAGTAAAAGATAGAACAAGTGGAAGCTCAAATAATTGGGCTGTATATCATGCAGGTTTAGCTACTGATCCAGAAACAGATTATCTACTATTAGATGATACTGCTGCAGCAGCAGATGATTCTACATATTGGAATGATACAGCACCAACAACAGATGTATTTTCTATAGGAACAAATGCAGATGTAAATACTAATACAAATACTTATGTTGCTTATGCTTTTGCAAATAAAGAGGGATTCTCAAAATTTGGAGTATATGAAGGAAATGGAAATGCAGATGGTTCATTTGTCTACACAGGATTTAAACCTAGCTTATTAGCTCTCAAAAGAATAGATGGTCTTGGGTCTTGGTTAGTATCTGATTCTGCCAGAAGACCTTTTAATGATGGTACATATAGAGAGTTGTATTGGAATAGTGCTAGTGAGGAGCAAACAGGAGCAGATAGCCATGATGGTGTAGATTACTTGTCAAATGGGTTTAAACTAAAAGCAACTAATGCAGGTGCAAATGGTGCTGGTAATTATTATGTGTATATAGCATTTGCAAAAAATCCATTTAAGTATGCAACAGCTTTCTAACAAAGGAGAAAAACAATGTGGGCTTTAATAAAAGATAATGAAATAGATCATATCATAGCACATCCGAAGTCTATGGTGATAGATGATATAAGACATCCAAGAGCTATTTTTACAGTATGGTCAGATGCTGATCTTAAAGCTATCGGTATCGTGCCAGTAACAACTTCAGGATCACATCTTGATGCAAGATTTTATATAGAAAAGAACGAGGTTTTTGCTTTGGCAGAGGATGGAAATAGTGTTATTAGAACTATTGGAGAAAAGGCAACCGATAAAAAACTAACAGACACTGATAATGTAGATGAAAATGGTGATCCTATTCTAGATGATCATGATAATCAAAGAATTTCACTAGGATTAAAATCCCAAGCTAAATTAAAAGCAGATACAATAGCTCATGGTCTTATAAAAGGATTTGGCTGGCTTATACAAAGAAAGGTAACAGCTGACACAGCTATCCCCTCTGATGTAACTACGTACATGGCAGCAGTGAGAACTGCACATGCTAGTATATGTACAGCAATAGATAATGCTGGTGATATGGATACATTTATAGTTCTTCATACCGATGAATATAATGATGATGGTAGTTTAAAAACTGTACGAAAGGTTAATGACTGGCCCGATGATTATGAAGTGGAAGGATATAGAAGATGAGATTTATTTTAATAGGAATATTATTTACTATACTATTCTTCACAACAAGTTTAAAAGCTCAAGATGGTATAGACATAGAAAAAAGAACATATATAAAGAGTCTAATGTGTGCAAAACATGAGGATCTCACAGGAAATTTAGAACAACAACATGGTGAAGCAAGAAAATGGTGGGCAATAAATTCTCAAAATGAAATAGTAGAACTATTTGTTAATAATGAAAATGGAGCTTGGACAATAATTATTACTAATAATAAACAAATGTCTTGTGCATTAATTGGTGGAGATCATAGTGGAGCTAATTATGATATTGATAGCACTGTGGAACTGAAACAATAGATAGAATCTAGTTTAACTAAGAGAGGTGTGTTACTATGGCTAAAGAAGATTCAATGGAGATTGCTCTTAAAGCCCTCCAAAAAATAGAGAGACATGAGAGGGAATGTAGTCTTCGTTGGAAGGAAGCTACCAGTGAATTACGTGGTATTCGTAAAGATACTATACGTAATAGTAAAAGATGGGAACGTCTGGCATGGCTCGTAGTAGGAACACTGCTAACAGCAGTTTTTGCTGCATGGATTAAAGGAGGTATATAATGTCATCAACATATACAACAAGACTAAGACTTGAATTACAAGGGGATGGAGAAAATCCTAATACATGGGGTCAAAAACTTAATCAAAGTGTTATTGATCTAATAGATGATTCTATTGCTGGCTATGTAACTGTTTCTTCTAATTCTGCTGATATTACTTTAACAACTGGTAATGGTTCTACTGATGAATCCAGAAATAGTATGATCCAAGTGAATGGAGCTTTATCTCAAAATATTGATGTTATCATACCCGGACAAGAAAAATCTTATATAGGATTTAATAATACTTCAGGATCATATACAGTTACGTTTAAAACTGCTGCAGGAAGTGGAATAGATTTACCTCAAGGAGGAACAGGAGTTCTGGTAAGCGATGGAGTTAGTGTATTTGGAGTAGATGGAACAGGACTTGGAGCAAAGAATTTATTTGCTGTTAGTGGTACTGATGTAGGAGTAGATTTTCTGACTGCTGGTACTACTGCTGCTACACGAGATACAATAGGAATGGATTCTACTTATGTAAGTGCTGGAGCAATACAAACAAGTGCTGTGGATGATACACATATAATTACAGTAGGTGAAAAAGCAATGGCTAACGCAATCGGACAAAGGGTTGTTTCAACAACAGGTCCTACAAGTGCTACTGATCCGGGCTCATTATCAAATTTATACACTGGTGATTTATGGTATAAAACTACAGCATTTTCATAGGATAATTTAATGTCTGCAAACAATTATTATTGGAATGGAAGTGCATGGGTAAAAGTTTCAAAAGCTTATTACTGGGATGGTAGTGCATGGAAAGTTGTTAATAATACTTACTACTGGAATGGTAGTGCATGGTTAGAAGCATTTACACAAGGATTTGTTGTGTCTAAAACATTTGATACTGGAACAACTCTGAATTATAATATAGCAACTGTTGCCAGTGATGCTGGATGGGATGGCAGTGCTATCATAATTGCTAATTTAACTGTACCTAGTGGAGCATACCTAGGAAGTTCTTCTACAAGTACGTATGCTCTGGAAACAGAAAGTATGTCAGCCAATTCTATTGTAACTTTAACTATTGATTCAGGAGGATATATAGTAGGAAAAGGTGGCTCTGGAGGACGTGGAGCTGAAGATTATATTAGAACTTATTCCTCTTATCCTGCATATGGAGAACATAGTGAAGGAGGACCTGGAGGTCCTGCTATCAATGCTATCTCAGGTATCACTTTCAACCTTACCAATAATGGAGTTATTGGTGGAGGAGGAGGTGGAGGTGGTGGTGGAAATGGTGGTGCTGATTGGCCCACTAATGGAAACTTCTGGGGTGGTCCGGGAGGAGGTGGAGCTGGTTTTGGAAGAGGAGGTCCATTAACTCCTGATGTAAGTACAGCTCATGTTGTCTCCGATGCTGCTGCTGATGGTACTGTAAGTGCTGGAAGTACAGGATTAAAATCGGCATTGAAAGCTGGAGAAGCAAATAATGGTTCTGCTGGTGGAACTGGTGGTAATGGTGGATCATTAGGAAGTGCTGGAGCTAGTGGTGCAAATGATGCTAATGGTTATACAACTACTTGGCCCACAGGATCTCCGGGAGGTGATGCTGGAGCTGCTATTGATGGATGGTCTAATATCACAGTAACTACTGAAGGAACAATAAGTGGGGATAAGAATGGTTAATGGCAGTTGATTCAATTACATCAAGGTTAAATTTTAAACCCGGATTTCATAGAGAATCTACACGTTATGCTGAAGAAGGATCATGGTATGATGGAAATCGTGTACGATTCAGAGAAGGTAAACCTGAAAATATGCGTGGCTATGCTCAAAGAGTTACCACTGCATTTGATGGTACAGCTCGTGCTCTTATCACATGGGCTGATAATGATACTAAGAAACATATTATGTTTGGAACAGAAAAGAAACTTTATTCTTATGATGGTGATAATAATATTGATGTGACACCTTTAGTAAGCACTGCAGCACTTACAAGTTCTTTCAGTACAACTGATGGTTCAACAAGAGTTTATGTTTCTGTTTCAACTCATAATTTAAATCAAGGAGATTTCGTTGTTTTTACCTCTTCTAAAAATGATATAGGAGGAACTATTGATCTTACTAATCAAGTATGTTCCGTTTCTATTATTGATGTTAATTCCTTTGCCATAGAAGTTTCCACTGCAGCTGATACAACTGAAACTTCTGTAGGAACAGCTGATATGGGTTATCTTTTACCCACAGGTAATACTAATGCTATACAAGGATTAGGATATGGTGCTGCTATTTACCAAGCAACTATTTCAACAACAGGATATCGTGCATGGAATGAACCTGCATCGGCTTCAGGTATTAGCTTTGGAATAACGCAATGGTCTTTGGATACATGGGGTGAAGATGTTCTCATGAATAGAAAAGGTGGAAAAATTTATTATTATGACACTGATGTTTCTACTGAGCCAACTCGTGGTACAGTAGTTACAGCATCCCCAACAGTTACTAATAGTATTCTTGTTTCTCCTAATGATCGTCATGTGATTGCTTTTGGTTCTACTGAATTTGGAACAGGAACTTATAATCCTTTATTAGTTAGATGGAGTGATCAGGAAAATTATAATAACTGGACTCCAGCTGTCTCTACTACATCAGGTGAAACTGTATTAACAGATGGTTCCAGAATTGTAGCAGGTGTTCGTTCTAAAAATATTATTGGTATCTTTACTGATAATGCTTTGTATGGTATGCAATTTGTTGGTCCTCCTTTTATATTTAATTTTAGACAACTAGGTACAGCATGTGGATTAGTTTCTCAACACGGAGCTGTAGATATAGATGGAAGATTGGTATGGATGGGTGATAATAATTTCTTCCTCTTTGATGGACAAGTAAGAAATCTTCCATGTACAGTTCGTAGATATATTTATGACTCATTTAATATGTCTCAAAAAGATAAAGTTTATGCAGGAATTAATTCAGAATTTAAAGAAGTTATATGGTTATATCCTTCTGCATCTTCAGATGAATGTGATAGTTATGTGATCTGGAATTATGCAAATAATACATGGGTATATGGAACTATATTCTATACAACTTTCCAAGATAGAACAGTTTATGATAATACTATAACAACAAGTAATACTTCGTATTTATATAATAATGAACCAGATGATGTTTATAGTGGAGATGGTAGTAACTTAACAGCTTATGTAGAATCTGCAGATTTTGATATTGATGATGGTCATAATATGATGTTCATAGATAAAATTATTCCTGACTTTACAATTAATGATGGTAATATTACTATGAGTATCAAGACTAAACAATATCCTGCAGGACCATTAACAGAAAAGGGACCTTTTACTATTACTGCTGAAACACAACGAATTAATATGAGAGCCAGAGGTAGGCAAGCAAGGGTAAGGGTATCTTCAAATACTAATAATACTTACTGGAGATATGGTGCTGTTCGTCTGGATCTTAAACCTGATGGACAAGCATAATGGCAAGATATCCAGAAATACCTATGGCATATGATATTAAGAATGAAGAGGTACAAAAAGCATATGATGAGTTATCAAGATGGGCAGCAACTTTAACATTAGAGTTAGATACAAGAGATGCACAGGTAGATAGCACTCCATCAACAAATATTTACAGTGTAGTAACTGTAAGTAATATTGGAGCACCCAGAGCTGGGGATATAGCATATAGTGCCAGCACAGGTAAATTTAAAGGATATGTAAGTACAGGAGCAACACAGGCATGGGAGAATCTTAATTGAGAACCTTTGCAAAATCAAGCATTACACTATATAATGTTTATAACTAGGGAGTAGTAAAGTGGCAAAAAGACCTATGGTAAATCCAACGACAGCAATGAATGATGCACCTATGTCAGGATTAGCTAATCTTATGGCAATGAAGGGTAGAGAGAATGATAGTATGCTTGTTCATCTTAGTCCTTCAGAAGTAAGTAATTTAAATAAACTATCTGGTAATACCATGACTATTAATCCAGCCACAGGATTACCAGAAGGTAGATCACGTCTTCTTGAAGCAGTTCTTCCAGCATTATTAAGTATTGGTGTAGGTATAGCTACAGGTGGTGCAAGTATTCCAGCTCAAATGGCAGCACAAGCTGCAGCAGGTTATGGTGGATCAAGATTAATGGGTAAAGAACATGAGGAAGCTTTAACACATGGTTTAGTTAGTGGAGCAACTGCAGGATTATTTGGTGGTGTTGGTAGTGATGCATTAGCTGGTGGAAGAGAACTTGGTAGAGCAGGAGCTGTAGAAGGAGCAAAAACAGGAGCTATACAACAAGGTACAGGATTAGCTTTAAAATCAGTTCCTACTACTATACTTCCAAAAGCAGCAACAGAACAAATGACAAAGGATCTTGCTTTAAGGGAAGCTTCTAAACAAGCTGGTAATTGGTTTAGTCCTTACCTCTCATCATCAGGAGATGTATATGGACAGATTGCTTCTGATATGGCAGGAGAAGGAGGTATGTCTCTTGGAAAAGCACTCACACAGCCTCAAACTATGAAAGGTTTAACTGGTATTCTTGGTAAAGAAGCAGGTGTTAATGCCATGATAAATCAAATGAGATCTGATGCTAACAGACTTCCTCCTCCCGGACCAGAAGGAGCAGAAGAAATAGATATATATTCACAACCTTATAGCATGAATTTACAAGGACCTTTTAGTGAGTCAGATGTAACAGGAGCTTTCCTAGGTGATAACATAACACCAATAAATTATTATGATCAGGGATATGGAAAAGAGGGAGGATCAGTACAACATATGGCACAAGGAGGACTTGCAGGATTACCTGTACGTATGTTAAAAGGAGGAGATATTTTAAAAGCTATAAATATACCTTATGGATTATTTAGTTTATTAAAAGGAAGAAAAAAGAGTGGTGGAGCACATCCCACAGGTCAGCCCACAGGACAACCTCTACAATTAGGTAATCCAATAGGAGGTGTTCCAATATCTCCTCCATTACCTGCTGATATATTTGAACAAGCTCAACAAGCAAATGTACATATGGCATTTGGTGGTGATCTTGGAAACTATATTCCTTCAGTAGCTATTATTAATTCATTAATGGGTAAATTAGGAAGTGATAAAAAAAGTGGTTCACCAACAACTACACATAATTATTATGGTGTAGGTCCTGATGGTAAACCTATACAAGTAGGTAATCCAATGCCACAGCAAATGGCATTTGGTGGAGGTCTTGGTAAATTACTAGGTGTAAGTGGTAGGGGTAGTACCTCATCTCCAAGAGGATCAAGTCAAGGTGGTAAAGGCTCAGGAGTCTTTAGAAAACTGCTAGAAGATCCTGAAGTCATTGCAGCATTACAACAAGGACAAAAGCAACCTGAACAAAGAATGGAACGTGGTGGAGCTGTAGGTACTGTAAAAGATTGGGCTACAGAGTTAAAAAATAGATTTTATGGTAGTCAAATAATGGATCCTTTTATGAGAATGGTGGGTAAAGATCCTAGCAAATATATGGCAGGTGGTGGTATGATGGGTGACATTCCTCCTGAACTATTAGCAAAATTAAAAGAAATGTCTGGACAAGCATCTGCACCAGCACCAAAAGCTTATGATCAACTTGCTGCATTAGGTCAAAATCCTATGCAACAAATGCAAGGGGGAGGTCTTACTGGAGCTGCTGAAGCATCTGGTTCCATGATGCCAGCCTTACAACCTTTACTGCAAGTAGCATCAGAGGAAGCATTACAAGCTGTGAATCAACCAAGAACATATGCAGAGGGAGGTCAACCATTTGAAGGACAGGTTAGAGGAAGAGGAGATGGTATGTCTGATCAGATACCCTTTAATATAGAAGGACAACAACCAGCATTATTATCAAGAGATGAATATGTTGTGCCAGCAGATGTAGTAGCAATGGTAGGAGATGGATCAAGTAATGCAGGAGCTGATCAGTTTGATAATTTTATTGGTGATATAAGACAAATGAAATATGGAAGACAAGTACAACCAAGGGAGATAAATCGAGGATTAGGATCTTTACTTGGGGTAGCATAAATGTATAAAGTAAGTTTAGTTCCGACTAACGAAATAACTAAAGTATGGAACAAGATAGAAGGATTAGTTGATAAAGTAATACCTTACACCTACGGAAGAATGTTAACAGTAGATGTATTACATAGTCTTATTATTAATCATTATCATCTTTGGATTATTTATAAAGATAATCAAGATAAATGGGATGGTAAGATAGAAGCAATAGCTATAACAGAGTTTATGAAGTATCCTAGAAAGACTGTATTATTAATTAACTTCATATCTGGAGATAAGTTATCAGAATGGGTGGAAGAATTGGATAGAGTTTTAGTAAAGTTTAGTAAAGAAACAGGATGTGATTTTCTTGAAGCCTGTGGGAGAGCAGGCTGGGAAAGAAAAGTTACAAGACTAGGATGGGAAAAGAAATTTACAATAGTGGAGAAACATCATGGGTAAATCATCAAAACAACCCTCACATACAACACAACAAACTACATCAGAATATCCTACAGAGTTAAAACCTTTTATTAAGGATATCTTTGGTAAAGCTAAGGGTATTGAACAAGCAAGAACTGAGGCTGGATATCAAGCATATCCTGCTCCACGTATAGCTGGATTTACACCAGATCAGCAAGCAGCCTTTACAGGAATTAGAGAAGCTCAGGGATTATCAACTCCATTTTATGGGGGAGCTACAGCTTTAACTCAACGAGCTACCAGAGATTTTACTCCACAATTAGCACAACAATATATGTCTCCTTATGCACAGAATGTTATTGATATAGAACAACGTGAACTTGGTAGAAGAGGTGATGTAGAACGTCAGCGTATAGGTGCTGGAGCTGCAGGTGCAGGAGGATTTGGTGGATCTCGCCATGCTATTCTGGAAGCAGAACAAGCACGTCAACAAGGACAACGAGCTTCTGATATACAGACAAAAGGATTGCAAAGTGCATTCCAAGCTTCTCAACAAGCTATTGCTCAACAGCGACAAGCTGATCTTGCAGGTGCTGGACAAATGGCTCAGCTGGGAGCACAAGTTCCCGGACAAAGATTCAAAGAACTAGGAGCATTAGCTGGTCTAGGTGCTGCTGAACAGACACAACGACAACGTGCACTTGATTTAGGTTATCAACAATTTAGAGATGAATATAATTATCCGATGCAGACTTTACAGGATTATTCTTCTGTTCTCAGAGGATTTCCTTTACAAGCTTCACAAACACAAAATCTAACATCTTATAGTCCTGTTGCTCCATTGTCAAGTCAACTCTTAGGAGCAGGTGCTGGATTAACTGGAATGGCTGGTATGGCTGGTATGTTTGGTGCTGGTGGTGGACATGTTGCAAAATTACAACAAGGTGGTCTTGCAAGTATGTATAATCGTCCTAGTAATAGAGTACAATTTGGTAAGACTAATTATCAGGATGTAGAAGAAGAAGGACCACCCGGATATGCTGGATCTCCAGCTAAAACTCTAATAGATTTTATTACTGCTGCTCCACATAATATAAAAAAGACTATTTATGATGCAGCAGCTTTACCTATTGAAGGAATAGGTTGGTTATTTGGTCAAGACTGGAATCCTTCATATGGAGAATATCAAGATATAATAAAGGGTGAAGATCTAGTACGATATGAAAAAGAAATGAATCCACTGAAACAAGTTCCGGGTAGTGTAGTTGAAAATGAAATGATAGAAGCAGAAATAGATAAAAAGAAAGTAGAGGAAGATAAAAAGAAAGCTGCTAAAGAAAAAGACGAAAAAGTAGCAGAGGAGTATCTAGCAAAATTAAAAAAACAAAAAGCAGAACATGATGCCATAGATGCTAAACGTATAGCAGGTAAAGAAAGAATTGCTAAATGGGCTCCATTCTTAGCAGGTGCTAGAGGAATTGCTGAATCTGAAACTCCTCTTGGTGCTCTTCTAGGTATAGGTGAAACATATGGTAAATCTGAATTAGCTATAGATGCAGCAAGAGATGCAGAAACTGCACGTAGAGCTGGTATAAGATCAGCTGCTATAGATAGTGCAGAAACTTTATCAAAAGTTTATAAAAATCTTGCTGGTACTGATAGACTTGTTGCTGTTACAGCTTTAAGAAGTAGTACTCTTAATACTCCAGAACAAAATAAAATATATGATGCAGAAATAGCTGAGTTATTACAAGATACAAGTGCCGCAGACTTAGAGTTAATAAGAGGTCAAATAAGAAGTGGTATTAATCCTAATCTAATAACTAGTTTAGTAGAGAAAGCACAACCTGTAGCTGGAGAGATAGCTACAGACGCTATAATAAAAGCAGGAACTAATAAAACTGGTGGACGTGTTAAATTAAAAAAAGGTGGAACTCCACCGATAAGAAGCTTTGATTTTGTAGAGCGAGATGGTAAAATCATAGCAACACCTATATAGGATTTACTATGACTAAAACTGTCGTACTCCCAGATAATAGAGAAGTAGAATTTCCAGATGATGCAACTATTCCAGAAATGAATAATGCATTAGCTTGGAACTATGGTGATCTATATTTTCCTAAAACCGAGTCTACTTATGTTCCCAAAGAATTAAAACCTAAAGGAGAATTTTTTTCCAGTCTTGTAAGAGGTTGGGATATGATGGAAGGTGTTGTAGGTTCTGGTCTTGATGCCATAGGTGAAGCCACAGGATGGGAAGGTTTAGAAAAATATGGAGAACGAGTTGCTGAAGCTAATCAAAAAGAAATTGAAGAATGGGATAGAACACATCCTCGTTTAAGCTTAGGAGATGTTAAAGGTATATGGGGAAATGATCAAGGTGCTATTGATTATATTCAACAAGCATTAGGAGAATTGATTCCCTCTATGGGAGTTGCAGCAACTGGTGCATTAGCAGGTACAGTAGCAGCTCCATTCGTAGGTGTTGGTACACTAGCAGGAGCAGGACTAGGTGCTTTTCTTCCTTCAGCTCTTATGGGTACTGGTGAAGTACAAGAAACTATAAAAGAATTAGATCCAGATAAAGAAGCTCCTCTTTCAGCTCTTGGAGGAGGTGCCCTTATTGGTGCACTTGATGTTTTAGGTTTAGCATATCCTATGACAAAAGTAATAGGTAGACTTGGTATAGGTAAAGCAGGACAGCTTTTATCTAAAACAGATATTTCACCAACGCTTGCTAAAAGTGCTCTTGCCACAGCATCTAATGCTATCTCCAGAGCTTCAACAAAATATCCTCGTTTAAAATCAGCTTTATTAACAGGTGTTATTTCCTCTCCAGTGGAAGGTCTTACTGAACGTCTGCAAGAATTAACAGCTATAGAAGTAGCTGAAGGTGTAACTGGTGAAACAGTTATGAACAGAGCTGAAAGATTATTAGAAGCTACATTAATGGGTATGATAGGTGGTGGTGCATTTGGTACTGCATCTGGTGCTATTGCAAAGTTAGACTCTGATGGTGATATTACTGTAGATACTGAAACAAATCCTTTAGAAGGTAAATCTGATGCAGAACTTGCTATAGAAATAATGGCATTTGAAGAATTACAAGAACAACAAGCAACTGATGCTGATGGTAATGAACAAGTTTCCATGCCAGAAGGACCACTTCAAGCATACCTTGATGCTGAAGAGGAACAAGTAAAAACAGACTCTCCTAAATTTAGAGCATGGTTACGACCTCGATTAGGAAATGTATTAAAAGCTGTAGTATTAAATTCTACTCCCTTCTCAATTTTTGGTGAGCAACCAGTTTATAAAATAACTGATAAAGATATAAAGAAAAGTTTTGGTTTAGGTAAAGCATCACAAATTCAGATTGATATTATTAAAGATGAGTTACGTAAAAAAGGATTTATTAATGAGCAAGGTATTGTTATAAAGAAGACTCGTGCATTAAATAAGATTTTAAAAAATCCTAATTATGGTATAGATAAGTTTACACCTAAGAGAAAATATAAAGGAAGAGGACAACAACATTCAGGAGAAATTTTAGGTAAAGCTGTGG